>Ga0256407_10012682_pt1 | contig 11408 bp, 6 predicted proteins | sample RumenRJG_04DNA_FD_193489 | JGI IMG/M metagenome (GOLD analysis project Ga0256407, IMG submission 193489) | Bovine rumen microbial communities from Lethbridge, Alberta, Canada - RJG_04 | ecosystem: Host-associated > Mammals > Digestive system > Stomach > Rumen | place: Canada: Alberta | collected... | reverse complement strand
ATGGGGGATTGGGGTTTGGGGATTGGGGATTGGGGATTGGGCCCAATCCCCAATCCCCAATCCCCAATCCCCAATCCCCAATCCCCAATCCCTCATTTCAATCATTAATTTATTTAAAAAAATTTTTAATATAATATTTCAATATAACTTCAAACAAATAAAAAAATAAAATTAATATTCATAAATCAAATGATAAAGATGTAAAAAGTTCTGGAAAAATCTGAGGAAAGATAATAAAAAAATAATTAAAGAAGTTATTTTAGGAATAATTAAATAATAAATTAGAATACTTGATAGAAGAAGAGTAGTTAAAAGAATAAATTTTTATATAAAACTAGAAAAGCTTTAAAAAATTTTTTTAAAAAATGTTTTTATAGATACATACTTATACTGAAAATATATAAAGAAAAACTGTTACTGATATAGATGTTATTTATGCTCTTAAAAATGAAAATAGAACTTTATATGGAGTATAAATAAATATTTAAATATTTTTATTTATTTATAAAATTTTATAAATTAATTGTTAATGTATTAATTATTTGAATTTGATTTTTTTTGATATTTTATTATTCTTTTCATTTTATAAATATTATTTCCTAATTTTTTATTAATAATTGTATTTTTCTCTAATTTATTATAATTATTTTTTGTATTATTTATTAAAGTGGAATAATCTTTTATATTGACTGAATAGTCATTTTTTAATAATTTTTTTTTATTTTTCAAAGTCTTTTCTGACAAACTTTGATTAAACATATCTGAAATATCATCTTCTTCTTCACCTTTTTGATTTTTATATTTTAAATTTTGATAATTTACATCTTTTAAATAATTTAATGATTGAGTAATTAGTCTTAAATAATTATTTTCTTTAAGTATTTGTGAAACTTTTTCTTTTAATTTTTTCTCATAATTTATATTTAATAAATAATCACTTTTTAATAAATAAATAAGTGATAAAGACACTTTTTTTAAATTTTTATTTTCCTTTATTAAAATATCAATTTGTTCTTTTAATTCTTGATTTTTTTTTGAATCTTGAAACTTAAAATATTTACTTGTAAATATATTTATATTATCAACAAATACATTTTTTTGTATTTTAATTAGACTTAAAAGAAAATTTATTATATTATTTTGTTGAATTAATTGAATTTTAAGAATATTTTTTTTTGGTGTATTATCATTATTTATTAAAGAAAAAGAAATTTGTTTGGATTGAATAAATTTATTGTTAATAATAAAATTATTATCTTTTTTCATATCAAAAGTTATATTATTAATAAAACAAGTTGTTGTATTTCCTAATCTATTATCAGATAATTTTTTTTGAATATTATTATTATTTAATTTAATATGATGATCTTTATTAATTTTATTTCCTGATTTATTTCTTTTAACAAATATTTTAAAATCATTATTTTGAGATTTATTTAAAATAAAACTTTTGTTAATATATTTATTATTATTACTATTAATTGTTTTCCTATCTTTTGAATTCTTATTTTTAATTTTGGCAAATTCACTTTTTAAACTTCTAATAATTTTATCATAACTTCTGGGAGAATCAATTCCACTTGAAACTTTAGAACTTTTATCTTTACTTCTACTTTTTTCAAATTTTTTATCAACATATTTTTTAACATTTAATGAATTAAATGGTGAAATACTTCTTGATAGAGGAGTATTTAAAAAATTTAATAATTCATTTTTACTTTTATTATTCATTGTTAAATTTCCTATTGAGATATTTTTTGTTTTGTTTTTTGTTACATTTAATTTCAGATTATAATTATTAAAAATTGGCTCAATTTTTTTCTTATTTCCTTCTGTAATATTTTTGAAAGGATAAAATTCTTTTAATAAATCATGAGTTTTTATTAAGTTTAAATTGTAATTTCTATACATATTATTAAATTTGCTTTTATAATTGATTTTTGTTAACATTTTATTTAAAATTTTTTTAAAAAATAAAATAATTTTTAAAATATATACTATAAATTAATTATATTTACTATGATATAACTATAGGAAATATATTATATAATGATTTATATCTCCAAAGATAAATTAATTAGTTTTTATTTCATTTAATTCTATTCCAATTTCAATAGATGATATACTTAATGAACTTTGTGATGTAGAAATATTATCTTTATTTCTTAATAATTTATTTGATTTATATAAACTTTTATTTCCAAAAAAAATTTTACTTATTTTTTTAAAAGGTACTTCAATTATAATAAAAAGAATTAAACTTGAAATTAAAATTAAAAAAATACATAAAATAGAATAAAAAATAACATTTTGGTTTTCTAATAAAATTTGACAATCATTTTGATACATAACATATTTACAAATTAATCCAGTACATAAAATTATAGTAAAATAAGGTCTTGAGATTGCACAAAAATAATGATGTCTTAAAACAATAATAATTTTACTATCTGGGCATAAAATAAAAGAAAAAACAGATAAAAATAAAAGAAATAAAATAATTTCAATATCAAATAAATAAAAAAGATTTATCCAAAAATTATTTAAAAAATTATCTTTATTTACTTGAGTATTAATTTTAGAATATAATAAATATAAGAAAAAATAACTTAAATGAAAAAAAAAATAACAAGGTATTGAACTAAAAATAAAACTTTTTTTATATTTTTGAAATAAACTTATTATTTGAATAGGTATTGTTAAAAATTTTTTTGAAGACTTTTGAATATAAGAATTTTGAAATGAATAATTAATTAATCCAAATAAAATTCCAATAGAAAAATATACAATATTATAAGGAAAACTATTCAAAATATAATTATTAATATATAACATAAAACTTTTAGAAGGAGTTAAATTCATATTTCCAAAAAAAAAACAATATATAAAAATTAATAATTTCAAAATTGAACATATTAAAATTAAATTAATAAGAAATAAATCCAATCTATAATTATTTTTATAAAAATAGAAAATAATAATAGTCCAAAAAATAAATCCATTAATTTCATTTATAGCTACTTGAAATGGATTGTAAGTCATATAAAAAAATTTATTTTTAATACTTTGAAAAATTTCCATACCAAACATAGTATCAAAAGTAAAAAAATTTAATTCTTCTCTTTCAAAATAAGTCCAAAAAGGTCCTGGATTAGAAATAAAACTAATTAAAGGAAAGAAAGAAAATTTATAAAATAAAGCATAAAACCATACTAAAATATATTTAAACAGATTTTTCCAAATAAAAAGAAAAAAAGTATTAAACCAAGTAATTTTTTTTCTATAAATTTTATAATTATTAATATTATTATCATATAATATATCTAAATAATTATTATTATTATTAAATGAATAATTATTTGAATTATGTTCAATAAAATCAATTTCTTTATCTAAATAACATATAAATTTATAAGATATTGTAAAACCACTTAAACAATAACAAAATTTATTTCCAAATCTTTGACAAAAAGCCATAAAAGTAAATAATGGATTTTCACATAAATTTTCAAATCTTTCACCATTATTTGCTATTGGTGATCTAAAAAAAGTTTCGAAAATTTCCCCTAATATAAATATTAAAATAGAATATGCTCTTAATCCATTAATTATTGATAATCCACTTGAATTAAATAAATTACTATCATATAATAAAATATCACTATAAAAAACTTCTTCTACATTTTCACCTAAATTAAAACAACTTTTAATGTTTCTTAATAATAATGATGAATCATTAAAAAAATAATCATTAAAAAATGAAAAACAAGTTAATAAAATTAAAATATAAAAAGGAATAAAATAAAAAAGAAGTTTATAAAATTTTTTAAGAGTCCATTTGGAAATCATATTATAAGCAATTAAACCAGGAAAAATATTTGTATCATTATACATAATAATTAAAGCATTATAAACTAAAAATCTATAATCATTATTATAACAACCATTAGGAACACATAAACCAAAAATTGATTTTCTTGGTACATTCATATTATCTTCTTCAATACTTTTTGAAATATAACTAAATATAATATATGTTATATTATTTTTAATAAATAAGACATCAGTCTCTTGACGATATGAATAATAATTATATAAACAATCATTATATCCACTTATATCATTTGGTACTTTTGAACTATCTAAAATTAATTTTTCTAATGCTATTTTTTCATGTATTGTGATTATTTTTGATAATGTTTTTCTACATTGTTCTGATATTGAAAAAAAACTTTTTCCCTCATCAATTGATGTTAATGTTAAATTTAATACTTGAGAAATGTAATTTGTTAATTCTTCTAATAATGAGGATGAATCAAAAGTTTTTAGTTTTTCAAATTGTAATATATTTTGGGTTAAAATGATTGTAAAATTTAATATACAAAAAATGGAGAATATTAGCATATTATTTTTTATTTATAACAATAGAAGAATTCAGTTTAAATTAATATATTTTAATGTTCAAAAATATGGAAAAAAAATTTTAAAACAAATATTAATACTTTTTTATATTTTATATAGACTAAGTTTTTAAAAGTTAACATAATCTATTTCAAATATTTTAAATTTATATATTTTTAGAAATGAATATATTTTTTAAAAATATCATTTAATTTACAATAAACAAAAAATATACATAATAAAAAAAATTACCATCATTATTAAATTTTAATAATTCATTTTACTCATAATAAATTTACTTATAATTTTTTTATTCAATCTTAAATTCATTTAAATCATTTTCAAAATCATTTACATCAAAAGTTTTAATAATATTTCTATCTCTTAAAGACATATTATTTTTAATTTTATTATTTGAATTTGAATTTGGAGAATTTTCTCTTTTCAAATATATTTTTTTTTTTGGATTATATAAAACATAAATATTTCTAGAAGTCTTTAAACTCATATGTCTTCTTAATTTTTGTTGTTGAATAGTCTTTTCATCTTGATTTAAATCACCATTTTTTGATAAATTTAATTTCAGTTCATCAAAAGATATTTTTTCCTTTAATTTAAATGTTTTTTTCGATGTTGTATTACAATGAGAATGAATAGGGAAATCTGAAGTCTTTATTTTTTGACTTATTAAAATTTTTGGAGTTTGATTTTCTTTTTTTATAAATAAATTTGGTTGATTAAAATTTTTATTTCCAAATCTGAAAGAATTTAATTTTTGAAATGAGATATTTGTATTTATTGTATTATTTGCAGTATTATTTAATAAAATTTGAGGCATTGGATTAGTATTTGTTTTATAAAATGTTAAATTATCTTGATAAATTGGATTTTCATTTTGATTTATTCTATTTTTATTTGTATAATCTATTATTTGTACTAAGTTTATTCTATCATTTTTTTCTTTTTCTTTTTGTTCTTTTATATTTTGTTCTATTTCTTTCATTTTTTTCTCTTTTTCTATTTTATTTTTTTTCTTCATTTCTTCATTTTTTTTTCTTAACTCTTCAATTTTTTTTAATTCCATTTCTTTTTCTTTTGATTCTTTTTCTTTTAATATTTCATTTAAAATAGCTTCTTCTTCTCTTTTTTTTCTTTCTCTTTCTTTTTTCTCAATTTCTCTTTTAATTCTTTCTTTTTCTTCTTCTTCTCTTTTAATTCTTTCTTCTTCTAATAAAATATCAGCTTTCTCATAAGAAAAAACAATACCATCTTTCATTTTAGGAATATATTCTCTAACATCATTAACATTAGACAAAAATTCTAAATAAGGAATAATTTTAATTAACTCTCTATCATTAACATCATCTAACCAAGTTTTAATAGGAAATCCATTATCAATATTTAAATTATAAGAATTTGGATTATTATCAACAATAATAATATCATTCATTTCTCTATTTAATTTTTTTAAATCTTTAATAAAACCATTATTCATAAAAGAACAATGTTCTCTAAATAAACGAAAATTACATATTTTCTTTTTATCTAATTGATCAATTAATGGTGTTGCATATTGTGGTAAACTCGCAGTAAAAATTACTATTTCATATAAATTAGACATTTTATCTAAAAATTCTTCTACTCCAGGTCTTATTAAAACATTTACTTTCATTTTTTTATTATCAATATTTAAATCTAAACTTATATCACATTTTGAATTTATATTAAAAAAATTACTATGAATTAATGTTTCATCTAAATCTAATACTAAAGTTTTTTTATATTTAGATATTTTATCAGGTAAAAATTTTTCTAATTGACATGTTGGTTCTTTTATTTGTTTATTTTCTGAATTTATTATTTCAGGATTATTTAAAGTTTGATATATGGGGGAATTTAATATATTTAAATTTTGAGATATATCAGTTTCAATCATTATTGGACATTCAAAATTTGAATTTTGATTTAAGATTTGCATCATATTATTTTTTATTATTTAATAAAATATAAAACAATTTTTTTTTTAAAATTAAATTTTATCTTAAAAAATTTTCCTTAGATTCAATTAATAATTATAATTAATATTAATTTTTAGAAATGTATGTTTTAAATACATTAAATTTAAATTCTGATTAAAAAATTTATTTGTGTTATGACTAATATTTAAGTTTAATATTCTTTTAATTTTAAATTTATAATTTTTTAAATTCCATAAAAATGAATCATTAAAATGATATTTATAAAAAAATAAAAATAATTTATAATTTTTTATTAAATAAATGAAAATGTGAAATAATTTATTAATTATTTTTTATTATAATATATTATTAAATATTTACTATAATTATTATTATTTATTATTCTTTTAATTTTTTTTCTCCTGTTATATATTGAAGAACAGTTGAATAAGGTGTATTATCTCCTTTAACATATAATCTAATCATAGTATCTCTTATTTTTCTTAAAGCTTTTCTAACATCTTTAATTTTTTTAATAACAATTTCTTTCAAAACAGGAATTAAATTATATAAAGTTTTATCATCTTTATCATCAATCCAAGTTTTAATAAAAATTCCATTATCACTTTGTAATTGAAAATTATCACAAGCATTATCAATAATAATAGTTTTAGATAAATCTCTTCCTAATTTAGAAATATCTTTTAAATAAGTACTTTTTAAAACAGTAGTATGAGGTCTATATAATCTATGACTAATCCATTTTTTATTTTCATCAATTAAATTTAAAATTGTATCAGCATATTCTTTAATAGAAGCAGTAAAAATTACTATTTCATAATATATACTTAATTCACTTAAAAATTCTTTTGTTCCAGGTCTAATTAAAGGTGTAATTTCTTGTTGATCTATACAATGTATTATTGTTTCATCTAAATCTAAAACTAAAGTATATTCATATTTTTTATTTATTGGAGGGAGAAATGGTCCTGGTAAATTTATATGAACAAATGAAGTTGATGTATTTTCTGATGAGTAAATTAACATATTTTTTAAATTAAATAAATTATTTTTTACATTATCTAATGTTACTCTATATAAATTGTTTAATATTTCATTGAATATTGAAAATATTTTGTAATCATTTGGGTTTTTAAAATAAATTTTTATAAAATTTATTACTGAATTAAATAATAATCTATTATTTAATTCTATTATAAAATGTTCATCTCCATTCATTGATTCTGCTCTTTTTAATTTTACAAGATCTTTTAATTTCAATACCCAAATATTATTTTGATATTCTATTCCAATTTGTTTTAAAAGTAAAACAATAATCATAATTAAATTTTGATGAGTATAAAATAATATATTTTTTAGATGATCAACTGATTTTTCATTAACGAAATTTTTCAAATAAATAAAATCACTAAGAACAGCAGAAATAAATTCATAAATTTGAGCATTATTAATATTTTCTTTATATTTTTCATCAAAAAAAATTACAAATGTTTGAATACTTGTAATATGACTAAATTCTAAATATTCTTCTGCTGAAAAATTAAAATTAACTTTAATTCTTATATTATCTAAAATTTTATATAATTTATCTTCTTGAATTAATAAATCTTCTACATTTAATGGTAATCTTGTATCTTTTGTAACTGCCATAATCATTTTACTATTATTTATATTTTCATTTGAAATATTTTTTGAATTAATTTCTGTATTTTTTTCTTCTTTATTTTTTATTTCTGTTTTTATTATATTTTCTTTATTATTTGTATTTAAAACAATTTCATTTTTAGAATTCCTTTTTATATTATTTTGTGGACGAGCTGGTCTATTATTTAAATTCATTATTTATTTATAATTATAATAATTATTATTATTATTTTTTTTTATTTTATTAATTAATTAATATATTGCTTTTAATTTATTTTTAATTATATTTTCTGTAAAAAAAAATAAAATTTATGAAATTTTTGGATTAAATTCTAGTATTTGAAATTCTAAATTATTCATATTTTTTTTATTAAATAAATAAACATTTTTCAAGTATAATATCATTAATAATACAATATAATATAAATATTATTACTCATTTTGGAAATGATATCAATTAATTTAAAATGGAAAATAATACCCAGAATCCAGAAAAGCATTTTCCAATTTTTTTTATTTTTAAAGGTAAAATAATCAATAATCAATTTAGAAATAAAACTAAGACCAAATGAAATATTAAAAAAATACAAATGTTCATTTCACAAATGTCAAAAATTTTACAATCACAAAAATAAAATGATAGCACATTTAAGAACACATTATGGAATAAAACCATTTGAATGTTCATATTGTAAAAAACAATTTAATGAAAAAGGAAATTTAAAAACTCATATTAGAATTCATACTGGAGAAAGACCATTCCATTGTAATTTATGTTCAAAGTCTTTTAAAGCATTTGGACAATTAAAAGATCATTTAACTTCTCATACTGGAATTAAACCTTTTAAATGTCCTGTTTGTTTTAAAAATTATAGAAGAAAAGGAATTTTAAAAAATCATATGTTAATTCATATTAAAGATAATAAAATTAGAAATGTATTTTATTTTCAAGATCCAGTTAATGAAAAAAAAATTAATGATTATATTAAAAATATTAAAATCAAAAATAATTTTGAAAATAATATTAATGAACAAAAAAATATTAATATAAATAATACTTTTAATATCAATACTACTAATAATAATTTAAGTAATGAAATGAATGGATTTATTAAAAAAGATTTTAAAGGAAATGATTTATATAATAATAATTTAATATTTCAAAATTTTTATTCATATTGTAATAATAATAATTTTATGATATATAACAATTTAAATATTAATTTTTTAAATAATCTAAACTTTATTCAAAATCAATTTCCTTTAAATCAAAATTTTTCTTACTTTAATTATTATAATGTTTGGCATTAAGATTTCAATTTCAAATTATGTATTTATTTTATGAAATGGTTCTCAATAAAATATTAATTGAATTAATTATTTTATATATATGAGGTAAAAAATGTATTTTTAAACAATATTCTTAAAACATTATTTATATAAATATAAAAGCTCATTTATTATTATATACATATAAATATCTTAAAATTTATATTTAATTTTTTTATTTTGAATAATTAAATAAGAAATATTCTTATATTTATCTTGAGAATATTTCCCTTTTGCAGATTGATAATCAGTTTTAATCATATTTTCAAAAAGAATACAAATATCACTAATACAATTCTTAACATTTATATTAGATGAATTATTCCCATTAAAATATTGATTATCATAAACTTTACTTAAAATATAATTATCTTTTTTTTTAAACCATTTCATAGAAATATAAAGACAAGAACAAGCAATAATAGAAAAAGGATATTTAATTAAATTATAATCAATTAAACAAATATTTAAAAGATATTTTCCTAATAAATCTTCTTTTTCACTTAAATCAAATTTATAAGACAAATAAAGATAAAAATCTAATTGTGTAGGAATTAAAATTTCAAAATTAATAGAATTTAAAATATCATATTCCATTTTATATAATTGTTCACTTGAATAAGCATTTTCAGTAATAAAAAGAAAATCTTTTGGATTAGGTAAATTAATTTCTTCATGTTTACATGCAATAAATAAAGCACAAATTCCAACAAGTTGATAATTTGCTCTTTCAATTTTTTTAATTGATAAATATCTATCTATTAAATTAATACAAATAAATAATGTTTGTTCATTATAATTAAATTTATCATGTACTTCAATTAACCAATTATTTAATATTGATCTCATTTCTGGATTTATTTCTTTTTGATTTTTCATATATTTATTATTTATTCCTTTTATTTCTATAAAATTTTTTTCTTCTTTTAATAAATTTTCAAATATTTTTTCTGAATATTCTGATACAAATTGAGGATTTGATTCTTTTTTATTTTGAGTTTTTTTATCTTTTTCTTGTGAATTGTTTATTTTTTGATTTTCTTTATTTTTATTAAATTCAATTAATGTTTTATTTTTTAATTTTTCATCTATATTTATATTTGTATTTGGAATTGGAAGTTTTATTTTTTTTAATGATGATGGTTCTATATTATTTATTTGTTTTATTGTTAATATTTTTGTAAGGGAACTTTGATGTGATAATGAATAATTTTTTATTCTTGTTGATTTTTCTTGTTTAATATTTTCAATGTTATTTTTTATATTTTTTTCTTTACTTGAATTTCTAATTGTTAATGTTTTTAAACAATTATTTTTAAATATATTAGGATGACTTTTTCCATTATGTAAAAGACGATAAGATAATTTTTTTATTTTTTGAAGTATTTGATTTCTTGTTTTAAAATTTAATTTTAGATTTGAATTTGGTTTTGAAATTATTTTATTTTGAATTTTAAAATTTAAATTTTCAGAATCATTAATACTTAAACATGAATTATTATGAGATTTTTCTCTACTAATATTTAACTTTTTAAATGAATTATTTTTATTTTGTAAATAATTTGATAAGTTTATTTTGTTATGTGAAAATTTTTTTATTTCATTACCAAATTTTCTTGATTTAAAATTTTCAATAATTAAGTGTTTTTGTTGTTTATTTTTATTTTTTTCAAAATATATATTTTCTTTTTCATTATCAATTTTTGATATTACTCTACATATTGGGATTAAATGTTTTTTTTTTTGCTTTATATTATTTTGAAATTGAATTGAAGGGTTAATTATACGTGGAGTATTCTTTATTAACATCAAGTATAAATTAATTTAATTTTATGAATTTTAATTTCACATATATTTTCAAATTTTTTTCTCAATAATTTAAAAAATAATTTTATAAATATAAAATGTTATTTTTTATATTTAATTGCTTTATAAATATATATTTATAAATTTTTTCTAATATTGAATAATTTCATTAATATTTTAAAAAATTGTTTTTCTTATATTAAAATAAGGAGATAACAATAAATGAATATAAATTAATATATTTAATTT
>Ga0256407_10012681_pt1 | contig 11408 bp, 2 predicted proteins | sample RumenRJG_04DNA_FD_193489 | JGI IMG/M metagenome (GOLD analysis project Ga0256407, IMG submission 193489) | Bovine rumen microbial communities from Lethbridge, Alberta, Canada - RJG_04 | ecosystem: Host-associated > Mammals > Digestive system > Stomach > Rumen | place: Canada: Alberta | collected... | reverse complement strand
AATCCCCAATCCCCAATCCCCATATTAAATGTTATTCTAAATTATATTTTCTAATTAATAAAAATTTAAACAAAATAAATTATTGTTTAACTACTAAATAATTTTTCATTTTAATGTCAATTAATTTGCGTATATATGCCGATCAAATATATGGCTTTACTCAATCATATATGAAAGAATATATTTCACCAGAAATAGTCAAAGAAGAATTCATAAACAATTTCAAGTCTGGTCAATTAAATTATGAAACTATTTCAACCAAAAAAAGTATTAGGGTAAATCCCCAAGTAAATTTAGAAGAATTAAATATTCAAAATTTAGAAATTAAAATACCAAATGAAACCGAAAATTTATCACTTTTCATTGGTAAATTAAAAGGAATTATTGATTTACAAGAAATAAAAGATGAGGAAATAGAAAATATAATTATCAATGAAAGAAAAAATTTAATTGAGGGATTTATAAATTTCGTTATAAAAAAAATTGAAAAAAAAGGAGAAAGTAAAACTTTCATTGAAGGATTAATAGAAACTTTTGTTAATAGAGCTATTAATGGATTAGTTATTGATTTAAATAATATTGAACTTATGATTAATTTCAAAAAATATATAATTTGTTTTGACATTGAAAAATTTTTATATTCTGAAGAAAAAGGAATACAAATGAATAATTTTTCTATATCATTAATGGAGGAAGAAATTAAAAAGGAAGTTTTGAAAAAATTTAGTTTAAATATTGAATTAAAAATGAAACAAGATAAAAAAGAAGAAAATAAAGAAGGGAATAATGCTAATGATATAAAAGAAGAAAATAATATAGAGAATAATAATAAAGAAGAAGTTATTGATAATAGAAATATATTAAATATAACAATAACAAATATAGAATTTGAAATAAATCAAGATATTATATATGCATTCAATGATATCTATGATTTATTTAATACTACAGAATATAAAAAAATATTTTTGCGCTATAAAAAATTAATTCAATTCCACAAACCAAAAATTAACGAAGATAAGCATAATAATTATATATCTTTATGGTACTATGCAATAAAAACAGTTATAAAACTCCAAAAATATATAGGCAGAAAAAAGCATCATATATTTGATTTAATAGAATCCTCTCAAATAAAAATAATAAAAAAATATATTGATGATAATAATAATATTAATAATTTATTACTTCCTAATGAAATAAATTCATTAAAGGCAACAAAAGAAAAAGTAGAAAAACAACTTCTTGAAAATAAAAAAGGAGGAGGAATAGCAAAAGCTTTTTCTTTTTTTTTTGGAGGAGGTGGTGATGATGATAAGAAAGAATTAACTGAAGAAGAAAAAAATGAATTAAATGAAATGTATACTGATGATTATATAATTAAATATATATTGGGATTGAATGATGGACAAAAAAGTGGAGCTAATCCTTTTAGTGATAAAATCAACAAAATTATTAATGATTTAATTATCAATATTAAAATTGATAAAATAGAAGTAAAAGAAAATAATTATAATTGCAATTTTTTTATTAAAACAATTGATTGTAATTGTAATTTAATAAATAAAAAATTTGATTTTGAAATAAATATTGATGATGTAGGAACATTAATAAATGAAAGTTTATTCAGTGATAAATTTGAAGATACTAATTATTTAATACAAATAAAGAAAGAGATTAATTCAGATAAAATTAAATTAAATTTAGGTTTTAATAATATTGTTTTAAATGAAGACATGTTTATATTCTTTCTAACTTATTTTTCTACCTTAAAAAGCAAATCAAATATGATAAAATTATTTCATAAAACTGATTATAGTCAATTCATTAACAAAGAAATCAATAAAGAAACAAAACCAAATGTAGAAGAAATAAATAATATAGTTAATGAAAAAGAAGATGATTCTATTCAATTATCAGAAAATTTCTCAATATCAAACATTCCTTCTCTGACTTTAATAAATACAGATAAGAATAAATTAGAATTAAATATCCAAGATTTCATTTTTAATAAAAATAATTTATCATTTTCTTTAAATATTCAAGATTCATTCGGAACTATTTTAGATAATTATGCATTCAATTTTAATATAGAAAAGATAGACAATAAACAAAAATATAAATTCTATTTAGAACAGCCAATAAATATAATAATATCAAAGGATTCTTCATTTTTTATTTTTTTGACATATTTAAAATTAAAAGAAATACCAAAAAATGTAAAACCAAAAGAAGAATTTTACTCTAATAATAATGATGAAATTTATAAATTATTTTGTTTTAATTATGTTGAATATAAAGATATAAATATTGATTTTAATAATTATTATCTTGATTTTTTGATAAATGATTTAAATATAGAATTGAGTGAAAAAAAATGTAGTTCTTTTATTCTTTTGAAAAAATTAAATTTAAAGTATGAAAATAAAAATTTACTTCTGAATATAGAAAAAATTGAAGGAAATATTGATTATTTATCTGATATTATTTTATATATTTTGGATTTTAAATCTAAAGATTTTAATCAATATCAAAAACTTATTCCAAAAAAAATAATTAATGACACTAATGAAGCTTTACACAATGATAATAATATTCCAATCCAAAATGAAATAAGTAATATAAAGACAAATTATAACATTAAATTAAGTGATGTAATATCACATCTCAATTTAGAAATAGGAATAATTAATTTTGGAATAAAAATAGAAGAAAATATTATCTATGCAAATATTTACAGAATAAAAGGAAAAAATAATTCAGATGATTTAAAAATTATTAATATAAGTATAAATAATGCTTGTCTATACGTCGAAAAAAAGAATATTTTAAATGAAAAATATAATATATTGAATTTAAACAAGCCAACTCTTATAGATTATAATTTAACCACAGAGCTCTTTAATGTAAAATTAGATTCACCATTAGTTAGCTTATTTATTCCAATTATTTCTTCTATTTTAACAAACTTAGAATATTTATTAAATCAAATAGATTGGACCGTAATTATATGCAAAATTGCAATGGAAATATTTAATTCAACATGTAAAATTAATGTATTTAATTTCTTGATTAATTATATATATATTAGTAATTTCGATGGAAAAACTACAGATACTTTTTTCTTAACAATTAAAGACTTTATTATCAAAAATGAAAAAAGTTTTAACATTATAGAACAAAATGAATTATCTTTGAATTTTACTATGAAATCAAAAACTGAAGATTATTTGGGATTTAAATTCAAAGGATTAAAAACTAATATATCGCAACAAGATATAAGTAATTTTTATAATTTATTAGAATCGAATAAAAAAGAAGAAAATAATATTAATAGTGAAAATATTAATAATAATAATTTGGATATAAAAAATGAAATAAAAGAAGAAAAAGAATATGCTTTAGTTGTTGATGGTAATATTAATAATATTAATATTGGATTTTGTTTGGATGATTATACAAATAAATCTAATTTAAATTTGAATAATATAAATTTATTCATTAAAAATGGAAAAATAAAAAAAGAGGAAGAAAATTTACTACAAAATATTTTTGATTGCAAAATAATATTTGATAGAATTAATTTGAAATATTATGATGACAGTAAAAAGGAAATAGAAATTTTAAATTATTTTTCAGAAATTAAAAAGAAAGTAAATACAAATCTTAAAAATGATAATTTGAATCAGATAGAAATAATTTCTAAAGAAAATATGGCATCAATAAATCTTAATAATAACAATATTAATTTAAGATTAGACTGCTTCCTATATTTATATTATTTCATTACAAAATCTTTTCCTTCATCCCCTGGATCTTATAATGTAAATACTAATCAAAACTTTTTTATTGATTTACTTAAACCAAATGAAGAAAAAGAAAATAGTATTATGGATACTTTAAATATTCAAATAAATTTAAATAAAACGAGATTTAAGATTCAAACATCTTTTGATGCTAGTGAAAATTTATTTATAAAATTAGAAGATTTAACTGCATCATATAACCCCAAAAATAATATAAGTCTAAAATTAGACTCAATTACCTCTTCATTTGAATCTCAAAAGCATTCAAGAGAATTATTCCACACAAATAAAGATTTTCTTTTTATTAAATGTTCCTTGAACAAAAACAAAATATTAGATATTGAGTCTTTATTAGGCACTATAATAATAAACTTATCTTATCAAGATATTATTTCTTTCCTTCAATGTTATTTAATCAACAAAGTTTTATTTCAAAAAATAAATTCAATAAATAAAGAACAACCAATACAACCAAAGCCTAATGATAATTTACAACCTCGAACTTCAATATTGAATTCAGTAGTAACAATGATCGATTCCCAAAAAAATTCTTATATTAAATTAAAACTAAGTTTAAATAATATCTTTTTTACTTTGGTTGATAATTCTTCGTTGAATTACCATCCTTTTATTAATGGCTCTTTGAATAAAATGTTATTAAATTATAATCAAATAAATTCATTTGAATTAAGCTATGAATTGGCACTGTCTTCATATAATTATATTTCTTCCAAATGGGAACCAATATTAGAAAATTTGTTTATAAAGTTGAAACATATTTTTTCTTTTGATGATAAAAAAAGCGAAAATGATATAAATATAGATATTGGTGAAGTTAACTTGAATTTAAGTGATATGGCTATTTCTTCAATGTTAATCATTTTTCAGCATTGGGCCAAAAAATTCATCGAAGATGAAAAGGAATATTCTAAAAAAAAAGTTATTAATAGTAATAATAATATAAAAGGAATAAAATTAAATTTTAATAAAGAAGAAAATAATCAAGTTATATCTAAAATGACTAATACAAGTATAATTAATATCACAGGAATGGATTTAAAAATAAAATATAACAAAAAAATAATTACTTTAAAAAAAGATTCTAAATGGGATTTGGAATATATTATTGATTGGGATATAAATAAATTAGGACGTAAGCAAATATCGATAATGATGGAGAATTACCAAAAAGAATTCAAAATATTATTTGAAGAATTAGGAAATAATGAATGCGATTTTGATAATTTTTCTTTAATATCTGAAAATACTTTAACAAAAGATAGACATATAAATATATCAATTTATAGTCCAATTATAATCAAAAATAAAACGTTAAATAATATACGAGTCCAATTTATGAATTCAGATTTAGGTATCCATAATGAATTACTCAAACCTAATAATATAATAGGGATAAATCACGAATACTACAATAAAAATACTTTTCTTAATTTGATTTTGATAAAAAGCAATGGAGAAAAAGCTGGCATTTCCGATAAAAAAATATTTCTGAAAGATATAATTGAAAATGATGAATTTTCGGAAAGCTTATTTTTAGGAGGAAAATTTTTTTATATTAAATTGGTAAAAAAATTAAAAAATTTAAAAGAAATTTTAATAACTTTTGAATATTGCATTGTTAATGCACTCCCTTGTGAATTAAGTATGATAAATCCAAAAGAAAATAAAACAATAACTATTAAAAAATATACACAATATTTTATTGATTTTTATGCAGATATAAATACTGAATTAATTTTTAAAATTAAAATAAGTGACGAAGATTTTTATAGTGTGAAAACTAAATTTTTTAAAGCTAATGAAAAACAAGAAGAAGGAGATAATTATTTTACTGAATTTAACAATAGGGATAAAACTAAATGTTTAAGATTGGCAATACAATATAATAAAAGTAAAAATTCAAAATTATTGATTATTTATTCTGAATCATTTTTATATAATTATTCAGGAGTAAATTTTAACATATATTCAGAATATGAAGAGAATCCTTTACTATTTAATCTTGGTAATAATTTATATCTAATTACTTCAAAAATAGATAATTTTAAAAATGCTTTTATTCAATTACAGAATAATAAATATTCATCAACCAGGATTTCATTAGATGATATAAATCAATCAAGTCCATCTTATAAACTCAAATTAATAAATAACAGAAATATCCTCAATTTATCAATAAAACGAGAAATGTCATATTTAGCAATAAGAAACAATCCTTATTTCAAACAAAATATAATGGTAATGGTATATAAAATATATCCATTTTGTAGAATAACTAATTTATTAACTTCAAAAAATTTATTAATTGCTGATGAAAGTGACAAAAATAATTACATAATCATTAATTATTTGAGAGAAAAATGCTTTAATTTTTTCGAAAAAGGGAAAAATATTACTTTATTAATAGGTCTTATAAATACTACAACTAATGAAAAAAGTGATTTAATAAGATTCAAATTAACTTCATGTGGTATTTTTACTTTTTGCATTGAAAATACAATTTTTAATATAGAAGTAAAAGAGTCGAATACATCTGAATTGTATGATATTTTTGTTGTTGAATCAAATTTAGAAAATGCTAAAATAGTGGTGGAAAATATGACTGATTCTAATTTTATAATCACTCAGGATAAATTTGATCGGTTCAGACAAATTTTGAACAAAAATGATAAGCAAATTCTGAAAATATATGATCAAGATATTAATTGCTTTATAATAACAGAAAGTCAAACAAATATATCGTATCGTTTTAGTTTTAATTCATTTCGTGAGGAAGAACATAAATTAGAAAAAAATAATTTTATTTTTATTAAAGAATCCAATGGTATGAAAATGAAATTAACAATATTAAATAAGGAAAATTTCAACCAAATAAAAAATTATAATATAAACATTGGTCTTAAATTAAAAGTCCAAAATGTATTTATATCAGTAATAGGGGATAATGAATATGAAAGTAAAAAATTAAGAAATTATGAAAGATATGAACTTTTACTAATGCATTTAAACCAAGCGAAAATTGATTTTAATTTAAATCACTATTCGGGTTTATTAGATAATGATAAATTTGCTATTAAATTAAATTTTGAAAATATGGTAGTATATAACCAAAAAAGTGAATATGGAAAATTTTCCAACGTTTTTAAAAATATTTCTTCACCTATGTGTAAATTAGAAACTGAAATAATTGATTATAAAAATAGTTCGATGTCCAAAATAAATAAATTCGAATTCAACATGGGAAAATTAAAATTATCTATAGATCCAAACTTCATAGATGAAATTATAAATTTCAGAAAAAATATTTTTTATAGAATGGAAATAATAGATTTCAACATTGATGAAATATTTTTACCAAAGGACCGTGATATTAAAATTAATAAGCAATTTGAAAATTATCTAAAAGAAAATTCGATTTATTTCGGAAATAATTTTTATTTTCCAAAAATTAATTTAAATTTCGAACTTAATGAGGTTGGTTTAAAAGATTTATTAAAAACAAAATTAAATACTCCTCAATATTTAATTTGGTTAGGAAGTGGACTTGTTGGTAAAGAACACAATATAAATATATCAAACCAGAAATTGGATATTTATTTCGGTAGTATGAAAAATTTGATAGAAAAAATTATATTAATGTATAAAGAAGAGGCTTCATTTGAAATGAATAAAATAGGAATTAAAGGCTTTATTGGTCAAATTGAACAATTTTTCACAAAATCAAATAAGACAGATGAAAAATGCACTGATGTTCAAAGAGGAAGAATCAGACATCCGAGAGCATTTTATGGAAAATATAAATATTTTAAAAAATATAATATGAATGATGCAAAATATTTGGAACTTATAGAAGATAAATTTAATTTAGAAAAAAGTGGGATCTATTTATCTGATTTTATCTTAGATAAAAATTATTCTTTTTGTTTTACTGATTATTATTTGCTTATTTTAGAAAATGATTCATTGAATAAATACAACTTTATTAATTATTTTTTTATTGACAGCGCTGTTTCCGATAAAAATAAAATTATTGTTTATTTAAACAAAGAAGGAAAAAACCAGCATAAAGTTGATAATGTGACTATAAATTGTGAAAATGAAGTTATAGCCCAAAATATTTCTAAATTACTTAATGAAAATAGTAAAATAAATATTGAATAATATAATTTTTAAGGTCATTGATATTATACTAATCAATTTATATATAATAATTTTATTTTTTAAGAATTATTTAAACATTTATAAATGATACAAAATAATTATAATATTATTTAATACTTAAAATGGGGATTGGGGATTGGGGATTGGGGATTGGGGATTGGGGATTGGGGATTGGGCCCAATCCCCAATCCCCAATCCCCATCTTAAATCCAAAGTTTCAAATAAAAAATAATTAAAATAATTTTTTTTAAAAATAATAAATTCAAAAATTAATTAAAATAAATAATTATTTTAATTATTTATTTACTCTCCCATTTTAAAAATAAAATAATTTATTTTTTTTGATAAAAGTATTTAATTTTATATTTTGAACAAATTAATGAATAATTATCTTTACCTGATTCTTTATAATCTTTAAGTTTGATTTCAAAAATTTTCTTATTTTTATTTTTATATATTAAAGTTGAGCGTTTATAATCTAGCCAAATACAAAAACAATAATTCACATCAAATTTATCATTAAAATCACCGACTATTAAAAATTCATTTTTATCAACTGGAATTGAACTATCTTTTAGTATAAAATATTGAGAAAGTATTTTCAAAATTTCTTCAGGTACTTTTCGAAAATTGATTTGTTTTTCTAATTTCATAATATCATCAAATTTTGTAAGACATCTATTTTCATTTATTTCAAACGATTCCTTTGGTAAAATGGAAAATGAAGAATGTATAGGAAATTCTTTTGTTATTAAACATATATCGTCAAATAATAATTGTTCATTTTCAAAGCATAATTTTTCCACAGAAAATAAATAATATTTTAATGAATATTTTTCACAAAACTCAATAGTTTTTTTATCTATTTCTTCTGAAAGCAGGATATAACTGAAGTATCCTTCGTCAATTTTTATTGAATACCTATTTTCTAAATTTTCTTTGACTCTATTATATATTATTTTATGTTCTTCCTTATAATAACGATTTGATTCAATTTTTTTTTTCGATACTTGAAATAAATATAATATATATGAATCTGTTTCTTTTTTATATATTAATAAACAACAATCATAATATTTTCCAGTAAATTGGCTTTGTTCTATAAATATATTGCACTTGCTTAATATAATTTTCTTAGTCTTAGTAAAACTTTTATTTTCTGTATAAGTCTTTAATGTATCTTTTTTTCGAGATGAATAATTTTGTATAAAAAAATTATTAGGTACAAAGGTTTCAATTGTTTCAAAATCTTGTACAAATATATTTTTCATGAAAGAATGTTCTTTTTTAATATTTTCATTAATAATATATTCCAAAAATCCTCCTTGAGTTTGTGCTGGTAAATTATTGAAAATATATTTTGATGTATTTAATATTAAATCATAAATCATTGATGAAAAAATTTCTTCCATATAAGGAAATAGATAATCTAAATAATATACTGTTATTTTATTATTATCTTTATTAGAGATTTTATCTCCTAATATTTTTTCTTTTTTTTTCTTTGAGATTAAATGAATATAATTAGTGCAAAAATTATCTTCATTAATAAAATGTGTTAAACTTTTTAAATATTCATCATTTTGAATTAAATTATTAATTTTTATATCCTTTTCATCTTTTTCAATTTCTTCAAATAATCTTATTAATTTTTGATTCTTAGAAACAAAAGCAAAAATTTTTAAATCCTTTATGATTATCTCTTCTTTTTTAATCTCCAAAAATTTTAAGGGTAAATTCAAAATCTCTTTTGAAAGTTCCTCTATAAAATAAATTTCTCTTTTATTAATAATTGACAATATTTTTAATATATCTTTAAATTTATCCAACACAGAAGAATTTTTTTCATAAAATAATTCTATTTCTTCAATTATTATTTCTTTTTCTCTTTCCATATATTGTTTGATTTTTCCATTCTCTTTTGATTTTCTTTTTAATTCATAAAAAAATAAAGGTAAATTACCAAATTTATTTAAAATTTTGATGAATGCTGGACCGTAAGGTTTTAATAAATTATCATAATCTTTTAGATTATTTAATCTAATTAAACATCCTATATAATAATAAGTTAATCCTATATCTAAAATTGAACTATCATTTGAATTGAATAGATTGGAATTAAGAGAATCTGAAAAATTATTTCTAATATCTTCATTATTCATACTACTTGAAATAATAAAATAGATATTTTTATTTTTAACATTACTCTTTATCAATTGCTTTAATGATTTATTTTTTTCATCATATTTTGAGCTATATTGATCTATAATTATATATATTTTTTGTTGATCAATAATTTCATTTAAATGCTTTATAATATTTTCTAATAAAACGAAAATATTTTTATCATTAAAATTTTCAATTTCACCAATTATTTTTTTATATATTTCCTTTTCAGATTCTGAACAAAATATTTCTTTTTCATTAAAAATATTACCTCCAAATAATTTTATTGCTTCATATTTCAATAAATTTTTTAATTCTTCAGAAGAGTTATTTTCAATTGTCCCCAAATTAAGATAAAATACTCTATAGAAATCAGATTGAATTAAAAACTTTAATAAAGTTATTGTTTTTCCTGTGCCGAAAGGACCACATATTCCAATATAATTTTTTAAACCAAATAATCTAGTTAAACATTCTAAAAATTCTTTTCTTTCATTTGTGTCATAATAAACAAAATTATTATAATCTTCCTCTGATAAATTAGTATACAATCCCAATTTTCTATTAAGATTATTTCCTTTAATAGTTTCAGGTAGTGAATATATTTCTTCGAATTTTAATGTTTCAAAATCGATATTTGTATATTTATAGTTTTTTTCTATTTTAAAGTTTTGAAAATCAAAATAAGAAATCATTTCAGGATGTATAACCCTTCTAATACCACCAACTACCACAGTAATACGAAAACCATGTTTTTCCTTTATACCGACAAAAAAATTTATTAAGCTTTCTAAAATAAAGCAAATATATTTTTTATCGTCATAGGTAAATTTATATATGTTTTTCATAAAAGTAAAAATAAAACGAATTTTTTTTTTATATGATATATTCTCTAAATCTACTAATATTTCATATCTTGTATTGCCACGAAGAGAATTAACTTTACAAAGTATTAATTTCCATAAACTTGTATCTATATCAAAAATTTTATCAATTTCATCAAGGGATAAACTAAAATCAGTTTGATTTTTTTCTTCTAAAAATCTAATAAATGTTTCATATTCTTCAATAAGAGCTTTTCCTTCTAAATCATTTTTGACACCCTCAAATTTACATTTCATAATTTTTTTTTGTTTTTCTTTTGTCACATCCATTTTTTAAAATATTATATATAAGTAATATGAAATTATTTTCAATATAAAATTTATTTTGAAAAATTAATAATGATTGTAGTAAATATGACTCATTTGGGGA
>Ga0256407_10012679_pt1 | contig 11409 bp, 8 predicted proteins | sample RumenRJG_04DNA_FD_193489 | JGI IMG/M metagenome (GOLD analysis project Ga0256407, IMG submission 193489) | Bovine rumen microbial communities from Lethbridge, Alberta, Canada - RJG_04 | ecosystem: Host-associated > Mammals > Digestive system > Stomach > Rumen | place: Canada: Alberta | collected... | reverse complement strand
CTGCGGCTACGACAGCTGCGAGGCGAAGGCTGCCGCCATCCTGAAGGGCAGCGCCAGGATCGAGATGTGTCTCCCCTACCTCATGGAGATGGCCGCTTCCCTCTCCAACCAGATCGTGGAGCACTCCCCCAGCGGCCTGATGGTCCTGGACAGCGACCTGAACATCCGCCTCGTCAACCGCCCCATGTGCCGCATCGTCAATGCAGACGGTCCGGAGGCCCTGACCGGCACTTCGGTGACCGCGCTGCTGGATCCCTTCGACTATCTGGACGCGCTGCAGGGCGACCGGGTCTACATGAAGAAAGAGTACCTCCAGGAATACGGGAAATTCGTGGAGAACTCCGTCGTCTACGACGAAAAGTTCAACATCCTGGTCTGCGTCATGCAGGACGTCACCGAGCGGGAGCAGGCGGCGCAGGAGAAACAGGAGCTGATCGAAAAGACGCTTCGCATCACGGATACAGTGATCGAGCACAACATGAAGACAGTCCATGAGATCGCTTCCCTGCTGGGTGAGACGGCAGCCGAGACCAAGGCGGCGCTCCTCTCCCTGAAGGACACTGTGGGCAGCAGGGAGGAGTGAACATGAACATTCCGGAATACGGCTGGCTTTCCGTGAACCATGTGGGCGAACAGCTCTGCGGCGACAACGTGGCCGTGGTGGAGCCGGATGAAAAGACCCAGGTCCTGGTGCTGGCGGACGGCATGGGCTCCGGTGTCAAGGCCAACATTCTCTCCACCCTGACCGCCACCATGATGTCCACGCTTCTTGCAAACAATGTGGACTTCGACGACTGCGTCAGCACCATCCTCTCCACTTTGCCGGAATGCAAGGTGCGCGAAGCCAACTACTGCACCTTCACGGCAATTCGGGTGAGCGAGGGACGCTACGTCCATATCTATAACTACGACAACCCGGAGCCCTTCCTCCTGCACAACGGAAAGAGCGAACCGCTGTACTTCACCCGGAGCGAGATCTCCGGGAAGATGATCGACCAGTGCAGCTTTGAGGCAGAGCTCAACGACTGCGTGGTGATGATGTCCGACGGCTGCATCCACGCCGGCGCCGGCGTCACCCTGAATTACGGCTGGGAACTGCCCCAGATCATGAACTTTATGCAGGCGAACTACCGGCCCGACGCCTCCGCGAAAGCCCTGGCGACCATGCTGGTGGACCGCTGCGACAATCTCTATGAGAACAAGCCCGGGGACGATACTACCTGCGCCGTGGTCCGGATCCGGGAGCGAAAAAAAGCGAACGTCATGTTCGGCCCGCCCGCGAATCCCGCGGACGATGAGAAGGCGGCATCCCGCTTCTTCGGAGGGGAAGGGGCCCACATCGTCTGCGGCGGCACCACCGCGAAGGTGGCTGCAAAGTATCTTGGAAAAGAAGTCCTCCCGGACAGTGTGAACATGGACGAGACCATTCCTCCCATGTCCATCATCGACGGTGTGGACCTGGTGACCGAAGGACTGATCACTCTGCGCCGCGTCCTTGGGTACGCTGAGGACTACCTGGGCCGGAACAGCCGCTACTTCGACTGGAGCTGCAGTCTGGACGGCGCCTCACTCATTGCCTGCGCGCTTTTCGAGGAAGCCACCGACATCCATTTCTATGTCGGCTGCGCCATCAACCCCGCCCACCAGGACGAAGAGGCCGTGGGCTATAAGCTGAAAATGAAGGTCGTGGAGGAACTGGCCGGACGTCTGAAAGAAATGAACAAGAAGGTGAAGGTGACATATTTCTGAGTTTCCGGATTTTCTGTGTTTCAGATGTTTCAGGGCCTGCCGGCGGCAGGCCCTGTTCTTTTGGCAGTTCTGCGTTTATCGCGGTCCCTTCCCTTTACAGCATCCCCTCCATAAAGGAGAGCCGCATCTTCTCGATCCCCTCGAAGCATTCCCTGGAAAGCTCCTTGAACCGCCGGAGATAAGCCGGTTCGTAGCGCTTTTTATTCTGGAAGGAATAGATGGTGTGCCCCAGCGGCACATCCTTCCGGTAGACCTGGAAGTAGTTCACCGGCTGGCGGATCGAGGACAGTCCCTCGGAGAGGCTGGAGAGGGTGAGGAAGCCCGCCGCCGTCCCGTCGGAGAACAGCGGGAAGAAGTACAGCGGGAACGCCGTCTCCAGGAGGATGTTCGGAGTCAGATTCTGCTCTTCGAAGCAGCTGTAGAACTCCGTGGACAGCTGGTTGCGGCTGCTGGGCACAATAAACGGAAGCTTCGCGATCCTGTCCATGGTGCATCCCTTCACGCAGGACGCTTTGATCTCGAAAGCTTCAGGTCCGTACACCCGGTACAGGAGCCGGTCAGCGCACACCACGAAAATATTGTCCCGGTGCATGGTCTCCACGATCATCTCCGGCTGGTCGGGATCGATAGGCGCAAAGCCGATATCGATCACATTATCCAGCACGTACTGCTGAAGGTCTGTGGCATAGGCGTCCACCGTGCGGATGCGGATATCCGGGTATTCCTTCAGGAACCGCGGCAGGACCTCCGGGAGCAGCGCCTTCAGACGCGGTGTGCTGGCCCCGATAACCAGTTCGCCCCGGGTCTCTCCCTGGATCTCCTTCATTTCCTCCCTCAGATCCCCTTCCCTGGCCAGCATCTCGTCGGCGTATTTCAGCATGCGCTTTCCGGCATAGGTCAGCGTCACCCTGGGTTTCCGCTCAAACAGCTGCACCTGGTAGCGGTCCTCCAGCCTTTTGATGTGGCTGGAGAGGTTCTGCTGGGAAATAAACAGACGTTCCGCTGTTTTTGTGAAATGGAGATCCTTTGCCGCTTCACTGAAATAATACAAGTCTGTAAAATCCATATCATCTCCCGGTTTCTCACAAATATTTTTTGTTCTGTGTTCCAGACTAACAGTGAATCTGCCCAAAATCAACTTATTTTGCTATTAAATTTTATATTTGTTACCTCTAACCATCAAAATTTTTGTGAAGAACCCGTTTTTCTCTTGTTTGATAGTCATCATGTGCTGTGTTACGCTTTAATCACATCAAACAGGCAACACGTTTCATCTTAACGCAGCTTGGGCTGTCCGAAAAACAGGAGGGAAACTATGAGTCAAATGGCACTGGCACTGATTATTCTTGCAATCACGATCGTGCTCTTCATCACGGAACCGGTCCCGATCGTCGTTACGGCCATCGGCGCATCCATCGCGTATGCGTACACCGGGATCATCGAAGTCAAAGATATCTTCAGCGGCTACAACAGCACAACCATCGTGCTGCTGGCGGGCATGATGGTCGTCGGTTCTTCGCTGTTCCACACCGGCATCACCGACATCATCGGCGAAAAGATGGTCAAGGTCACCGGCAAGAGCGAGCGGAACATCATCCTCGCGACTCTGATCGTCTCCTGCGCCCTGAGTTCCATCTGCTCCAACATCGGTGTCATGACCGCCATGGCTCCCCTGGTCACCGCGATGTGCATATCCGCAGGCGTCGGCCCCTCCAAGGCTCTGCTTGGTCTTCTGTTCGGCGCACAGTTCGGCGGCTTCATCACCCTGGTCGGTGTCGGCTCCAATGCCTCCGCGGCAAATGCCATGGCGGAACTCGGCCTCACACCCTTCGGCTTCTTCGGCATCACCCCCTACGGTCTCGGCATCAGCATCCTCGGCACTCTGTACTTCACCTTCATCGGCTCCCGCCTGATCCCGGACACCGGATATGTCCCGGAATTCGCGAAGGCTGAGAAGAAGGAATTCAACAAGACCAAAGCGACCATCGCGTCCGTCACCATGGCAGCAGTGCTGGTGGTCATCGCCATGAGCCCGAAGGCTGTTCCCATGCACGTGGCAGCTGTTGTCGGCGCCCTGGTCATCGTCGGTGCGAAGTGCATGACCGTCAAGGAAGCCATCGCGGCCATCGACTGGAACTGCATGATGCTCGTCGGCTCCCTGACCGCGATCTCCACCGGTGTGAAGAATTCCGGCGCGGGCGATGCAGTCGCCGGCATGATCCTGAAGGTCCTCGGCGACAACCCCAGCACGTTCATGATCACCACCATCATCTTCTTCGCGGCAGCCTTCCTCACCCAGGTCATGTCCAACATCCCGACCATCCTTCTGTTCATGCCCATCGGCGTCTCCATCGCGGAAGCCATCGGCGTGAGCCCCTACCCGATCTGCATGATCATCACCCTGGCCGGTGCTGCTTCCTATGCGACGCCCTTTGCGGCACCGCAGAACATGATGACCGTCGGCTGGACCCAGTACAAGTTCCTGGATTTCCTGAAGATCGGTATCCCGATGCTCCTGGTGACCTACATCGTCATCATCGCGGTCACCCCGTTCTATCTGCCCTACTGATCCTCGGTACGCAGGGGCAAGCATAGCCTCGTTTTGTTCCGGATCTTCAAAGTGGTCACATTTCCCGCTTTTTCAGATTTACGAACACAGATTTCCGCGGGAAATGTGTTCATAAATTCAAAAGTCGTGGAAAATGTGACCACTTCAGCGTTAATATAAACTTATACAGAGGCAATTAACCTTCGGGGGGAAATATTTAATCATCACATTTTACGTTAGTGTCGTTTAATATCCCTGATGCGTTTCTGAACTGTGTCCATATTTTCCATATAACTGAAAATCTGACCATTTTGATCATCTGCAAAGAAATCACTGCCACTTTGATCATCTGCCAAGAAATCAGTGCCGCTTTGATCATCTGCACACAGAGAAAGAGGAACCTCCATTGAAAGACTATCTGCGCGGAGCATTTGACATGCATATCCACACATCGCCGGACGTAAGTCCGCGGAAGTGCAGTGATATCGGGCTGGCAAAACGTCTTCAGGCCGCCGGTATGGGCGGCGCCCTGGTGAAGAGCCACGGAAACGACACAGCGCCAAGAGCCGCTCTGCTGAACGAGCAGTTCCCTGAGCTTTTCTTCGCGGGCGGCATCGTGCTGAACCGCCAGGCAGGCGGGCTGAATCCTTTTGCGGTGAGAGCCTGCGGGAAGATGGGCGGACGCTTCGTCTGGTTCCCCACCATGGATTCCCTGAGCTATCAGCTGTTTCACCATAAGAACAGAAACGATGAGCTTCCGGAAGGTCTGATCTGTCTTCTGGATGACAACGGCGAGGTGAAAAAAGAGGTGCTGGAGGTCCTGGAAGCCGCGGCGGAATACGATATGATCGCCGCCACCGGTCACGTCAGCGCGGAAGAAGGATTCGCTGCTGCCTGCGCCGCCCGGAAAATGGGCCTTACGGCGGTGCTGACCCACGCTGACCTGCCTTCCAACGCCTACTCCCATGAAATGCAGAAAAAGGCAGCGGAGCTCGGCATCTATATCGAGCACTGCTTCTTCACCACCTACTATGACCGCGTCTCCATTGAGGAGATCGCCGCCCAGATCCGGACAGCCGGGTGTGACCACGTCTTCCTCTCCACAGACTTCGGCCAGCCGAAGTCCCCGTACTCCGACGAAGGCATCGCGATGTACGCGGCGCAGCTGGAAGGCCAGGGCTTCACTCCGGAGGAGCTCACGCTCATGTTCCGGACCTTGCCGGAACGGCTGCTGAAAAAGGCTGAATAAGGAGGAGACAGGGGAGGAGACAGGGGACGGTTCTCTGTCTCCTCTTCTTTTTACAATGTTGACGAATCCCACGCGGAGGAGTAGGATACACACAGGACCTCCGACCGCAAAGAATCGTTCTGAGCGGGAAGACATCAATCAGATCATTGTTCAGCACAGGTATATTCTGTCCCTGTCGGAGTCTGTCCGGCAGGGACTTTTTTGCGTGCAAGCAATGAGCCATGCGCTTCCGGGCGGCAGGCGGGCGCCGGGAGCTTGCTCACGGGCGGCAGGCGGCGCTGTTATACACTATTGTACTCTGTGGTCACATTTTTGAGTTTTTCAAAAAGGTGAACACATCTTGCAGCTTCATATTTTATATTTAATCGACATTTTTATTTGAACTGTCTATTATTTTCCAGCAGATTCTTATCAACGCATCACTGCTGCACAGATACTGGTCATGATTCAGGCATTTAGGAAAATTATGGACACTTTTCGAGCAGTTATATCTGTTTTTCTGTGTTCAGAAAAATCAAAAACATGGAATTCGTGACCAGTCACGGTCTGAACGGTCTGTGTGATCTGCAGTAAATCAAAGTAACTCAACAAGATCGAAAGGAACGCTTTTATATGTACAGATTTGCGATCTACGGGAAGGGCGGCATTGGAAAATCCACCACCTGCACGGCGCTCTCCTGCGCCTTCGCGGAGATGGGCCTCCGCGTCATGCAGATCGGCTGCGACCCGAAGGCCGACTCCACGCTTTATCTTCACGGTGGGAAGCGCATCCCCTCCATGCTGGACACACTCCGGAAAAAGCGGGACAGTGCGGAGCTCTCCGAGCTGGTCTTTCCCGGGTACAAAGGCATTCTCTGCGCAGAGTCCGGCGGACCGCTGCCGGGGCTCGGCTGCGCGGGGAGAGGCATCGCATCCGCTTTTGAAGCTCTGGAGGAGCGCAGCGCTTTCGAAATCCTGAAGCCGGACATCGTCCTCTACGATGTGCTGGGCGATGTGGTCTGCGGCGGTTTCGCCCTGCCGATCCGGGAGGGCTACGCCGAAAAGATCTTCATCGTGACCTCCGGAGAGAATATGTCCATCTATGCCGCAGCGAACATCGCCATGGCGGTGGAGAACTTCCGGGACCGGGGCTACGCTTCCCTGGGCGGCGTCATCCTGAACCGCCGGAACGTCCCGGACGAACGTGAAAAAGTGGAGATCCTCTGCAGCGACATCCACTCGGAGATCATCGCGGATCTGCCCCGGGACAACGCGATCTCTGATGCCCAGGATACCGACCGCGGCGTCATGGAGGCATACCCGGACTCTGATTTCGCGAAAGGCGTGCGGGAGCTGGCAGCCCGGATGCTCGCCTGAAAGGGAGGAAACACTCATGAACCGATCCTGTCCCTCCGCGAAGCCGGAGGCAAGTTCCTCGAAGCCGGAGGCAAGTTCCTCAAAGCCGGAGGCAAGTTCCTCAAAGGCCTGCACCCTCATCCGGGACATCGCCTACGAATACAACGCGGACGATGGTCTCTCCTACTCTTCTCCTGCCAGGGGCGTCTGGAACATCGTCCACATCGGGACCCTGGTCCCTGGCGGACACCAGATCTACGTCTGCCCCACCAGCTGTCTCCGGGGCGTGGTCCTGACCACCGCGGAGCTCGGCGCCATGGACCGTCTTTCCACCATCACCGTGGGAGAGGACAATATCCTGGAGGGCGACATGGAGGAGACCCTGCACGAAGGCGTCCGCAAGGTCATCGACAGCCTTCCTGTCCGCCCGCGGATGATGATGGTCTTCACCAGCTGCATCCACCATTTCCTGGCGGTGAACTACCAGAGGATCTACCGGCTGCTCCGGAAGGAGTACCCGGATATCGACTTTATCGACTGCTACATGCACCCCATCATGCGGCGCACCTCGCCGCCGGTGCCGACCCTGTGGCGGCAGATGTACCGGGTGCTGCGGCCTGACGGCCCGGACACCGGAAGCATTGATAATGGCAGCCCGGACACCGGGAGCCCGGACACCAGCGGTACATCCGGCGGAGAAAAGGATCCGCGCCAGGTCAGCATCCTGGCCTGTGAATTCCCCCGGGACGCGTACTGCGATGCAGTGCAGCATTTAAAGCAGCACGGCATTCATATCGCGGACGTCACCGGCAGCAAGACCTACGACGAGTTCCTCACCATGTCCCGCTCCTCCCTGAATCTTCTGTTCCACAAGGCGGGTATGAAAGCGGCGAAGGACCTGGAGATCCGCCTGAAGCAGCCGTACCTTATGATGCGGCCGGGCTACGTCTATGAAGAGATCGACGCCGACCTGGCGGCGCTCTCGGAGCGCATCGGCATTCCCGCCCCTTCCGCGGAAGAAACAGAAAAGCTCCGGGCGGCGGCGGAGCAGGCAGCGGCTGACGCAGCCGCGGTCCTCAAGGACACGCCAGTCTCCGTGGACGGCACCGCCGTGGACTGTCCCCTCGGACTCTGCGTCTATCTTCTGGAACACGGCTTCCGGGTCGAGACCCTGTTCGTGGACAATTTCACGGAAACAGAGGAAGTGTTCATGAAGCTCCGCAGTCTGAAACCGGACCTGAAGGTCTACTCCGCGCTGAACTGGAACATGCGGCAGAAGGAGCGGGGCTGGCAGCCGGAGGAAAGCTGCGGCGCGGCAGGACCGGACGGCGCAGCAGGTTCGGGCAGCCCGACGGGCCCGGGCGGCGCGAAGATCGTGGCGATCGGCCAGCGGGCCGCCTACTTCCACGACACAAACTATTTCGTGGACCTGGTAAACAACGACGGAATGTACGGGTACCGCGGCATCGTCCGCCTGATGGAGCTTCTCACAGAGGCGTTCCGTGAGGAAAAGGATATGCGACGGCTGATCCAGATCAAAGGATGGGGGTGTTCCTGCGGATGAGTTACGAAAGAAAGCGGTGGCACACCCATGTGTTCACCTCCACCTATACGGCGGATGTCTCCGGCGTATGCTCTGCCATGTACGAGCTGGGCGGAATGACCATTCTCCATGACCCGTCGGGATGCAATTCCACCTACACTACCCACGACGAGCCCCGGTGGTACGACTCGAAAAGCCTGATGTTCGTATCCGGGCTGGACGAGATGACTGCTGTCATGGGTGATGACAGCGTCCTGATCCGGGACGCCGTGCGTGCCGCGGCGGATCTGAAGCCCCGGTTCATCACCCTCTGCGGCGCCTCCATCCCCCACATCATCTCCTTTGATTTCAAGGGCGTTGCGCGCCTCATCGAAAGAGAGACCGGGATCCCGGTGCTGCCGGTGGCGACGGACGGTCTCCGCTCCTATATCTCCGGCGCAGGCCTCGCCTTCCGCGAGTGGATCCGCAGATTCGGGGACCCGGAAGACGCAGGTCGGGAAGATGCTGGGCAAAAAGACGCGGGCCTGGCGGAGCGTCTCAGACAATACGGCGTGAACCTGCTGGGCGTCACTCCCATTGATTTCTCCCGCCAGGAGATCGTGGACGCCATGAAGCAGGCATTCACTGACGCCGGCATCCCGGTGAACACCTGCTTTGCCATGGGGGATTCCTTTGAGACCCTGACCGGGGTATACCGCGGTGCGGTGAACGTCGTGGTCTCCTCCGCCGGGCGCATCCCCGCGCGCTTTATGAAGGGCGCCGCCGGGATTCCCTTTGTGGAGGGCCTTCCTCTTGGCAGGGAGATGACGGCCCGTCTGCTTGCCGCTGTCCGGGAGACCGCGGCGGACGGAAAAGACCGCCGGATCTTCGAAGAGCCGGGCACAGGAATTAATGGAGCCGGGCCGCAGGATGCCGAAGCTGGTACCGGAGCGTCGGACACCGGAGACGGCGCCAGAGTCCCTCACAGTACAGGCATTCTCGTAATTGGCGAGGAGATCTTCTCCCGGACCCTGGCCGCTGCCCTCGGTGCGGAAGCCCTCTGGCCTTCCACGGACGAGGGTCTGGACGAGGACATTCTTATGGAAAAGGTCAACGCCGCGCGGCTCGTGATCGGCGATCCTCTCTTCCGGACCGTTCTAAGGAACCCGGAAACAAAGTTTTCAGAATTCCCCCACGAGGGCTATTCCGGCCGCATCTTCCGCGACAGGATCCCGGTCTTTACCGGACGGGACTTCAAACCGGAAGATCTGTTGGTCACAAAATATACTTTTTGACAATTGTGGACCACATATTTCGACGCCAATTCGTCTGAAGTAAGTGATTTTGATTTGTTTTGATTGGATATGATTTAAATTGATGGCCGCAGCCGACAATTCAATCCTGTAAATAAACACTTTTATAAAATATGTCGAACAATTCTGCGACTGCTTCTTTTTCGTTCCAAAAATCTGTGTCCACAAAAATGAAATCACCGTTTTTGTGACCACTCTGAATATTGAAGGAGGTACTTGTAATGAAAAAACTGATTTCCCTTGTATGTGTGGCTGCTCTTACCCTTTCCACCCTGGCCGGCTGCGGCGGCTCTGCCGCGCCCGCGGCGACAACTGCGGCGCCGGCTGCATCAGCCGCGTCTGAAGCAAAAGCGGAAGAGACCACTGCCGCCGCATCTGAGGCGAAGGCTGAGGAGACCACTGCTGCCGCTTCTGAGACGAAGGCTGAGGAGACCACCGCGGCCGCTTCTGAAGCAAAGGCCGAAGAGACAGCAGCCGAAGCTGCTGCTGACGCGGAAGGCACCGTCACCATCACCGACCACGCGGACCGCACGGTCACAGTCCCCACGGACCCGAAGAACGTCGTGGTCCTGGACATCTACCCCATTCCTTCTGTCCTGACCGTCTTCCTGAATTCCGCGGAGCCCCTCAAGGCCATCGCCCCGGTCAGCATGAACGCCGCGAAGAACGGCATCCTCTCCGAGCTCTACCCGGAGATTCTGAACGCCCGCACGGATATTCTGGACGGGGATGATGTGAATATCGAGGCGCTGGCTGCCATGGAGCCGGACCTGGTCATCTACACCGCTTCCAACAAGAAGATCCAGGAGAAACTGGAGAACGCCGGTCTCACTGCGGTGGGCATGTCCCCCACGAAATGGAACTACGATGCCATCCGCACCTACGACGAGTGGATCAGTCTGCTGAGCCAGATCTTCCCCTCTGCCCGGAAGGACGAGGAAGTCTCCGAGTACAGCACCCGGATCTATGACATGATCCAGGAGAAGACGAAAGACATCCCCGAAAATGAGCGGAAGCGCATCCTCTTCCTGTTCCAGTACAACGACAAGACCATGATCACCTCTGGTTCCAGCTTCTTCGGCCAGTGGTGGTGCGACGCTGTGGGCGCGGTCAATGTGGCGAACGGCGTCACGGCGGACAATTCCAACGCGGTCATCACTATGGAGCAGGTCTACGAGTGGAACCCGGACATGATCGTCATCACCAACTTCACCCCTACGCAGCCCGATGACCTCTACAACAACGCCGTCGGCTCCGACGACTGGAGCACCGTCAAGGCAGTGCAGAACCATGAGGTCTACAAGATGCCTCTCGGCACCTACCGCACCTACACCCCCGGCGTGGACACGCCCATGACCCTGCAGTGGCTGGCACAGAAGGCATATCCTGAGATCTTCGGCGACATCGACCTCGCGGAAGAGGTCCGGGAGTACTACAACAAGCTCTACGGCATCACTGTCACGGACGAACAGATCGAAGCCATGTACAATCCTGCAAAGGAAGCAGGCTTCTGGAAATAACACTTAGAAGAGGCGGTTTCGGACATGAGACAGAAAAAAGCTTATACCATATGCATGGCACTGCTGCCGGCGGCGATCTTTCTTGCCGCCGCTGCCGCGCTGTGCATGGGACAGTTCCGGATCCCGCTGAATCAGATCTTCGCGGAGTTCTCCGGCGCGGGCGGAAATCCCGC
>Ga0256407_10012676_pt1 | contig 11412 bp, 4 predicted proteins | sample RumenRJG_04DNA_FD_193489 | JGI IMG/M metagenome (GOLD analysis project Ga0256407, IMG submission 193489) | Bovine rumen microbial communities from Lethbridge, Alberta, Canada - RJG_04 | ecosystem: Host-associated > Mammals > Digestive system > Stomach > Rumen | place: Canada: Alberta | collected... | reverse complement strand
AGGCGGTGTTGATCAGTGCCACGCCGATGTCCAGTGCCGCCCACAGGTTGCCGTCGCTGTCGGGCATGAGATGCAGCACCGAGTTGTTGCTCAGGCTGTTGCCTGTGTGGTAGTGCCACCGCAGCCGTCCGTCCAACGTCAGTCCGTAGATGCCGCCCAGGATGGTGCCCACCACCAGTGTCGAGTCGCCCGGCAGCAGTGTGGCGCGGTTGACGTTGGTCTGGCGCAACGCGTCGTCGATGGCGCTGCGCAGCGGTGAGCACCGCGCGCCGTCGTAGTCATACAGTCCATGCCACTGCGAGCACAAGATGATGTGCCCCTGGCGCCCCGGCACAGCCGCCACGATGTGGTCGCCGCCCACCTGGTCGCGCCCGAACGCCCGCACCAACTTGCCTCCCGTCAGATGGTAGTAGTCACCCTCCTGCACCTGCATGTAGACCTCGCCGCCCACCTGGTGCAGATAGAGCGGCAGATGCGCTATGTCGTAGTGCGTGGTCACCCGCTTGCCGTCGTAGCTGAACCATCCGGCGAATGACTGGAAATAGACCGTGCCCCGCCGGTCGCACACGATGTTCCAAATCTCATCGTCATGCCCCGCGTAGCCCTGCGGCCATAGCGAGGTGTAACGCAGCTGACCATACCGGTCACGCTCCATGTATCCGAAGTCAAGATAGGTGCCCACATAGAGCCGTTGACCCACCATGAGCAGCGATCGAGCAACAGCCCCGCCGGGCAGCCGTGTCAAGGTCCAGGTGTAGCCGTCGAAGCACAGCACCCCCTCGCTGTTGCCGATGTAGACCTCGCCGTTGCTGCCCTGGGCGATGTCCCAGTTCTGCAGTCCGGCCTGATAGTCGCTCCGCCCATAGTTGTGCAGCACGGGCAGGAAGTCGACGGCCCGCAACGGCAGCCAACACAGCACCAAGAGGACGAAAGAGATAAAATGCGCGAGTATGACTGATTTATGCATAATATAAGCTTGTTTGTCAGGTGGCCGCAAAGGTACAAAATTGCTGGCAAATGTGCAAATTTTGCGACATTTTCAATCGTAGTGCCATCGTAGTGCAAATTTTCTTTACGTTTGCAATACACTACCGTACAGCACAATACGAGGTCGTGTAGTAGTAAAAACGTAGTCGTAAAATCGGGCATAGTAGTGTTCAAGTAGGGTAAAATTTGGCCACCTCGGCAGATAGCAGTAATTTTGCATAAACTAAGAACCTCATAATTGAATATTTATAAACTCTTAAAACAAAGCAATGGAAAGAAAAATCTTGACACTTTTGCTCGTTGCTCTGTGTGCCATCACCGGCGCGCAGGCGCGTACAGTGAAAGGAACGGTCGTTGACCAGGTCAACGAACCCGTGATTGGTGCCACGATTAATGTGCTGGGCACGACCCTGTCGGGCGTGACCGACTTTGACGGCACCTTTGAGATTGCCAACGTGCCTGAGGGCGCGACACTCAAGTTCACCTACATCGGCATGCAGGCCGTTGAGCTGCCCGCCAGCGACAACATGACCGTGCAGATGCAGGACGACGTGCGCAACCTTGACGAGGTGGTCGTCATCGGCTATGGCTCGGCACAGGCCAAGGACCTGACCGCACCCATCAGTGTGGTGCGAGGCGAGGAGCTGCTGGCCACACCGTCGGCCTCGCCCATGGCTGCCATGCAGGGCAAGGTGGCCGGTGTCAACGTGGTCAACAGTGGCACACCCGGCGAGGGACCGAAGGTGCAGATTCGCGGCAACGGCTCGTTCACCGGCGGCAGCCCGCTCTATGTGGTGGACGGCATGTTCTATGACAACATCGACTTCCTCAACGCCAACGACATCGCCGACATGTCGGTGCTCAAGGACGCTTCGGCTGCCGCAATCTATGGCGTTCGCGCCGCCAACGGTGTGGTGCTCATCACCACCAAGCACGGCAACAAGAACCAGCCCGCCAAAATCACCTACAACGGCTACTACGGCTTCCAGAAGGCAACCAACGTGCTGAAGATGGCCAGCTCTAGCGAGTATGCCACAATGCTGCTTGAGGCAAACTATGACGCCTATGTGTCGACGATGAAGGCCTCGATTGACAACTATGGTGGCAGCTACGCCGCCAGCGACTTCCATCAGTGGACCTACGGCAGCAACACCGACTGGTACGGCGAACTGCTGCGCACAGCCGGCATCACCGACCACAGCCTGAGCATCACCGGCGGTGGCGAGAAGGCCACCTACTCGCTGGGCATCAACTACATGTCGCAGGACGGTGTGATGGACGTGGACAACTACTACAAGCGACTCAACTTCCGCGCCGCCCTCGACTATGAGGCCACAAGCTGGCTGAAGGTGGGCTTCAACGGCATCTTCTCCAAGGGCCGCCAGCGCACCCCCAACAACACCGCATGGCAGCAGGCTTTCAATGCCCCCGGCATCTATCCGATGATGGACAGCAAGAACAGCGCGACCTTCCCCACCCACTATGGCTCGCCCGAGAGCGTTGGGTTCACCAACAACTTCTACAACCCCGTCGCCACGGCCAACTATCAGAACAGCCGCAACGACATCAACAAGTATCTGACCAACTTCTATGCTCAGATCACCTTCATCCCCAGCAAGCTGAACTTCCGCACCAGCTATGCCTACGACTACTCGGCCATTCATAATCGCACCTATATGCCAGAGTACTATGTGAGCAGCAACCAGCGCAACGACAAGTCGTGGGTGAGCAAGAGCGAAGCCACCTATAACAACTGGATCTGGGACAACGTGCTGACCTATAAGGACAGCTTCGGCGACCACAACCTGGGTATTATGGCCGGCCACTCGCTGCGTGAGGACAAGTACAGCTACCTCTACGGCATCGGCTACGGCATCGTCGATGGCGACGACGCCTACAAGTACATCAGCATCAGCTCGGAGAGCGACAGCCGTCGCGCCAGCGATGACGGTACACGCTACCGCAGCAACAGCTACTTTGGCCGCATCAACTACGACTATCTGGGCAAGTACCTGCTGATGTTCACCTTCCGCGCCGACGGCACCAGCAAGTATCAGGAGACGTGGGGCTACTACCCCTCGGTGGGTGCCGCATGGGTGATGTCGAAGGAAGACTTCATGCTCAATCAGCATGCCTTCGACTACCTCAAGTGGCGTGCCAGCTGGGGTCGTCTGGGCAATAATGCCGTGCCCGCCAGCGATGGCTTCCGCTCGGTATCGACCGGTGTGGGCTCGTCGGGTGTCTACGGCAATGCCACCATCGCCGGCTTCCAGAACAACAGTTACTTCACCAACCTCAAGTGGGAGGTTGTCGACGAGACCAACGTCGGTGTCGAGTTCGCCACACTGCGCAACCGCCTGAGTGTGGATGTCGACTGGTTCTACCGCATGACGCGCAAGGCCGTCATCGCTCCTCGCCTGCCCTTTGAGAACGGCACCCTGCTGCAGAACATCGGCAAGATTCTCAACACCGGTGTGGACTTGAGCATCAACTGGGCCGACCGCGCGGGCAACGACTTCAAGTATAACATCGGTGCCAACCTGTCTTACCTCAAGAACGAGGTCAAGAGTCTGTCGGGCAACCCCTACATTGCCGGTGGAAAGACCTATCAGTTTGTGGGCAAGGAGATGAACTCGTTCTACGGCTATGTCGTGGACGGCATCTATCAGACCCCCGAGGAGTGCGCCAACGACCGCACCGCTGTGGCCAATGGCCTGCAGCCCGGTGACTTCAAGTACAAGGACCTGAACAACGACGGCATCGTCGACGGCGAGGACCGCACCACGCTGGGCTCTTACCTGCCCAACCTGATCTACAGCCTGAACTTCGGCTTCCAGTGGAAGGGGCTTGACTTCTCGCTCACGACCTACGGCAACGCGGGTGCACAGATGTACAACCGCAAGCGCGCCCTGCGTTATGCACAGAGCAACTACAACTTCGACCACGACCAGGTGGCCAACCGCTGGACCGGTGCCGGCTCGACCAACACCTATCCTTCGGCCGCCGGATGGATTCGCTCATGGAACGTCAGTGACCAGCGTGTCAACTCGTTCTTTGTCGAGGACGCCGACTTCTTCCGCATCCAGAACATCACCCTGGGCTACACCTTCAAGAACATCAAGATGGGCTCTTACACCATGCCGTCGCTGCGCCTGAGCGCAACGGCCGACCGCCCATTGACCCTGTTCAAGTCGCACAGTTTCACCCCCGAGTTGAGCGACACCGAGGGATGGGACACCGAGGTCTATCCGCTCACCGCAACCTACACCTTCGGGGTGACCATCGATTTCTAAATCAAGAAGTTAAGAGGTTATGTAGTTAAGAAGTAGTGAAGACATGACCCCATGAGGCCTAACGGCCCGCAGACATTCGTCTTGACTCTATTTAACTCCCTAACTCCCTGTAACTGCACAATAAAAATTTTCATAAAAACAACGACAATGAAATTTCTGAAACATATCATGATGGCAGGGTTGCTGATGGTGGCCGCCACCTCGTGCAACGACTGGATGGACATCCTGCCCGAGAACACCCTGCCCGAGGCAGATGTCGACTACACCAAGACCGGCGACATGTATATGCCCGTGTCGGGAGTCTATGCCAAGCTGCGCACCGGCGGCATGCACTGGGTCATCTGGCCGTTGAGCATCATCCGTGACGGCGACGTGTGGAGTGGCCGTGTCGACGACCAGGGACTGCTGGTCGACTTCGGCAACCTCAAGTATGACAACTCGTTCTGGGGACTGAACGAGATGTGGAACCAGTACTATGGCATGGTCAAGGTGGCCAACGGCGCCCTCGAGTCGCTAGACCGCTATGCCGAGCACATCACCAACGACGCTGACCGTGCCACCTATCGCGCCTACTGCGGCGAGGTGCGCATCCTGCGTGCCTACGCCTACTATCGTCTGAGCCAAGCCTTCGGCGATGTCACCATCCTGCGCAACAACAGCCAGAGCGACCTTACTCGCTCGACCAAGGACGCCGTTGAGCGCTACATGCTCGAGGACCTGCAGTATGCCATCGACAACTGCCCCAAGGTGCGCCCCAACGAGGCAACGCACATTGGCGCCGCCACGGCCTACACCGCCGAGCTGCTGGCAGCCAAGATTCATCTGAACCGTGGCGACTGGGCCGAGGCCGAGGCACTGACCAACGACATCATCGCAAGCAACAAGTTTGAGCTGTACGGTGACTTCTACAACCTGTTCAAGATTCCCGGCAAACTGTGCAACGAGAGCCTGCTGGAGTGCCAGTGCACCGACTTCGGTCAGGGCAGCGGCGACATGGTCGACGCCGACCAGTGGTTTGTCTTCCAGGGCCCGGGCAACCTGGGCGGCTGGAACTTTGTCGGCATCACCGACAAGTTTATCAATTGGGCTGAGGGACGTGGCGAAACCATCCGTCTCGAGACTTCGGTCTTGCGTGGCGGCACCACCACCCGCGACGGTGACTATATCAACGTCATGGGCAATGTCAGCAACACCAACACCTGGAACGGCAAGGCCTACACCCCGACCAACCAGCTGACCGAGGGACGCACAAAGTATGGCTCGAACAACAACATCCGCATCTTCCGCTATGCCGAGGTTCTGCTCATCAACGCCGAGGCCAAGGTGCGCCAGAACAAGAACGGCGACCAGCCCTTCAACCTGGTGCGCACACGCGCACAGATGCCCACCATGACCAACGTCACCGTCGACCAGATCCTGGACGAGCGCCGCATGGAGCTGGTGTGTGAGTGGGGTGAGCGATACAACGACCTGTGCCGCACAGGCAAGGCCGCTACCGAGCTCACCGGCTGGAACGAGAGCGTACGCTACTATCCTGTGCCATTGACACAGATGCAGACCGTGCCCACTCTGGCCAACGAACCTCTGAACTAACGAAATCATACGCTCTTCATTTTAACCCCAGGCAGGGTGATACCACCCGTGGCGTCACCCTGCCTTTTTTTAAAAAAAACGATGAAATCATTCCTTGCCATTGTTGTTGCCACACTATCGCTCACTGCCAGTGCCACCACCGACTCGGTGCGCGTGGTCAAGGGGCAGGTCAGCGACTACTATATACCTGTCGTGACCAACTATGACGTGACAGGACGCGTCACCGACACCAACGGCACACCCCTCGAGGGAGCCACCGTGATGTGGCTGCACAGCCCGGCACACTGCAACACCGACTCTCGGGGCCGCTACACGCTGGTCGGCACCGATGGCGACACGCGCTTGTGCGTGTACTATCCCGGCAAGGAGATGACCACCGTCACCCGCGAGGCCAGCCAGCGCACCGTCGACATCGCGCTGCCCGACAAGGCCTCGGCCAGCATCGCCGCGCCGCGCCGTGCCGCGCAGGCCACGCCATGGTACGACCCACGCAACCCCGCCACCACCACCTACTGCAACCCGCTCAACATCAGCTATAACTACGAGCCGTGGAACAACAACACTCGTCAGGGCGGCTCGTTTCGCTCGTCGGCCGACCCCATGGCAGTTACCTACCGTGACGACTACCTCCTGTTCTCGACCAATCAGGGCGGTTTCCACCGCTCGACCAACCTGAGCGACTGGGACTTTGTGCCTGCAACATTCCAGCGGCATCCTGCCGATGACGACGAGTGCGCACCGGCCGCATGGGTCGTGGGCGACACGCTGTTCTACACCGGATCGACCTACGAGGGGCTGCCCATCTGGTACACCACCGACCCCTACACCGGACGCTGGCGACGTGCCGTGGAGCGCAACACCCTGCCCACATGGGACCCGCACGTCTTTCTGGACGACGACGGCAAACTCTATGAGTACTACGGGTCGAGCAACGAATATCCCATCAAAGGCGTGCAAATCAGCCGCCAAGACTTCACACCCATCAGTCGCATCCATGACCTGGTGCTGCTGCATCCCGACCGCCATGGCTGGGAGCGATTCGGCATGAACAACGACGATGAGGTGACCCTCAAGCCCTTCACCGAGGGCGCATTCATGACCAAGCACAACGGGCGCTACTACCTGCAGTATGGTGCGCCCGGCACAGAGTTCAAGACCTACGCCGACGGTGTCTATGTCGCCGAACAGCCCCTGGGACCGTTCACCTATCAGCGGCACAACCCCATGAGCTACAAGCCCGGGGGCTTTGTCCGGGGAGTGGGCCATGGTGGCACCTTTGCCGACCGTCATGGCAACTACTGGCATGTGGGCACCTGCATGCTCTCGCTCAAGTACAAGTTTGAACGACGCATCGGCCTCTACCCCACTGCCTTCGATGCCGACGGAGTGATGCACTGCAACACCGCCTTTGGCGACTATCCCTGCTGGAACGCCGACCGCGACCTCCCTGACCCGACCAATCGCTTCACCGGCTGGATGCTGCTCAGCTACGGCAAGCCCGTGGCCGTGTCGAGCACCGACAGCACGCTCACTGCGGCAAGCCTCACCGACGAGAACCTGCGCACCTACTGGAGCGCGCGCACCGGCGGCACCGACGAGTGGGCACAGATTGACCTGGGGCAGGTCAAGACCGTGCGTGCACTGCAGCTCAACTACTACGACCATCACACGGTGCAGCACAACCGCGCCAGTGACCTCTACTACCAGTACCGCATCCTGGCCAGCGACGATGGCCGGCAATGGACACTGGTGGTCGACAAGAGCGACAATGACCGCGACGTGCCGCACGACTATATCGAGCTGCGACAGCCCCTGCGGACGCGGTATCTGCGTGTCGAGAACCTGCACATGCCCTCGGGCGGCTGCTTCTGCCTGAGCGGACTGCGCGTGTTCGGCCTGGCCGATGGGCCGCGACCGGCGGCAGTCAAGCGGTTCACCGTCGAGCGCGACAAGGCCGACCCGCGCAATGCCATGCTCACCTGGACACCCGTCGATGGGGCATACGGCTACAACATCTACTACGGCACCGCCCCCGACAAGCTCTACAACTGCATCACCGTCAACGGTGAGACAAGCTACGACCTTCGCGGCTTGGACCTGGACACCGATTACTACTTCGCCATCCAGACTCTGGCCGAGACAGGAACCTCGAGTGTAGTTAAAAGTTTTTAGTTAATAGTTTACCGTTCAGCATGTCGGTGTATCCCGAGGCATTGTCTCGGACCACCCCATTAAAAGACGATGACAATGAAAACATCCCTCTTCCTCTTGGCCATCATGGCTTTGCTCAGCTGCAAGAGCAGCATCGGTGCCGTCACCGACGAGCCGGTGACCCCACCCGCCACCGAGACGCGTCCGGCCACCTTTGCCAGCGACGACGCTATGCTCGACTACATCCAGCGTGTCCACTTCAACTATATGTGGGACGGTGCCGAACCCATCTCGGGATTGGCTCGCGAGCGCATCCACCTGGACGGCGACTATCCCGAGCACGACCAGGACGTGGTCACCACGGGCGGCAGCGGATTTGGCATCGCCGGCCTGATTGTGGCCATGGAGCGCGGCTTCATCTCGCGTGACCAGGGCATCGAGCGGCTCACACGCATTGTGGGCTGGCTGGAACGCGCCGATCGCTTCCATGGCGTGTGGCCACACTGGCTCTACGGCCCGTCGGGGCGCGTCAAGCCCTTTGGACAGAAGGACAACGGCGGCGATCTGGTCGAGAGTTGCTTCTTGATGCAAGGCCTGCTCTGTGCCCGTCAATATCTGAACCGCGACACCGAGCAGGAGCGCGGGCTGGTCGCTCGCATCAACGCCCTGTGGCACGACATGGAGTTCGACTGGTACACCCAGGGTGGGCAGGATGTCATCTACTGGCACTGGTCGCCCACCTATGGCTGGGAGATGAATTTCCCGCTCGAGGGCTACAACGAGTGCATGATTGTCTACATCCTGGCTGCCGCCTCACCCACCCACAGCGTGCCGGCATCGTGCTACCACAAGGGCTGGGCACGCTCGGGAGGCATCCGCAGCGATGCCGCCCCCTACGACTGCCCCCTGCAGGTCAAGCACAACGGTGCCGAGGCGACCGGTGGACCGCTCTTCTGGGCGCACTATAGCTGGATAGGACTTGACCCGCGTGGTCTGAGCGACCAGTATGCCGACTACTGGCAGGTGGTGCGCAATCATGCGCTGAGCAACTATCGCTACTGCGTGGCCAACCCCAAAAACTATCGTGGCTATGGCCCCGACTGCTGGGGGCTCACCGCCAGCTACTCGACCGTGGGCTATGCCGCCCACGCACCCAACAACGACTTGGGTGTCATCACCCCAACGGCCGCCCTGTCATCGATGCCCTATACCCCGACCGAGTCGATGGCCGCCCTCAAGGGCTTCTATGCCCGTGGCGAGGGCATCTGGGGCAAGTATGGCTTCTACGACGCGTTCAGCCCGGTTTCTGGCTGGACTCAGCCTCGCTACCTGGCCATCGACCAGTGCACCATCGCCCCGATGATTGAGAACTACCGTACGGGGCTGCTGTGGCGACTGTTCATGAGCTGCCCCGAGGTGCAGCAAGGATTGCAGAAGCTCGGCTTTTCAAGCAATTCATAATTTATAATTCATAATATAATTTATAGTTGATAATATAGTTTATAATTAAGGGTTGATTCTTATTTTTTAATATTCAATATTCAATTCTCAATTCATGATGAAACGACTCTTCACCTTGTGCATTGTGCATTGTGCATTGTGCATCTGTCTGGCCCAGGGCGTGGACCACGCACGCATGAACCAGTTTGTGGACAACCTCATGGCGCAGATGACCCTGCAAGAGAAGCTGGGCCAACTCAACCTGCCCGTTACGGGCGACATCATCACCGGCACGGCGGTCAGCGGCAATGTCGTGGACCAAATCAAGGCCGGAAAAGTGGGCGGACTCTTCAACATGAAGGGTGTCAAGAACATCCGCCAGCTGCAGGAAGTGGCCGTCAAGCAGAGCCGGTTGGGCATCCCACTGATTTTTGGCATGGATGTGATTCACGGCTACGAGACCGTCTTTCCCATTCCTCTGGCACTGTCGATGAGCTGGGACATGGAGGCCATCCGCAACTCGGCACGCATTGCGGCACTTGAGGCTACGGCCGATGGCATCTGCTGGACATTCAGCCCCATGGTGGACGTGTGCCGCGAACCCCGATGGGGGCGAATGAGCGAGGGCAACGGCGAGGACCCCTTCCTGGGTTCGGCCATCTGCCGTGCCATGATTGAGGGCTACCAGGGCAGCGACCTGGCCGACAAGGCCACCATGATGTCGTGTGTCAAGCACTTTGCACTCTATGGCGCTCCCGAGGCTGGCCGTGACTACAACACGGTGGACATGAGCCGCGTGCGCATGTTCAACGAGTACTTCCCGCCCTATCAGGCCGGTGTCGATGCCGGGGCCGGCAGCTTCATGACTTCGTTCAACACCATCGACTATATCCCCGCCACAGGCAACCGCTGGCTCATGACCGAGGTGCTGCGCGACCGCTGGGGGTTTGACGGCTTTGTTGTCACCGACTACACAGCCATCAGCGAGATGATCAACCACGGCATGGGCGACCTGCAGACCGTCTCGGCACTGGCACTGAACGCCGGAACCGACATGGACATGGTGGCCGAGGGATTCCTGGGCACGCTGGAGAAGTCGCTCAACGAGGGGAAAGTCACCCTGCAAGCCATCGACCAGGCCTGTCGACGCATCCTTGAGGCAAAGTACAAGCTGGGCTTGTTTGACGACCCCTACCGCTATCTCGATGACAAGCGTGCCGGCAAGGAAATCTTCACAGCCGAGCATCGTGCCGCCGCACGCCGGCTGGCCACCGAGACCTTCGTGCTGCTGCAGAACAAGGGTAATGTGCTGCCCTTGAAGCGAGCCGGAAAGATTGCGCTCGTGGGACCGCTGGCCAACACCCGCGCCAACATGCCCGGCACATGGAGTGTGGCCGCCACCAGCGACCGCTACAGCACCCTGCTCGAAGCCATGCAGCGGGCCACCAAAGGCAAGGCCGAGGTCATGTATGCCAAGGGCTGCAACGTGTGCTATGATGCCGAGCTCGAGAAGAACTCCACCATGTTCGGACGCGAGATGCGCGACGAGCGCGACCCGCAAGCCATGCGCGACGAGGCACTGGCCATTGCACGGCAGTGCGATGTCATCGTGGCCGCTATGGGCGAGCCCAGCGAGATGTCGGGCGAGAGCAGCTCCCGCAGCCAGCTCACCATCCTGGACGCGCAGCGCGACCTGCTTGAGGCACTCAAGGCCACAGGCAAACCCATTGTGCTGCTCAACTTTACCGGTCGCGCCACAGTCATGAACTGGGAGGTCGAGAACATCCCCGCCATCCTCAATGTGTGGTTCGGCGGCAGTGAGGCGGCCGATGCCATCTGCGACGTGGTCTTCGGCGATGTGTCGCCCAGTGGCAAGCTCACCGTGACCATGCCGCGCAACGAGGGCCAGATACCCGTCTACTACAACCACCTCAACACAGGCCGTCCC
>Ga0256407_10012673_pt1 | contig 11416 bp, 6 predicted proteins | sample RumenRJG_04DNA_FD_193489 | JGI IMG/M metagenome (GOLD analysis project Ga0256407, IMG submission 193489) | Bovine rumen microbial communities from Lethbridge, Alberta, Canada - RJG_04 | ecosystem: Host-associated > Mammals > Digestive system > Stomach > Rumen | place: Canada: Alberta | collected... | reverse complement strand
TTTTCACTGTTGGTAACCTGTTTTGGATCGTTGCTCGCTTTGGCAAAGTATCTTTGCCTCGAAAGCATATTTTGAAAATCCAGTTTCACGGATTCAGGTCTCTACAAAGGTATCCATGATACGCGGCTCCTCGCCCCACCAGATTGGAAAGCCGACGTAGATCGTCGTATAGCCGCTCAAGTCGAGGGTTTCGCTTGCGATGCCGGGGCGGACGTTCTTGTCGTTCTGCTCCTTCGTGCTGCGGCTCTCCCGATCGTTCCAGTTGAGGTCGGCGTCGGAGTACGGCTCCGTGGGAACGATCTCGTAGAGGTCGCCGTCCACGGCGCTTGCCAGTTTTTCCGCCACGCCCTTCGTCGTGCCGGTGGCGGAGAAGTACGCGACGAGGATGCCGCCCTCCGCCGTTTGCTGCGCTTCTGCGGCAGCGCTTTCAACGCTCGCGGCGGGCGTCTCCGCCGGAGCAGCCGCCTCCGTCGGAGCGGGTGCGGGGGTATCCTGCGTTGCCTGCGGCGTTTCCTTTGCGCCGCAGGCGGTCAGCGCCAGCGCGAGTATGCTTGCCAGCACCAGAGAAATCACTTTTTTCATTTCACTTCACCTCAAGGTTGAGATTGAGTCCGTTGATCCAGCTCACGACGCTGTCGCGGGACGCGCCGCCGCTGAAGCGATTGCCCGCGAGCCAGTTCGCTTCGGGCGCGCTCTTTTGCAGATTGGCCGCGCTGGAGCCGATGCCGCTGCTGCCGGAGGTGCAGAACGGAATGACCGTCTTGCCGTCGAAGCTGTAGCTCTCCACGAAGGTGTACAGGATCTTCGGTGCCTGCCCCCACCAGATGGGATAGCCGAGGAACACCACGTCATAATTCGCCATGTTCTCCACGCTGCCGCTGATGGCGGGGCGCGCCGCGGCGTCGTTCTGCTCGCGGGTGGCACGAGTCGAGCTGTCGCTGTAGTTGAGGTCGGCGGAGGTGTAGGGCGTCTCCGGCTTGATCTCATAGAGCGTCGCGCCCGTCGCGTCCGCGATGTGCTTGGCGATATTTGCCGTATTGTTGGTGGCGGAGAAATACGCCACCAACACCTTGCCGCCCTCGTCCGCTTTCTGCGTCGCGCCGCTGACGGCGTCCACGCTCGCGAACTGCTCCTTGAGTTTCATGTAACGATAGACCATGTCCGCCACCTGCGCGCGGCTCGCCGCCTGCTTGGGCGCGTAGGCGTCCAGATCGGCGATCAGCGCCTCCGCCTTCGCCCACACTACGGCGTCGAACGCCCAGTCGCTCGCCAGATTTTCCACGCCCTCGGTAGAGGCGTACTTTTCGCGATCGAGCTTGTACGAACCGGCGTCGCGCCAGAGCATCACGGTCAGCTGCTCCTGCGTGGCGGGAGCGTTCGTGCCGAACAGGCCGTTGCCCATGCCGTTGACCACCTCGTTCTGAGACGCCCACAGCACCGCGTCGGAGTACCACGTGTTGCCCTCGGTGTCGGTGAAGCTGTCCTCGCCCGTGACGGCGGGGCTGCCCGCCATGCGGTAGAGCACCGTGGCGAGCTGCGCGCGGGTGAATGTCTCGTCGGGGCCGAACTTGCCGTTCCCCACGCCGTTCATGATCTCCTTTTCCCGCAGCGCCTCCACTGCCTCCGCGTACCACGCGCCGTCGGCAACGTCCGTGTAGCTCGACGCCAGCGCGGGGATAGCGAGTGCGAAAACCATGGTCAACGCCAGTACAATCGAAACGATTTTTTTCATACGGTTACCCCTCTTCCTTCATGAATGATAAGCTCTTGCCAAGCTGATACGCTTCCTGCGGGTACCGGCTATGCGCGGTCATGGACGGTGTGCCGCAGCCATGCCCCAGCACCATGCCCATGTCCGTAAAGTTGATGTAGCGCACCAGCGTCTTGTAGTGCGCGGTCAGCGCCTCGAACGTCCAGTCGTCCGCGTTCCACGCCACCGTCAGCAGCGCGGATTTGAGATGCCGGCTGTTGAGGCTGCTGTTGTAGGCGCAGAAGCGGTCGATCACCGCCTTGAGCTGCGCGGTCATGCCGTAGTAATAGAGCGGCGTCGCGAACACCACCATATCCGCCGACAGCAGCGCCGCCCTGATCGTTCGCGTGTCGTCCTGCTGCACGCAGGGGCCTTCGTAGCCGCAGCGCACACAGCCGATGCAGGGGTTCACGTCAGCGTGGCAGACGTCGATCACGTTCACCTCATGCCCGCTCTCCTCCGCGCCGCGTTTGAAATTATCCACAAGGATAGCCGTCGAGCCCTTTTTGTTAGGGCTGCCCATCAAAACCACGATCTTCATGTGTTTCACCTGATATCCGTCTTACCGGAGCAGGCTCTCGATCTCCGCTTTTCCCGCCGTTACGCGCAGGAGCTTGCCTCCGCGCAGCGTCGCGCCCTTTGCGGAGGTTTTGAGATAGTTCTCCGGATTGCCGATGCCGCTGCCGCCCGAGGTGGCAAACGGGATCACCGTCTTGCCGGTCAGGTCATAGCTCTCCAGAAAGCTGTTGATGATGTGCGGCGCGACGCCCCACCAGATCGGATAGCCGATCACAATGGTGTCGTAGTCCGCCATGTTCTCCACCTTGCCCGCAATGGCGACGCGGCTGGATCTGTCGTTCATCTCCACGCTGCTGCGGCTGTGTGCGTTGTTCCAGTTCAGGTCTGCGGCGGTGTAGGGTTCTGCCGGCTCAATGGCAAACAGATCGCCGCCGAGGGTATCGGCAATGTTCTTCGCCAGCCGCGCCGTCGTGCCGCTTGCGCTGAAATAGGCCACTAAAATCTTGCTCATGTATGTTGTCCTCCCATTTATAATGTCAAATATCAAATGCTTTTCAGAAGTTCCGCGATCATGCCGCGGGTCAGCTCATAAACGCTCCGGTGCAAAATCCGTGTCCCGGCTTTCTCCATCGCCGCCTTTTGCTTGTCCGTCACGAACGTATAGGGATAAATGCCGAACATGAACGGGAAAAAGTGCCAGATAAAATCTTTGCGTTTTTCAACAGTCGAAGTCGGGAAGAACTTTTCCAGACCCTTCTCCAGCGCATCCATCGACGCGCCGTAGGCCGACTTGAAGTCGGTCAGCCGTTCCAAGCGGCTGTGCTCCTCCATGTCGTACATATTCATGGACAGGAGCTTGAGCAGTAGCGTTCGCTTCTCCACGGTTTTCGCCACCGCGTCCGCAAACGCGGCGGCGTCCATGCGCTCGTTCGCGGCGATCATGTCCTCCAGCTCCGCCGTCCAGCACTCGTATTCCCGCTGGAACAGCGCAAGGAAAATTTCTTCCTTCGTCTCAAAATAGTTGTAGATCGACGGGCGGGAAAATGAGGTGAAGTCCGCAATGTCGCCCATAGAAATGTCGCGAAAACTCTTCGTCTGATAGAGCGCGAGGCAGGCGGACATGATCTCGTCCCGCCGCGCCGCCTTCTGCTCCGGTGATCCTTTTGGCATGATGTCCCCCCTTAGCTCGTATGCACTTGGTGAAGTTCCTAAAAATACATTGACAACCTGTCAACAATGCCAATGTAGCACATCGCTGACAGGTTGTCAATAGTTTTTTGCGACAGATGACCGGAAGCCCGCTCCCACAAAAAGTGGGCTTATTTTGCAAGCTGCGAAAAACAAATCTTGCAAAATGAGCCCGCCTAATGTAGAATAGTGACGAACCGAAGAGTGCGGCAAACCCTGACAGCAAAAGGGGTTGCCGCACTCTGCCGTCTCCCTGGGGAGCGGACAATACGCAAAAGATCCTTGACGTGCTGGACGAGTTCAACGTCAAGGCGACGTTTTTTGTGGTCAGCGCATGGGCGGAGCAGTACCCGGGCACGGCGAAGGCGATCGTCGAACATGGACATGAGCTGATGAATCATTCCAGCAAGCATGATCACTACAATTCGCTGACCGCCGACCAGATCGTGGCGGACGTCAACAAGTGCAACGATGTGATCGAAGGGCTCACCGGCGTGCGCCCGACCTTGATCCGCTGCCCCTTCGGCGAGTACGATGATCATGTGATCTCAGCCATTCGTTCCATCGGTATGGAGCCGATCCAGTGGGACGTGGACAGCCTGGACTGGAAGGGCATCTCCGCCGCGGAGATCACCAAGCGCGTGACGGGGAAGGTTTGCCCCGGCTCCATCGTCCTGTTTCACAACGCAGGCGAGCACACGCCGGAGGCGCTGCCGGAGATTTTGCGCACTCTGAAACAAGAGGGCTATGAGATCGTGCCGATCTCCGAGATCCTGTTGGATGGGGAGTATACCCTCGACCACGAGGGCAGGCAGCACGCTGCCGCGTGAAAGGGAGAGCGATAACAAGGCGCAAGCATGGCAATCCGGCGGGACGCTTTGCTATACCCCGCGGCGGCGTCGCCGGGATATAGAAGATCAAGCGTGAAAAGGGGAAAATGGTTGAAAAGAGTATCTGCAAGTGCTATAACTTAAATTAGGGTTTTAAAATAATGTCTACTGAATAAACCGCGAAGCGGTTTATTCGCAGGGCGAAGCCCTGCAATTCGTCAAATCCGTAGGATTTTGACGAATTCAGCCATTATTACAATGCGTTTGTCAGGAAAAGCAATTTATTGCTTTTCCTGAAGTGCAAGATTTTGAAAGCATATGCTTTTAAAATCTTGCACTTGAACAAATCCGTGCGCCCTTGAACGCTTCGCTTTTCAAGGGCTTCGGATTTGTTCAGTACGCATTAAAATAAAATAGGCAAAAGAGCTCGAAAACGCTTGGGAGGATGACTTTTTGCTCCGACAATGGCGCTGTTGCTGCATCTGGCGACAGCGCCCGGCGTCCGGCACGGAGTGGTTGGCACGGAGTGGTTGGCAGGGTGTCGTCAACAATCCTCAAGGCGGCGGGAGGCATCCGCCGTGACAGCGGACATCACAGGCAAGCAGGAGGCGGCGATAGGATGCAAGCTGATTTGCGCTTGCTACAAAAATTGGGGGACACAGATGAAACGTATGATATCCATGGTGTTGAGCCTGACGCTTGTGCTGGGCTTCTTCACGGTTCCGGCGTCGGCTGACACTACGGCTGTATGGCAGGAAGCGCCCGTCCCGAAACTGACGGTATCTGAACTGCAGGGTGATTACTTTACGGCGTCGATCCAACTCTGCGATGAGAACACTGGGATGACATTATTCACCGGCATTACGTTGAATTTGCTTTATGACTCTTCACTGGTTCAGGTCGTGACGGATGCGGGTGACAATAATCACGGCACCTTTTTTGAAGGTGGTGAGTCGGGGAATATATATTACGGAATTGATCTCCCGAAAATGGGCTTCGAACCGACCTTGAATCCGAAAGCGGCCATAAACTATGACGGGAAAGCGGTTTCCGGCTATTCGATTTGGTGTGACAGTAATTCACTCATGGTCTTCTCTGCAGAGAACTCTACCTTTACGATTCACTTCAAGCTGACGGATCAAGGCAAGATGGGCGGCGCGATCGACCTGGTGCTTGCCACGGACTCGGCACAAAACTACGCGCTTGAATCGAATGATGAAGACGGCGAGGTTATTCTTCTGGCCGCGCCGCTGCCGCCGAAGGATTCCATCAAGGCCACCGTTGCCGTCCCCATCAGAGGCGTGACGCTGACGGGCAGCATCGCGCCGGAGACAGGCGCGGAGAAGTCCGCGAAGATGGCCAGCACCGGCACCGACAACGTGACTGCGGCAATCGAATGGACGGGAGACTTCTCGACGCTCGATGGCAAGGACGTCTTCAAAGGCGGAACCGCATACACCGCGAAGATCACGCTGTCGCCGAGGGAAGGCTTGGCGTTCGCGGTGAAGCCGACGTTCGACTGCGCCGGACTGACGGGCGGCACGGATTTGGAGTTCACAGCCGAGGAGGAAGGCGGAGCGCCTACCGGCAAATGGGCCGCGACCAAGACCTTTGCCGCGACCGCTGCCGCCGCGCTGAACTCGATCAAGACGGAAGGCACGCTTTCCAAAGAGGACTATACAGACGGCGATACCTTTGATCCCGCCGGACTGACCGTGAAGGCGGTCTATTCCGACGGAACGGAAAAAACGATCCCGCGGAAATCCGACGACCAAGAAAACGGCTATGAGATCGCGTATGCCCGCACCACGGGCGACTATGCCGCCAAGCTGCAAAAGGGCGACAGCAAGGTAACGGTCCGCTATGCCGAGAATGGCGATACAAAGACGACGGGCGTGGCGGTGACTGTCGCGGGCAAACCTGTGACAGCAGAGCTGTTCACTGTCAATCAAGACGCGCTGACCTACACCGGCGCGAATCAGGCAGACGCGGTTACCGAAAAGGCCGGCGTCGTAACGGACGGTCCGACGAGCGTGGCCTATGCGGTCAAGGAGAACGGCGGGGTTGCCAAGGATCCCGGCACATACACGCTCACCGCGGCCGTCGGCGATGACGACCCGCACTATGCGGCGACGGGCACCGCGGTTGAACTGAACGGTCAGGTTACGATCAACAAGATGATGCTCACGGCGGATGACGCCGCCGCGGCGGATCACGTGAATGTTGTGGTAGGCGACGGCGACTTCACTGAGCCGACGTATTCGTATGTGGACAGTGAGCTGAATGTCAACGAGCCGGTTCCCGGCGCCGTCACATACTCGTATAACGAGGTGACCGACGGCGGCAAGGCTGATCTGGCCGAGTACCTCAAGACGCTGGCAAAGGGCGCCGAGCTTGAGGTGATCTGGAAGCTGACGGCTGCCGAAAGCAGCAACTTCACCGGCGCCGTTCGGGGCAAGATCAAGTTCAAGCTGACGGACATGGAGTTCAAGGTCGGTACGGAGACCGCGACGGCGGAGAACGCCGCTGAACTGAAAAAGCCGAACCCGGCCTACGGCGATTCCTGGGCAGAGATCATCGACGTCAAAACCATCTCCGTGACGCTGGACGGCGAGACGGTGGAGGGTGGTACGTTCTCTGTCCCCGGCAAGCCGGCTGCGGGTACTGCGCAGCAATATACGGTGAAGTATACCAAGGACGGCAAGGAGTATGACGTCTTCACCGGCGCGCAGGATATTGCGAAGGCACAGCTTTCACTGACGTGGGGCGCGCTCGGCTCGGCCTACGACGGCAAAAGCATTGCGCCGAATCCGACGCTGAGTGGCTACGTCAACAACGAAAGCGGCTTGAAGGTCACCCTGGCCTGCAAGAGCGGTGATGACGATCTCGAGGGCGCGCCGAAGGATGCCGGCACCTACACCATCATGCCGATCCTTGCCGCCGGTGAAAACGGAGCGACGGCGGCGCTTGACAATTACGAGCTGAGCACGTCCACGTCTGCTGCGCAGACGTGGACGATTGACAAGAAGTCCGTCAGCGTCAGCGGCATCACGGCGAGGGACAAAACCTACGACGGTACGACCGCAGCAACGGTCGATGCGAGCAAAGCTGTATTCAACGGCGTGATCGAGGGCGATCAGCTGACGATCGCCGCCACCGGCGCGTTTACGGACAAGAACGCGGGCGAGGGCAAGACCGTCGATCTGACGCTGGACGAACTCGGCGGCGCGGACGCGGGCAACTATACGCTTGATGCAAAGAACAGCCAGAAGACGGCGCAAGCCGGGATCACCCCGAGTGCAGTGATCGTCAGCGGCATCACCGCGGCGGACAAGCCTTGGGACGGCACTAACGCGGCGACGCTGGATACCACCGTTGCCGAGGGCAAGACCGTTATCGTCGGCTTGGTTTCCGGCGACGACGTCACCGTTGACGCTGTCGGTACGTTTCGGGCAAGCGAGCCGTACACCGCTTCGGACGTTGCCTATGACCGGAGCAATGCGATCACAGCCAAGACGGTCGCGATCAGCGGCATTACGCTCGGCGGCGCGGACGCGGGCAATTACACGCTCGCGGATCACGGCCAGCAGACCGAGACCACGGCGAAGATCACCAAGGTGACCGTCGCGACCGTGATCGCGGATATTGACGATCAAGTCTACACCGGCTCGGAGATCGTTCCCGAGGTCACCGTGACGGCGACCATCAACGGCGCGGAGACCGCGCTGGAGCGAACCCGGGATTATACGGTTGCCGCGACCATGGGAGAAAACGTCGACAACGTGAACGCCAGCGCGAGCGGCAAGACCGGCTCCGTGACGATCGCCGCGGTGAGCAGGAACTTTGATCTCGCCAACACGGGCGGCGCGCCGAGCACCAAGACCTTCAACATCGTTCCGAAGCCCATCAACGGCGCGGACACCGGCGTGGCGATCGGGGACGTCGCCTCCCACACCTACGATAAGCGGGCGTATGCGCCGACGCTGACGGTCACGGACAGCAAGATCAAGGTTGGCGACGGCGGCAAGACGCTCGCCGCGGGTACCGACTATGCCGTTACCTATACGGTGAAGGCGACCGGCGCTGCCATCACCGCGCCGACAGACGCGGGCACTTATACCGCGACGATTACCGGCATGGGCAACTACACCGGTACCCTTGCCAGGGACTTTGAGATCACGAAGAAGGGCATTCAGGTCAGCGGCATCACAGCGAACGACAAGATCTACGACGGCACGAACGAGGCAGTGCTGGTTCTGGACAATTTGGAATACGATGGCGTGATCGAGGCAGACGAGGCGGATCTTGAGATTACCGGCGCGACCGGCACGTTTTCGGACAAGAACGTTGCCCGCGGGCAGGACGGTGCCGTTGCCGCCAAGACGGTTGACATCACCGGTCTGACGCTGTCCGGCGCTGCCGCGTGCAACTACACGCTGGATGCGGAAAACAGCCAGAAGACGGCGCAAGCCAGGATCAACCCGGCGGAAGTCACCGTCAGCGGCATTACGGCGAGCGACAAGACCTTCGATAACACGACCGCGGCGGCGGTCGATGCGAGCAAGGCTGTGTTCGACGGCCTGATCGGAAACGACAAGCTGACGATTTCCGTTATCGGAGCGTTTTCGGATGCGAACGTGGGCGCGAACAAGACCGTCCATCTGACGCTGGGCGGGAGCGCGGCGGGCAACTACACGCTCGCGGGGAAAGGCGGACAGACGACCGCCGCCGCGACGATCACCAAGGCGACGCGCACGCTGCGCCTCGCTGACGGTCAGGCGAATCCTGTCGCGCTCTACGGCAAGGATACGACCGCTCCCGTGACGCTGGCTCCCGGCGGGGATCTCGACGGATCCGCCGCTGCGGCAATCACGGTCACAGCGCGTCCGGCGGGCGTGGTCTCATGGGAGGGGAATGCCCTCACGTACACCATCAAGCAGATCACCGAGGAGACCGGCATGACGACGCTGGCCTTCATGCTCCCAGCGACGACGAACTACGAAGCGGGCGGCAGCGTGCGTGTGAACGTCACCGCCAAGGCGGGCTATGACGTCACCATTGCCACCCCTGTCGGCGGCTCGGCATCCGCCAAGGTCGGCGAAGCGGCGGTCAGGACCGCAAAGGAGAACGACGTGGTCACGTTGACCGCGACGCCCGCTGTAGGCTATTGCTTCAGCAACTGGACGGCCACGAAGACGGGTGAAGCCGGAACGGTCGTGACGGTCACAGACGGCAAGTTTACGATGCCTGCGTACAGCGTCACCGTGACGCCGGTGTTTGCGAAGAACGACTATACGATCGGCTTTGATACGACCGATGCGAAGATCAGCGCGATCACCGCGAAGAAGAGCGGCGCGTCTGTCACAAGCGCGAACTATAACGATGAGATCACGCTTGCGTTCACGACGGAGAGCAGTGCGGCGGTGAATTCCGCGACGTACACCTATACGGTGCAAGAAAGCGGAGAGAACGTAACCAAAACGGTCACGCTCACGCCGGATGCGACGGGCGCGTACCGGTTCACGATGCCCGCGCAGAACATCACCGTGAAGGCAACCGCCGTTGCCCCGCTGACGATCAAGGGGCATGACAGCAAGATCACCAAGATTCAGACCGGCAGTACGATTGCCGCGGTGGATATCACCACAACCGGTATTCAGACCGTTCCGGGCGCGACTGTGATCGTCGAAGCTGCCGCCGCGAACAGCGACGAGACCCTCGGCGCAATCACCTACAGCTATATGGATACGCATGATACGACCAAGACCGCGGCTGTCACCAAGACTGTGACGGAGTCCGGCACGACCTACAGCTTTGTCGTGCCGAAGGACGTTAAGGACGGCGAAGCCATCACCGTCTCCGCGACCTACAATGACAAGACCAAGGTTGAGGCTGCCGTGGCAGAAGACGGCGGCACGGTCAGCGTGGCGGCTGTTTCCGAGCAGGGCAAGACCGAGGTGGAGGTCGCCGTCAACGTGGACGAGACGACCAAGCAGGACCTTCGGACCGCGGCGGGCAACGTTACCATGGCCATTCCCGCGCAGGCTGCGCCGCCGCTGGACGGCGACAAGAGAGCGGAAGCTCTGGCGGCACTGGCACAGGCGGGTCTGGTGACGGTTGACACTTCGGCGGAGGCTGCGACGGTTGACGTCGGCGCGATCCGCGTGGTTGAGAAGACCTACCCTGAGGTGAAGGTTACGGACTTCGAGGAGACGGCGACGAACGTGATGGTTAAAATGGACATCACGCTCAAGAAGCAGGAGGTTGCGACGGCGGCCGCTGCAGGGACTCAGCTGACCGCCCGGAACAGCGTGGATCTGGGCGCGCCGCAGCGCATCGACAGCGTCAAGGACGTCAGCGTCACGGTCGGTATCCCCGACGTGCTTGCGAAAAAGGCGACCGACAGTACGGTTTACGTTCAGCACACGCATGACGGCAAGCGCTATGAGTATCGGGCGAGGATCGAGGGTGATGAAGGCGGATACCTGGCGATCTTTTACAACCCGCACGGCTTCTCTGAGTTCACGTTGAGCACCGAGAGCAGCGCGATTGCCTCCTACCGGGCGAGCGCCGGTGATACGCGCTATTATCCGTCCTTTGCTACGGCGGTTGCGGACGCAATCGATGCGGGCGTGACCACGATCACGATGCACAAGACGCCTAAAGCCGGCGACATTGCTCAGATCGACGGCTCAAAGGCAGGCGCGCTCACGATCAAGGCGGCGCCGGAGGCGGATATCGATTTCGCGGAGCTGTACGAGCTGACGAACGTAAAGGCTCCTGATGAAGGGGCTGCTCCCGCGTACGGCAAGGCGTCCGATGCCGGCGATCTTCTGGCAGGTAGGTTCCGCTATGCGCCTCTGTACTCTGTGGAGATCAGCGGCGGCAGCAGCGTCCGGATCGGCCGGCCGCTTATTCTGACTGCCGCCGTGAAGGATATCAACGGAAACGTGATCGCCGACCCGACGATCGAGTGGGCCAGCAGCGATTCCGGCAAGGGAAGCGTTTCGGACGGTACGGTGACCGGCGTTGCCGCGGGCAGCACGAGCATTACGGCAACGTATACCGCTGACGGGCGCAAGTACACCGGGACGCTGGCTGTCACGGTCGGCAGCGGCGATGGCGGCGG
>Ga0256407_10012671_pt1 | contig 11420 bp, 3 predicted proteins | sample RumenRJG_04DNA_FD_193489 | JGI IMG/M metagenome (GOLD analysis project Ga0256407, IMG submission 193489) | Bovine rumen microbial communities from Lethbridge, Alberta, Canada - RJG_04 | ecosystem: Host-associated > Mammals > Digestive system > Stomach > Rumen | place: Canada: Alberta | collected... | reverse complement strand
GCTTTTTCTTTAAATTTTGTTTATTTTTTAATGAGATTTTTGATTTTATTCTTTTTTTTTCTGATTTTGTTATTTATTATATATGAGGGTTTATTTATTTTATTGTTTTTTATTTTTTTTGTTTTTTTAAATTATATAAATGAGAATTTTAATTACTAAAGAAGGGGAAGAAATTGTTGAACAATTGGAATTACATCGTGATTATTCTGTTAAACCAATTAATAAATTAAAACATAAAAATAAAATTTCTTCAAATAAACTTAATAAAAGATTAAATAAATCAAATCCTCGACCTGTTATTTCAAGAAATGAAGAAAATAATAAAAATTTATTAAACACATCATCATTTAAAGATTCTTTTTCAAATCAAAAGAAGATGAATTCAATAAATGATATTGATGACTCAATTTCAACATCAACTAATCCAATACAATATAAATTAAGAGGTAAAAAAAAAATTTTTATTCCAAAATATTTTATGGATAAATATGAAGCATCATCAAAATCAACAACAAATATAATCGGACAAACTCCAAATTTTCTTCCTTCATTAAATACAATATTTACAATTAATTCAAAAGAAGATAATGATGATAATAATAATAAAAGTATAAATGGGAAAAAATATTTTTCTTTTAAACAAATAATTCCTTCTAATACTTTAACTAATATTAAGAAAAAAGTATTAAAAGATAAACTTGAAAAAGAAAAAGATATTAAAATAAATGAACAAAATTTTAGAACAATATATAAAGAAAATCCATTAGGACAATTTAATGATATAATAAATCAACCAATATTTGATTATGGGAATATTCAATTAATAAGATATTTCAATCAAAAAAAAGATACATCTCCTTTGAGAATTAAACAAATTGTAAATTCAAATCCTTCTAAATTAGAAAAAATAAATAAAATATGTCAAACTGTTACAAATAATAAAGAAAATGAAAAAATAATGTATGATGTTATTAATGAAAAAATTAAATATCAAAAAAATACTGAAAAATTGAATTTTTATAATAATATGAAACTTATTAAAAATGATGTTGAAGGAATTAAAAAAAAACTAGATAAATATAAAAAAAAAATTGATGAAAAAGAAAGATATAAAGATCTTTTAAAACAAATATCATTAAAATATTGGAATAAATATGATTTTGATAAATTAAATAAAAAAAGTACTCCCAAAACTGAAAGTAAATATTTAACATTTAAAAAACAAGAAGATTCAAATTATTTTCAAAAAAATAAATTCAAAAACCCTCTTGAATATTATTAATTTTTATTTTTATAAATATTGTTAAAATAATTCATTAATTTTTAACATTACAAAAATTTTTTTTATATTAAAAATAAATCTTAAATATAAAATGATTTATATATTATTTATAATTTAAAATTCTTGATTTATTCTATTAAAAAAATGCAGATTTTTTTTTCGATATGAAAAAAAACTTCATAAATATTAAAAAAAATTTATTATAAATAAATATCATAAAATAAAAATATTTTATTTCAAATAATCAATATAACATAAAAATTATAATAAAACTTATTTAAAGAATATAAAATTTGAATATATAATTTTAAAATAAAAATGATAAAATCCCAACATGATTCAAGTGAAAGTTTCGAAAGTAACAACATATCAAAAAAAGAAACAAAAAAAGAAGAAGAAAAATCCTCAAATCTCCAAAATGAAAAATTAGAAAAAACTGAAATAACAACATCAAAAAAGCCAAAATATAATTCAGATGATTCATTTCATTCATATCAAATGTACACTCCAAAAGAAGCAAAAAAAATGGATCAATGTTTAATGTGTAAAACAAATCTTTTTAAAAAAGGTTTAGAAAAATTTTATAAATGTGCACAATGTCCAGAAATGGGATGTAAAATATGTGAAGGATGTTTTCATTTTTGTCATAAAGGTCATCAAAAAATAGAAGATGCTGAATCATCTTTATTAACAGTTTATGATAATGTTTGTACTTGTGCTGAATATGATCATAAAGTTAAATTTGTTAATATTACTGGTGAAAATATTAAATTAAATGAAACTTGTTGTTTTGAATATATTTCTAAAAAACTTGGATTTAATGGTTATATGCTTGAAATTAATTCAAATAAAACTTATTGTTATGGATGTTATAAAATGTTTATTCATGGTGATAAAAATGATAGATGTATTTTTGATAAAAGTAAAAAAGAATTTGAATTTGTTTATGGAAATTTAGAAAAATGTGAATGTACTAAATGTATGAATAATCAAAAAAAAATTAAAAAATTACCTGTTGAAATGTTATTGTATATTATTACTGATCCTAATGAAAAACATTTTAATATTAGAAGTATTTTTTATACTATTATTAAAGAAAAAGAATTGAAAAGTGAGTTTATTTATCCTATTAAAACTTTATTTGATGGATTTAGAGAAAGATCTTCTTCACAAATGACATATGATGAAAATTTTAATCGTGCTGAGAAAAATTTGTTGTTAATTAAAAATGTTATTAAGTTATATAAGAGAATTGATTATAATTATTTAATTGGGTTTAAAGAATTATTTGGAGATTCATTTTTTGGTGATTTTTTTGATAGACAATTCTTTAGAAGTTTTGTTTCAATTAATTCAGAAAGAATTAATGGATATAAATATTTTGCTTTATTTTTCGTAAGGAAATTTATTATTTATCCTGCAACTGAAATAAAACATAAATTTGATGTTGGAAATAATTTAAAAAATTTAACACCATTTCATAGATTATTTTATAGAATGAAAAAAAGTCTTTTTTTTGAAAAATTAGAATATTATGGAATATCGCAAAATTTTTTTAATAAATTATTTGATAGAGCTTTTCCTAAAACAATCACTTTTTTTGATGGGGAATATTCATATGATTTAATTATTGAATTTATTAAATGGTTTACTATATTAATGTATTTAGATTATGAAAATTTAGATGAAAGAGAAAAATATCTTGAAAAAATTTTATCTAAAATTGCAATGATGATTAAAATAATTAGAGTTAAAAAATTATTTTTAGACCATCCAGATAAAAGAAAAAAAATTAGTTATTATATTCAAAAATTATTTCTAACTTGTTTTTTATATTATAATGATAGAGTTTTTGAACAATTAATTATTAAAAATGATGAAAGTGACTTTGAGGAAAAAATAAAAAAAATAACAGAAGATGGAAGACAATTATTTTCTTTTTCAAAAGAAGGAAGTAACACAGAACAAAATTTAGATTTATTTAAAGTAATTTTTGTTGCAAGAAAAACAAATATTGATGCAGATTCATCAATTTATGATTTAATGATAAATCCAGTTGATGATTATGTTAATTGTTTAACTAATTTTATAAATTCAAAACAAAAATTTACAAAAACTTTTTTTGATATATATAATATAGAAGAAAAATTTAAAAAAGAAATTTCACAATTTCAAGATTTAATAAAAGTATCAAATCAAATAAAACAATTTTACTTTAATAAATCAATTAGTATTTTAGATTTTACTAAAGAAGTTGTTAAACTTTTAAATGAATCAAGAAGGCAAGCAGAAACATTAAAAATGAAACCTGAAGATACATTACAATTTAAACAAATTGCAATTTTACAAGTTTGTGTTGTTAAATTTGGTTTTATTAGAAATTTATTATCTTTTTATGAAATATTTAATAATGATTATTATTTTAATTTCCATTTTAATGGAGTTGAAACTGAAAATAAAGAAACTAAAAGATTATTAGAAGCAAAGAGAAAAATATTAAAAATTTTTACTATTTTTGGAGATAATTCTTTTATTGCTCCACTTTTCTTTTCTAAAAATATTTTAAAAACACTTATTGCTAAAAAAGATGATGGAACAACATATTTACCTAAAGAAGTTTTACAATTTTTATTTAGTTTTCTTACTAAAATTAGATTTATTAAATCAAAATTGGATTATTCTGGTTTATTAGAATTAATAGTTAATCATAAATTATATAATGGGGATATTTCAAATGAGGAAGATTATTCTATTATTGAAGATGATATTTTATTTTTAAGATTATTGAAATTAATTTTGAAAATTAATGCTAAAGAATCAGTTAAAAAAGTAAATGAATTAGTTTATAAATTCATATTAAATCAAGATTATAAAGAATTCATTACTTGTGAATCTTTTTTTAGATTTTCATTACCAAAAAAATTAATGGTTGTAAATTTTGTTAAATTATTAAATAGTCTTCATGATTATTATTTTTTAATTTTCCAGAAAAATTATCCAATTAAAGAAATAAAATTAATATTATTAAAATTACAAGCACTTTTTGCTGAAAAAATAAATAATGATATAATAAGTGTTGGTAAAATGCATCGTGTATTTACATATGCTTATGCAAAATATTATTTTATAACACCATTTGTAATTTATTCAGATGATTGTAAAGACTTTGAAAGTGAATATTTTAGACAACATGGTTTTAAATATATAAATTTTGAAAATGAAGGGATTCATAATTTAGTTACTAAAACAGTTATTGAAAATTTATCCAAATCACATGGTGAATATATTTTAAATGAATCAACAAATGATAAAAATAATGATGAAGTTATTAATTTTTGGAAATTAAAACCTTTTGTTGAAAATAGAATAAATAATCAAATTCATAAAATATTACTTAAACAAAGATTTGATGAAACTGATTTTAAAGGTAAAAAAAAAATAAGGAATGTATCATTTTTAGCTTTAAAATCAATTTTAGATCCAATTGTTAATAATTTAACTAAAGGGTGGGATCATTTAATTAAATTAGAAAAAGATAATAAAAGTATATTTCGTCATTTTGAAAAAGTAATTTTATTACCTTCAATTTTTATTCTTTATTCAATTTTATATTATCCAAAATCAATTAATGCAGGTCATAAATATTTAGTTTATGTAATAGTAACATTATTCTTAAATTGTTATAGAGTATTTTTAAGATTAATAATAGATAAAATAATGCAAATTGCAAAAAAAAATAATGAACCTGATAAAAAGAAAAAGTTATTAAAAAGAACCACAACATCAATGTTAAAATTAATGAGAAGTGAAGAAAATAAAAATTCATTGGAAAATTTAATAAGAGGTTGTTTTAAATTAGAAAGAGAAGAAATTGATATTAAAGTATGGCTTCAAAGTATAAGAGATTGTATAGCTTTAGATTTAGAATCAATTGAAAAATCACCATTAAATATTCAAATGATATTAAAAAAATTTACAAAGCAAACAAGTTTATTAAAAAAAACTCAATTTTTACCAATATTAGAAGATGGAGAAACTGTATTTTTTTCTTTTGAAAATTTAGAAAAAGAAAAAGAAGTAGTTAATGAAAAAGAAAAAGAAGAAAAAGAAATTGATGAATTTGAAGATTCAATAAATCAATTTATTGAAGTTTATTCAAAAGAAAAAGAAGAATCAAATGCATTAGTAGAATATCTTGAAGGTGAACATCATGAAATAAATGATTATATAACTGCAATTTTAAATGATGTTGTTAATAAGTGTCTTTTTAATAAAATTGAATATCCTTTTTCAGATTATTATAGTTTCTTTAAAGCATTTGATTTAATGATTATTGCTAATCCTGATCTTTTTCAAAATTATATTATTCAAACTGATAAAAATAAAATTAAAGAATTTAAAAGAAAAAAAGATGAATATAAAAAAAAAGGAAAAGAAAATGAAATGAAGAATACAAAAGGATTATCTGAAATTAAAGAACATGATGTTATTGATAATTCATTAGTAAGTGATAATATTATTAATTTAGTTATGAAAAAAATGAAAATTTTATATCAAATTATTTTTATTGATTTTCATAAATTAGATGCAAGGAAAAATAAAAATCCTAAATTATTCCCATCAATTACAATGTTTAATTGTTTATTAGAATTTTTAAGATTATTATGCGAAAATCATAATCAAAAATTTCAATTATTATTATCTCGTTTTCCTTTAGAAGATAATTTTACTTTACTTCAATTTTTATTACAAATTCCTTCTTTAATTCAAGAAAATTATAAAATATATGAAAGTAGATTTAATACAGTTAGATTTTTTAAACAATCAAAATATTCATATTTTGAACCTTTATTATTTAAAATAACTGATTTTTTAGTTGAATTAATTCAAGGTTCAAAATCATCATTATTATTTAAAATAAATAATCCTTATTGTTTAACTTATTATAATTATGCTTTAATTTGTCTTGATAACTTTCATTTAGAACCAAATACAATTTTCTTAATGGAATTCCTTAAATTTATTGTAAACTTCTTTGAAGAAAATGCAGCAGAAATAAGTACAAAATTAGATATTATTGATTATTTTAATCCAAGTAAAATAATAGCATTCTTTGTATATTGTACAAGAGAATTATATAAAAGTTTAGATAATATGAAAGCAAGAGAAGAAGAATTGGATTTAGAAAACAAAGAAAAACCTCCATATCATAAATTACTTTTAGATGAATATTTAGAATTTCCTGAAAATTTTGAAGAAAACAATTATTTTAACATAGCATGTTACGCATGTAAATATTTACATTTATGTGGTATAATTGGAAATGATAAAATAACAAGATTAGCAAATGAATTTAAAGAAATTCCACTTGAAAATACAGGTTTAGATGATGATACAATATGGAAAAGAGAAACATTTTTATTTTTTGAAATTATAATGAAAGAAGTTCAAGTAGGTCAAAGATTTACTTATATAAAACCAAATGAAGGTGATGAAAATTGGATTGATAATAGATTTAATAATATTATTGAAATAAAAGAAGATTTAGATGGTGATGATGATGATGAAGAAACAGAATTTAATATAGAAGAATTTGATAATGTTTTATTAGATTCTAAAAATGATTTTGATAAAACCTCATCTGAAAATAAAACCAAAAATATTTTTGATGAATCAAATGATGATGATGATAATGAAAATGAAGAAGAACTTATTACAGAAGATAAAACTCCTATTACTGTATTTTTAGTTCATTCTGATGTTTTGAGATTACAACCAAAAGATTTTTCTCGTTTTGCATCAACTGCACCTTATGAAGAACCAATTGAAAAATTAAAACATTTATTAAGATACATTCCTAAATTAGAACAAATGATTCAATTTAAAAAAGAAATAGCAACTAAAAAAAATGATTTATATGAAAGTTTATCAACTTTAAATTATGGTGTTATTTTAATTTATTCAGCTATTTTTTCACTTATTGTTAATTGCGTTATGCTATTTTCATGTTATTATAATAGAACAATGTTATCAACTTCAGTAACTTTAGTTCCTTATGAAAGATATTCTAATATTGTTTTTTATTTAAATTTACTTCATTTAATTTTATTACTTCTTGCTTTTATTAATTGGTTTCATTTTAGAGATTTTACTTTATTATATGCTAAAAAAGTAGATAAAATTGATAGGTTATTAGTTATTGAAAGATTCTTACTTCATGATTTTGATGTATTTTTATTATTTTGGAATTTCTTTTGGGGAATAATTGCTCTTTTATTACCAGGATTCCATTTTGCATATTCATTACAATTATTTTGTATTTTTGGCTTATTTGAAACAATGAAAACAGTATTGACATCAGTTCAAGTAAGATCTACCCAATTTTTTTCTGCTGGTTTAGCAATTTTAATATTATCAATTTTCTTTACAGCAATTAAATTTTATTGGTTTTGTGATCCAACAACAGCAGAATGTGAAAGATTTTTATATTGTTATTTAACAATGATAACTGGTGGTATTCGTGCTGGTGCTGGATTAAATTTATCTATGAAATCTATTAGAGATAAAGGTTATTTTAGTGAATTTACTATTGAATGGATTTTTTATTTTACTATTATTTTAGTTATGTTAAATATTATTAATGGTATTATTGTAGATACTTTTCAAGAACAAAGAGAACAACAAAATGAAAGAAATGATGCTCAGTTAAATAAATGTTATATTTGTAATGTTGAGAGACAAACTGTTGAAAAAGAAGGTGATAATTTTACTTATCATAATGAAGTAAAACATTCTTATATTAATTATTTTCAATATTTGCTTTCTATTAGAAAAACTAATGCTCAAGATTTGAATTCTCTTGATTTTTCAATTAGTGATAAAATTGATAAGGAAAGAACTGATTTCTTCCCTAAATCAAAAGATTATGTTCCAGGTGAGAAATAAAATAATATATAATAAAAAAGTTTTTATTTATTTTTTGTACTTTTTTTAAATCAAAATTAAAATAAATAAAAATAAAATATAAATTAAAAACAAATAAAATATCTTAATTTATAAAAAATAAAAAAATGACATCCCAACTATATTCCTACAAAACAGTTTTAGTAGACATAACAGATCAAATAAATCAAAAACCAAAAAATCGTTCAAACGTAAAATACCCACAAGTCCCTTCATTAAAATCAACAGAATATAGAACAGAAAAATCATCAACATTTAATAATAATTTACAAAATTATTTCGAATATACACCAAATGCAGGTCACAATGCAACAGTAAATTCATATGTTTTTGATCCAACTTTAACTACTTTAAAAAAAGAAGATAAAAAAGATAAATTTGAATTTGAAGGAAAACCAATTATTGATGAAGATAATTCAACTGGTATTGATTTAAATAATATTAATGGTGAAAATTTAATAAATAATTTAGAAAAAAATTTTGAAGAAATGAAAAGAGATAATGAACTTTATAAAAGTAAGAAAAAAAATCAAATTAATACATTACCTAAATATATTTCTGAAGAAGAAATTGAGAAAAAAAAAGAAGAAATATTAGGTGATTATGATAATACTCAAAATGTTTTCTTAGAAAAAAAAAGACGTGATAAAGAATATTTAAATAGATATATGAAATTAAATGAAGGTAAATTACCAACTCAAGAAAATAAAGATTTAACAACAGAAGAGAAATTAAATAAATTATTAAAAGAAGAAAATGAATTAAAAGATAAAAGAATGGAAAATATGAAATTATTATCAATGAAAAATTATCTTAAACACGGAGTAAGAAGAAAAGGATATACAGAGCATAAACCAATTGATGAAAAAGATGATAAATTTATAAGGAAATATGCAAGATATTTATTATATAAAAAAATAAAAGATGATATAACAGGAAATGATGATGATGAATATGAAAGAGAATATGCAAAATATATTTTTACTGCACATTCTGAAAATTCTCCTCGTTCACTTTCTTTAAATGATGGTTATAAAAATACAACAAATAAAAAAAAAATTGGTATTTCATCTTTAAATGGTGAATATACTACAAGTTTAAGTGATTTAAAATATAGTAATTTAAATTCATTTATTGCTTTTATTAAAATGATTTTTGCTATGTTAGATAAAGAAAAAAAAGGTTTAATTTCAAAAAATATAATTGAAAATGAAATTGATTTAGATGATAAAATTTTACAAGATTTAGGTTTTGAAAATTCAAATCAATTCAAAGAAGTTTTACATAATTATAAACCAGAAGGTTTAGATAATAATTTATTAAATGAAAGAGATTTTATTTATTTCCTTTTAAGTCAAAGTGACCTTAAAAATGAATTAAATGACTTTTTTGATGATAGAATGATTACTCATGGTTCAAAAAAGAAAAAAAGAAGAAGAAGAGGAAAAAAAAATGATGAATCTTCAGGAAGTGAAGTAGAAATTTCTGAAAGTGATTCATCAGATGATTTACCAGGATTAAGAACTCATGTTTATGACTTTCTTGAATTACCAAATGATAAAATGAAATTAGATGCTTTACAAGATATTTATAATCAGACTTTAAACTATAATAAGAAACCACTTTTTAAAAAAACCAAAAATAAAAATACATTAAAATTAAAAAATGAAAAAATGAAAATTTCTTATCATGAATATTTAACTTTCCTCCGTCGTTATCATACAAAAGATGAAATCAATTTTACAATTCCAGAACCATTTGAATTTTTAAAAAGAGATTATCAAAAGAAAAAATTAGAAAAAATAAGAGAAATATTAGAAGAAAGAGTAAGAATAGAAGACAATTATGTTAAATATAAATTTGTACCAAATAAATTAAAAGAAGGAATATGGGGTAATCAATTGGATGATATGGTAAGACACGAAAAAGAAATTCGTTTAAAAAGACAAGAAAAATTAAAAGAAAAAATAATAGCAGAAATGAAACCATTTTCATTTTATGATGAAGATGAAAGGAAATATAAAGAAAGACTTCAACAAGAAAGTATCCCACCTCAATTTCCACCATTTCGTGCAAATGCAATTAAATGGCTTAGTCAAGTTAATATATATCAAGATATGTTAAAAAAAGAAAAAGAAGAAAGAGAACAGAGAATAAAAGAAAGAATAGAAAAAACAATGAATGCATCAAAACTTCCTCCAAGAATGCAAATGTATGCAGATGAATTAAAAAAAAGAAAAGAAGAAGAAGAAAATGAAAGTACAAGAAGTAAAAGTACAATTTATCGTTTTCGTGCTAATAAAGTTCCAGATTTTGCTAAATTACAAGAAGAATTTGAGAATAAATTAGATGCTATGAAAAAAAGTGCAATACCAACAAAACCAGAACCTTTCACTTTCCATGAGCCTAAAAAGAAAATTGAATTATGTAAATTTTTAGATAATGAAAATAATCCTCAAGCTAAAAATCCAAAAATGAAAAATGATATTAATTCAGTTATACAAAAAATGCAAAGAAAACCAAAAATTGAACCTGCTTCAACACATTCATTAGATTTATTAATGGAAACTAGAAGGAGAGAATTAGAAGAAAGACAAAGAAAAATAAATGAACAAAAATTAGAAGATCAATTAAGAAAAGAAAGACAAGATCGATTAAAAGAAAGAGTACAAAATTCAAAAGCAATTGTTGATAATAAAAAACAATTAGAAGAAAATAGAAGAAAACAACAAGAAGATTTTAGAAATAATTTAATTAAAAAAAGAGAAAGTTATGAAGCTGAATTACAAAGAAGAGTTGAAAAAGTTTATAATAGACCTTTAATGTTAGAACAAATTGGACAAAAAGGAGAAAAGTTTTCTATGGGAAAAAATACAAAAGATGATTTAAATGAGTTGTTAAGTGAACAAGCTGATGGAGAATTTGATGATGGAGATGAAAATGATAATGGAGAAATTAGAAGTGGAGATGAAGGACAAGAAGAAAAAGTTGAGGAAGGAGGAGAAGAGGAAGAAGAAGAATAAGATTTATTTTATAATGGATAAAATTTTTTTTTTGTTTTTTTTTAAATATTTAATTTTTTGAATTTTTTAAATGAAGTTTTAATTTAATTATTTTTATTTTAAATGAGTTTAATTTTTTTTTGAATATGATAAAAATATTAATAATATGTATT
>Ga0256407_10012670_pt1 | contig 11421 bp, 8 predicted proteins | sample RumenRJG_04DNA_FD_193489 | JGI IMG/M metagenome (GOLD analysis project Ga0256407, IMG submission 193489) | Bovine rumen microbial communities from Lethbridge, Alberta, Canada - RJG_04 | ecosystem: Host-associated > Mammals > Digestive system > Stomach > Rumen | place: Canada: Alberta | collected... | reverse complement strand
TACCTGCGCGTGGTCGACCCCGTGCCTCTCGCCCAGACGAGCGACGGCAAGTGCAAGGTGATGTCCTTCAAGGACGGCGACAGCGCGACGGACTTCACGTACGGTCACGACTGGACGCTGGAGGGCAACGGTCTCTACGGCGACGGCGCGCCGGAAGGCGAGTGGGCGTTCGACAGCGCCACCTTCCACGTCGGCGCCGAGGACCTCGTCTATCGCCAGGGCGAATTCGAGCATGACGGATCGTCTGTGACGCTGACACCGTTGCCGGATCAACACATCACCCCCGGCACGTACGAGAACGTGGCGTTCAACTACACCGTCGTCCGCGACGGCGCGACCGAGACGCTCACGCTCACGATCCCGCACCTCACCGTGACCTAACAAGGTGGGGCGAACCATGGCGGCTCGCCGAGGACGGCTCGCCCTACCCTTGCGAAAGGCGGCTTTTCCAGTCAACATTGATTGGGAAAGCCGCCTTGTAAATGTTGCCAATGTGGAAGTGTTGCCAATCCCAATGTTGCCAGTTATCAGTTCGGGGGGGGCGGCGCGTCCGGAGGCCGCGCCCTACCATTTCGGCCGCGACAAGCGCGGCCGCTCCCGCGGGTGGGGCAGGCGTAACGGCTGCGGCAAGCGCGGCGTGGGGGCTATGGCGTGGCCGAGAAAGCGGTTTTCTTGATGCGGCGGATTTCGCGGGAGTCCATCTTCGTGAAACCGAAGCACTTGCCGCCGAGGTCTTTCAGCGAGGCACCGATGAGATAGAGCTCCCGGTCGTCGATGATGAGGAAACGGTCGTGGAAGGTTTCGTTGTAACGGATGGTGAGCTTCGGGTACTGTTTGCTGAATGCCCGGGCGTCGGCATCGGAGATCTTGTGGTGGGGCACGTGCTTCCTGTCGTAATGCTCCGATGTGAAGATCGTCACCTTCACGCCCTTACGTTTTCTCGCAAAGAGGTCCAGCACCTCGGGCGTCGCCCAGTTGTCGATGAGGATCAGCGAGCGCTTCGCGCGCGCGATGAGCTGCAGCACCAGCGCCCGCGCGTCCCACAGCTGCCCGTCGTAGAAGACGCCCTGAATCGGGGGCAATGCCGTCTGCAGCACAAGATTGATCTGCTCGTCATGCTTGAGTACCTTCTGCTCCAATCTCTCGATCCGATCATTGATGGCATACCCATGCAAGATATACTCTTTCAGGACCTTGTTCGCCCATTGTCGGAATCTCGTACCAATTACCGATTTGACCCGATAGCCAACGGAAATGATGACATCTAAACTGTACATGGCAACAGGACGATCCGAATTTGCAATTTGCAAAAAATGCAAATTGCTTTCTTTCTCCAGTTCTCCCTCCGCGAAGACGTTCTTTATGTGGCGACTTATGACCGACACATCGCGCTGGAACAGCTCACAAAGCTGCGCCTGCGTCAACCACATGGTCTCGTTTTCAAGTCGTACGTCCAGCCGAATGGTCTCATTCGGCTGGTAGACGACGATCTGGTTTTCACCAGATGTCACTTGAACGTTCTTTTCAGTTTTCATAGCATCGTATGCTCCTTGCCCTGACGCCGATATCTTATCACATTTCCCCGGTTCGGCGTAACCCCGTAAACTGTCAAATAATTGTAACAAAATTGTATGCGTTTTGTATGCAAATTGAATCAATCCCGAGCGCGCATGGCCCAGCTACCCCCCAACTGGGCAGGGGGCGACGGGGCGTAATTCGCTTTGGGATGGCGCAGGGCAGGTTTTAGGTTCGCGACATGGGCGGCAATCCGATTTTCACCCAAGGATAAAATCGTCAGTTGGCAACTGACGATTTAAAAGCACTGCCCATTCTTCAAAGAACTGCGGGTAGTATAACCGCATTCTGCACACAGGTGTGCAGAATGTTCAGCAATCGTCCGATTGCCAGTAACACCGCCAAGATGGCGGCTCTCCATGTGGCGGCGCGTCCGGAGGCCGCGCCCTACCGAGGGACTCCTCACCTCCGTGGGAAAACAGGGACCGTGACTGGGTGCCGACTAGCCCCTGACTAGCCCTTGACTAGGCCCCTCGGTTTCTTGGGCCCGCTTCTTGGGCCCAACATGACCAGGCCCCTTGATATGAATGCCTGAGTCAGCGCGCCTGGAAGGCGCGAGTATAGTGGCCGCGACAAGCGCGGCTGCTGCGCGTGAGGGGCGAGGGGCGTTCGTGAGACGGCTCGCGTGGACGCTCGCCCTCCCAGCGTAGAGACGTTACTTTTCGCGCCGATTGTCTGTGGACTTCGGACCGAACACCCAACGGCCCTTTTTGGTTGGGCCTTCGTGATGGAGGCCAAGCTTAGCCTTGAGTGCATCAAGACGACGTTTAACACTATCAGAACTTATACCAAGCTTTTCTGATAGCAACTTGCGCGTAATCGCTGCATTCGCCTTAATGTAAGCTACAATTCTGGATTCCTCCACCGACAGGTGTTCTTGGGCGATTTCTTGGGGAGTTTCTTGGGCGATTTCTTGGGTGCTTTCTTTACTAGTTTGTGGTGACAAACTATGATTGGCCTTTAATTTTCCCTTGTTTTTCAGGGGTTTTGTGTGTTGTTCGGCGTTTGGCGCGATTGGCGCGATTCTGGCGCGATTCGATTTCAACTCGTATCGGGACTGTCGCCCCTTGCCCACGAGAACGAACACGCCTTTATGCGCCAGTTCGCCAAGTTCCCGGCTCGACGTCCGCATCGGAACCTTGTACAGCTCGGCATAGCGCGATGAGGAAATCCATCCGTTCACCTTCACATACGAGACCGCCGATAGCTTATCATACCATTCGCGGCCGCACAAGCGCGAAGTTGGTAGTTGTTAGTTAGTGGGCAAATCTGCGTTTTTCACCCATGCGTTTTGAGATTGGAAACAACCATGACAACTTTCAAGAACAACATTATCCTGCGGGCGTACCTTGAACATTCAGAATCGTGGCAGTTTGAGGATCGGCAAATGGGCGCGGGCGAGTTAACCCGCGCGTCAAAGGCGAGTTGTTTCAAATAGTTGTTTCCAATCATCAGAAGGCTCGGCGGGACGCGCGGCCCTCCCGGGGTGACGGCGGGACGTGTGACCCTACCGTGCGGCCCGCTCGGCGAGCGGGCCCTACCAGACGAAGCGGCATGAGTGCCGCTTCTCCGAAAGGCCGCGACAAGCGCGGCCACTCCCGCGTAAGGCCGCGTGCCCCGCCTGGAAGGCGGTGTTCCCAGTTAGGCGGTCACGCGGGACGCGTGCGCCGCCTGGAAGGCGGCGTTCCCAGTTAGGCACGGAACTTGAGGGGGAAGATTACTTCTCGACCGTCAAGACGAAATGGACAAGCGACCGGGCCGGCACGATGGACGTCCAGTCCTGCACGCCGCATTCAAGGTGCGAGATTCGCGGCGAAATGTCGCCCTTCGACGCTTCCCACAGGCGTCTCTCCACCCCGCCGGACACGTGCATCCCTTCTGGTAGCCGCACGCGGACCGCGGTTTCACCATCGCCCGTATTCAGGACGCTCACGAGCATCCGCCTCTCTTTCATCAGCACGGCGGGCACGATCCGTTTATCCGACGAGGTAGACGCCACGTATCGTCCGCCACACGTGTCGTTCACGACCGACTTGAAAATCTCGTACTTCGCCGTTGTTGGAAACAACCAGAACAATTGGTAAAAACAACTTTGAGAGAAGCGCGCGGGCTAACTCGCCCGCGCATCTATCCATCTATGTTTGCAAGAAGCTTGATATAATTGTATCGTTTTTGAGTGGTCTATGGGCACGGGCGAGTTAGCCCGTGCGCCAAAGGCAAGTTGTTTCAAATAGTTGTTTCCAATCATCAGAAGGCTCGCCGGTGAATTACACAGAAGCGCCCAAACACTTGAGTTCTGACCGTTAGAATGGTAAAATGATTGCGTTTCTTCGTGCAACAACCAAAAGCAAGGACCACAACCATGAAGAGAATACCCGCAATTGTTCTAGCCACCCTGATGGCCATTGGTGCTGCCGGATGCCTCAGTGCGCCGTTCCAGCCACCGAGCGGCGTCGTGTCGGTGACGACGGCCCCGCTTTCCACGGAGGGGAACTGGAACGTCGGATCGAAAAAAGGAGAGGCCTCGTCGTTCAGCGTGCTTGGTCTCTATGCGTCTGGCGACTGCTCGATCGCGACCGCCGCGCGCAATGGCGGGCTCAAGAAGATCGACCATGTGGACTATGCGTACGTCAACGTCATTGGCATCTGGCAAAAGGCGACGGTCATCGTATATGGCGAATAACATGAAATGCGTCTGTGCAGCCGCCGCTGCACTTTTGGCCGCATGCGGCTGCGTGTCCGTCAAGGGGGACAAGACGCTTGTCCCGCCGACGGGCTTGTACGCGCATTTCCGCGCGCCGCTCTCCGTCAACCGCGAATCCGTCCCCTGTACCAACCTCAAGCGCGGAACGGGATCGAGGGCGATCTACCTGAAGGAATGGATCTACTCGGGGTTGAGCGCGGACTTCTGCGACATGGCCCTGCGCGACGCCATTGATGACGGCCAGCTTACGAAGGTGTACTTTGCCGACTACGAACAGGAAACGTTTCTCGGCTTCATCACACTCTTCAAGGTCACCGCCTACGGTGAGTAGCGGTTAGTGGCTAGTGGTTAGTGATTAGTGGCTAGTGGTTAGTAGCGGTGGCCGCGACAAGCGCGGCCCTCCCGCGTGAGGTTTTTGGATCAGTTCTCGAACTCGATTTCGAGGCCCGGCGTTTCCGCCATCGCGTCTTCGCAGACGGCCCGCAGGCCGTTCATTGCCGCGCCGGCGTTGCGGAAGACGATGTGCCAACGCGGGCCGAACTCCGTCAGGACATCGTGGAGCGCGTCGAGGTTGCGTCCGTACTGCTCCGGCAGGGGCAGCGTTTCCGCAAGAACAGCGTGAAGCCGCGCGGCGCTCCTCACGCCGGCGAGATCGACGACAAAGCGACGTTTAGGTGTCTTTTTCATTTCAGCTCCTTGAAGGTCCGGTAGTGGTCTTCGGTGTAGTAGATGCGCTGGCCCTTCGGCGTGAACACGAGGCGCTTCGCCCCGCGCGGGCGGCCCTTGGTGTCGATGTCGCACTCCTTGTAGAAGCCGCCGTTCAGCGCGGGAAGGCGTCGTTCGTAGTTGCCGAAGCGGTCGCCGCCGATCGACTTTCCCGGCGCGAACGGCTCAAGCGGGCCGCCGGTCCAGCCGAGCGCCCGCGCCTCCCTCTTGGTGATGAAGTTGCGCGGAAGCGCGCCTTTGTACGTGCGGATGTACAGGGCCACGTCGTCCTTGGACGTGTATTCGCCGTCCTTCACCACGGCGGCCGGCGCGGCGGCGCGCACGGGAGGCGGTGCGACGGACGTCTTGGCAAACGCGGGCGCTGTAAAAAGCGAACAGAGAACGCAGATTGCGGCGGCAAGTGCGTTCAGCGGTTTTGAACTCATGTCTGTCTCTCCTGTCAAGTTGGGTTAGGTGATGTTTTTCCTACTGCACAACGATCAGGACGCCCTGGCAGGACGCAAGCGGCACGGCACAGGAGCCGTCCGGTCGGCGGACAACGGGAATCGCCCCGCTGCCGCCGAACGCCTCCACGCGTTTCGCCTTGACGTTGAACACGATGTCGAATGTCGCCGGATGCACGTCCGCCGGATCGTCTGCCGCCGTCACGAAGTACGCGCGTTCGCCGCATGCGGGATCGCGGGCGACCATCTCGCCGACGATGAGCGGCGCGCCGTTGGACGCCTTCACGTAGCCCGGATCGTCAGGCGCACCAGAGTAGGGAAGCCGCGGATGCCGGGGCGAATCGGGCGCGAAGCCGACAAGCCGCGTGGCGACGTTCCTGAAGCGCATGTAGTGCGGCCCGATCTGCTTCAATTCCGCGTTCACGCGCTTCAACTTCCCGTACTGCTCCGTCTGCTTCCCGGTAACGTCAATCACGTTGTTCGTCCACCATCCCTTGCACCAGCACGCCCACGTGATCGCCTCCGCGCCAAAGCTGAGCGCGGCGTTGGCCTGGAAGCGCAGGCGGTTCTCGCTCGTGGGGGGAAGGCCGCCGCGGGAGTTGACCTGCGGGACGTACCAGAAGGAACGCTTCGTGCGACGACACGCCTCGGAAACGACGATGAAGTTGTCGTACATTTTCGAGAGGAAGCGGTCGGTGCCCCCGGATGACGCCATATAGGGATAGAAGTCGTAGGAGATGTAGTCGAGCGGCACCTCGCGGCAATAGACGTCCACGTGTTCGGCGTAGGTCTTCGTGCCGAGCTGGTTGATGGTCTGCTTCCCGTTGTTCTGCGCCACGCTCGCGTAATTGGGGTAGAGGTTCAGGTAGAGCGGCATTCCGGGAAGCGCCTTGTTGAGCTGGCGCACCACGTCGCCGTAGTAGGGGAAGTCGAGGGCGGACGGCTCGTCGCCGATGTCGATCGCCCAGATCGCGGGGTGGTCCTTGAACGCCGCCGCGCCCGCCGCGTACTTCTCCGGCGGGTTCGTCGCGCGCATCTTTCCGGCGCGCGCGCCGTCGCCGCCCCACCAGCCGGGGACGACCTCGTTCACGATCGCGCCCACGCCGTACTTCGCGAAGATGTCGAGCGTGGCGCGGTCGGACGCCGGCAGCCCTCCGATGATGAAGTCCACGCCGCAGTCGTGGATGGCCTTTATGTGCGCGTCCGTCTTCGCGTTCGCCTGCAGACAGTACGCGCCGATGAGCAGCTTCGAGCGGTCCATCCGCTCGGCCGCAGGTTTCGCGTAGCTCGCGGGATCGTCCGGGTTGAGCGCCACGTTCTTGTTGGCCTCCGCCGAGAAGAGCGGCGCGTCGATGACGGCGCAGAGCTGGTCGGGCGTCAGGGACTGCTTCGGGTTGAACGCATCCGATGCCGCGTACGCCTCCAGCCGGGCCTTGAGCCACGCCGCCGCCGGGTCGTTCGCGCCGAACGCGAACGAGCAGACGAGAAGCCGCCCTTCGCCCACCTTGTACTCGAAGAGCATCGCCTGGCGGATCAGGTACTTGTCGGACGACGCAACCTCGATGATCGGATTGAACGGAACGCCCGCCTCGAGCTGCACCGCCGCGCCATTCTGCATCAGCCGCCTGAACTGCCAGCCGCAGAATCCTTCGTGGGGCAGTCCCTCCAGCGCGGGATGACCTGGCTTGATGATCGTCGCGTAGTGTCCGGAAGTGCGTCCGGCAAGGCCGATCCGGAACGAGGTCCGAAGCGACTTGAACGGCCCCTTCCCGAGCAGCAGTACCCGTTCGCCGCGCTCCATCGCCGCGAGAAGGTCGTCGCGAGAGATGCTGGAGACGATACGGCAGGGCATGCGGTCACGCGGGACGCGTGACCCCACCTCCGGAAACGCATAGACCTCCCACTCGTTCTCCGCCTTCACCGCACCACCGGCGAACGACGCCCGAAGCAGATACTTCACCGGCTTCTCCACCGCCGGAATCGCCACCTCAAACTCCCCAATCGCCGCAATATCCCCGTTCTTGACATCCTTAACCTTTCTCTCATCGCTCCACACACAACCTGCACATTCTCTGCGCTCTCTGCCTCTCTGCGCCTCTGCGTGAGAATCATCCCCACTCCGACACGCGACAAGCGACACCTTGACCACCCCTTCCTTCGCGTCGCCCGCGAAGTTGGAGATCGTGAACGCCACGCGCCTCTTTTCGCCCGCCTTGAAGTTGAAGTCGCTGCCGAGGCTGCACAGCAAGACCGCAGCGGAGTTGTAGCGCCGCACGTTCTCGACGGTCTCGCCGTGTTTCAGGCGGTAGAACTCGTCCATCATTCCGTCCGAGTAGCCGAACGTGTGCCAGCGCGAGTCGATGTCGCCAAGGTAGTCGTACCCCACGATCCGGCGCGACGCGCGCACCTTCTCGAACGTGAACTTGCGGATCCGCCGCATCCATTCGCCCGAGTTGCGCACGTACGCGGGCGCGCGGTCGAGGAGGCCGCGCTCCGCCAGATGGCGACGCACCTCGGAGAACACGCCTTCCCTCGTGATCGGCGAGTCCTTCGGGTAGTCCTTCTCGAGCGTGATGTCGCAGAAGCTTCCGTCGATGCACGTCTCGTGCATCGTGCGCGGCTTGCCGCAGTACGCGTCGCCCCAGGCGTCTATCGTCGCGGCGGATGCCCCGTTCAGCGAATCGTACGACACCGCGCCGAGCTGGTACGACGTGAAGTAGTCGCAGTACGCGGCGAGCCGCGCCATGCGCGACGGGACGTGCAGGAACGGCTTGTCGGCAGTGTCCTTACCGCGCCGGACCATGTACTCCACGTTGCGCATCGCGCTCATCGGCGTGAAAAGCGAGTCGGTCTCGGCATGTACCAGCTTCGCCACCGACTCAAGATACTTCTCCGCCGTCTCGTCGATCCACGTCTCGTTGCCGGTGCAGTATGCGACGACGCACGGATGCTTCCGCGCGAAGCGGATGATCGCATCGTATTCCTCAAGCGTGACGAAGTTCGGCGACTCGATGTGGACCATGATGCCCAGTTCGTCCATCGCCTCGAGGTACTCGTCCGGCGGAACGAACGTGTGGAAACGCAGGAAGTTGAATCCCAGTTCCTTGCGCCTCGTGGTGATCGTGCGGTAGTACGCGAGGTCGCGCGGAAGCTGCACCGTCTCCGGGAAGTAGCAGTGCTCCGTGACGCCGCGCAGGTACGTCAGCTCGCCGTTGAGGCGCATCCGCTCGCCGTCCGGCACGAGACGGCGGATGCCGAACTTCTGCGAACACGCCCCCTCCGGCGTCGTCAGCGTGAGCGTGTAGCGGACGGGATTCTCCGGCGACCAGAACGCGAAACCCTTCGTCGGCAGCGTGAAATCCCCCTTCGCTTCGCCCTTCGACAAAACCTTGCCGTTGGCATCGGAAATCGAATAAGCCAACGTGTAATTGCGGGCGAGCGGGACGCTCGCCCCTACCAGATTGCCGGGATCCGTACCTACATGCACCGTGAACGTCTTGAGATCCTTCGCCGTCGTGACATAGACGTCGCGAATGCCGTTCCCCGCAAAGCGCAGTTCAAGGCGTCCGTCGATTCCGCCGGTGGCCTCGAAAAGCCCGCGCGTCGTGAGCCCGCTGACGTCCGACCCGTTGTATCCCTTGTTCGGGTTGTTCGAGACGGCGAGGACGATCTCGTTTTCGCCTTCGCGGAGAACGCCAGTCGGGATCGGCAGCTCGAACGGCGTGGAGAATCCCTGGCGGAATGCGACGAACTTTCCGTTCACCCATGCGTGGACCTGGTTGCGCACGCAGTCGAACGCGAGGAACGCCGGACGCCGCGGCAGCTTCTCCAGCGTGAACGCGCGGCGGTAGAGGAAGCATCCGTAGATGTTGGGGAGCGTCGTACACTTGGCCCATTGCGTCATTGGAATCGTCTGGCGCTCGTACGCGGGGTTGATCCGGAACGCGTCCTTCATCCCCGCCGCGCGCAGCGCCGGAACCATGTTCTCCCAGAACCCGGGCACGGCCTTGGCGACGGCGACGCCCTTGAACTTCGGGCACGCCACCGAATCCCATGCGTTGGAGCAATAGGACATCTCCCACGCGCCTTCCAGTGGAATCGCGTCGTAGATGCAGTGCTGCCCCGCAGGGGGAGCCTTCGCGAAGTCGACCGCCTCCGCATACGCCGGCATAAAGGAGAGTGCCGCCGCAACAAGCGCACCCTTCAAAACTATATTGATTATCTTGCTCATTTTTGTTTCTTCTTGTTTGTTATTCATGTTCAGTCATTCGCCCTAAAGGCTTTTGTCAAGCGCACGAACAATTGAGTAATGTTGAAAACGGAACAATCGCATCAAAGTAGCCGTCGGCGCTTGCGACAGGCGACAGGTGACCGTCATAGACGAGTGCAGTCTTGGCGGAAACCCCATTCGGACGTCTGATGGCGCGAACCTTCCTGTCAACCTCGTCTATGATTTCACGTCCGATCTCCCTCTTGCGCTTGACCTCGACCACGCAAATCGCCCGGCGCGTCTGTATCAGGAGATCTATCTGGCATCCCTTTCGCCCTCTCGCTCCCTTCGCTGCACGCCGCAGGTACGATCCGGCGGACGTAATCACGAGTCCGTCAAGGTGCAGATACGGAACAAGTAAGCGGTAGTTGTTCAGGACAAGGTTCTCGAATGCAAGCCCCATCAGGGCGTCATACCCCTCAAGTTCGCTCAAGGACGCAAAAGCGAACGCGCCGTCGTCGATAACATGCTTGTTCGGCTCGACGCACTTAAGATAGAAGCGCGCGTAGTTGTCGCGCAAGCGGAAACGCCGCTCACGCAGTTCACGCCCCGTCTCCGGATTGATCCGCCCCGCCTCCGCGAGGAACCCGGCCTCGGACAGGTTCTCGATGACCGCCGTGATGTCACCGCCCCTCTCGATCTTCAACGCCTCGGCGACCTCTGCCGCCGTCTTGGAGCCGTCCAGAAACGTCCTCAACACGCTTGCGGAAAGCCTCGTCTGCTCGGTGATCACATCGCCGAACATATCGTCAAAGTCCTCCCGCAAGAGACTCCTCGGCATGAAGCACAGCCGCCGGATATTGTCGATGGCGGAAAGCGACGGATCGATCTCCTCCAGGTACCTTGGAACGCCGCCCGTCACCGAAAGAACGTCGATGATCTCGCGAGGGTCGGGCCGCGCCGCCTTGCGTCCCCAGAACTTGACGCACTCGCACGGCGGCAGCTCCCCCACCACCATGTCAAGCGAACGCCTTCCGACGTATGCCTTGCTCTGGACGATCGCGTCACGAATCCAGCTCGACACGCTTCCGCACAGCACCAGCACGAGATGCCGATGCTTCTTGAAGAGATCGTCCCATGCGTTCTTCAGTATCTCGGGAAACGTCAGCGAATAATGCGCCATCCACGAAATCTCGTCAAAGAGGACGACCGTGCGCCCGCGCCCGCCAAGCTCGCGGTCAAGCCGCACGAAGGCGGAATACCAGTCTGAGGGCGGCGTCCTCTCGCAACCCGTCTGCGCGGAGAGCTTTGCCGCGAAGAACGCTAGCTGGTCGTGCTCGGTCATGCCCGGCTTCGGCCGAAGTCCCTCCAGCTTGATAAACCGTGCGTCCGAACGCCGCGAGAACTCCTCGATCAACGTGGACTTACCGATGCGCCGACGCCCGCGGCACGTCACGAGCGAGGCCGTATCCTTAGACCACAACCCCTCCAGCTGCGCGAGCTCGGAATCGCGACCAAAGAACTTTTCCTTACTTTTTTTCACGCCGCGTATTATACAGAAACCGGTCGTGGCGGTCAACCCGAAAAACTCCCCTATTTTGCATTTTGCAATTTAGGTGCGGACTTTCCCTTTTGGAAATTTCCGCACCTATTTTGCATTTTGCAATTTAGGTGCGGACTGCGATAGTACGCTGCGGAACGGGTGGATGTGGCAAAACAACCTGCGCAAGGGCCCATTATTTCTTGCTCACTACTTCGATCTT
>Ga0256407_10012669_pt1 | contig 11421 bp, 5 predicted proteins | sample RumenRJG_04DNA_FD_193489 | JGI IMG/M metagenome (GOLD analysis project Ga0256407, IMG submission 193489) | Bovine rumen microbial communities from Lethbridge, Alberta, Canada - RJG_04 | ecosystem: Host-associated > Mammals > Digestive system > Stomach > Rumen | place: Canada: Alberta | collected... | reverse complement strand
AAAAAAAAATAAAAAATTTTATTGTCAAAAAGAGTTTATTTTGAAGAAAGATATTTAATATGAAGTTAAAAGCAATTTAAATCAAATTCCTTATAAAATTAAGACAAATATCTTCATTAATATAAAATATTATTCATTAAAAAAATTGTTTATTTCCATATTTTTATAGTATTATCATTTGAACAAGTAACAAGAATTCCATTTTCAAATTGAACAATTGAAGGAATTTTATTTTGATGTGCATTAATTTTATCAACAAAAAGTAAATTATCATTTATTAATTCATATTGAAAAATTTGTCCTAAAATATTAGTTGTTAAAATAAAATTTACTGCAAATTTTTTAATACAAATCATTTGACATTCACTTTGTAACACATGTAAAATTTCATATGTTGATATATTAAATATAATAATTTTATTTTTTCCACAAATTCCAATAATATTATCATTAAGTAAACAAATTGAATTTGTCCAACCTGAATTTTCAATTTCTTTTAATGAATAAATTATATTGAAATCATTTAAATTATAGAAAATTACATTTTTTTCTGATTCTAAACAAACAAATTGTTTAAATTTTTTTAGTTCTAAGATAGAATAAATTTTATCTTTTGTTTTTAAGGTAAGAATTAATTGATAACCTTTTATTGTATTATTCCAAATTTTAATTGTAAGATCAGATGAAGAAGAAAATAAATTTTTATTTGAAAATTCACGAATATGTAAAATTGAATTTGAATGAGATTTTAATGTTTGTTTTACATAATAAGTTCCTTTTAATAATTGAATTATATTAATTGTTTTATCAGCTGAACAAGAAATAATATCATTTAAATGATTTTGAATAATATTATACACTTCTTTTTTATGAATATTAATAATTAAATCAATCTCAAAATTTGTTTTATAAATTATAATTAAACCATCATTACTTGATGATACTAATCTCCCATCTTTTAATATTAATAAACATTGAACTGATTCTTTATGATTTTTTAATGTTAGAATATTTTTTCTTTTTGATATTTTATTATTATATATTTTTTCTTCTGTTTCATGGAGAATATTATTTTGTGTTATAAATTTAAAAAATAAAATTGCTTTTTCAAAATAATTATATTTTTGTTTAAAGGTAAAATTTAGATTTATAAAGTTTGTAAATCTTATTGTATTTTGGATTATTTCATATGATATATCATTTTTTTTTTTTTTTTTTTTTTTTTTTTAATTTTTTTTTTTTTTTTTTTTTTTTTTTTTTTTTAATTTTTTTTTTTTTTTTTTTTTTTTTTTTTTTAATTTTTTTTTTTTTTTTTTTATTTTTTTTTTTTTTTTTTTTTTCATATATTAAATTCATTTTTTTTGATATTTCTATTATATCTTTAAATTCTTTTAATTTTTGTGTGATTATTGTTTTAAAATTATTAATTTCATTTTCTAAATTCTTTAATATATCTTCTAAAATATTTTCAATATTTATGATATTTTTTTCAATTGTTTCAATTTTTTTAATAAACATATATTTTTTGTGTAAGTGAGTTAAGATTTTAACTATTTCATGCTCATGAGAATGATTTTTAAAACATAATTCACATAAGTTAATTTTACAATTTAAACAATAATATTCATATTTTGCATTATGAATTGAACAAATTGAATTTATAAAAGTTTCTTTTTTATTATTTTTTTTTTCATTTAAACAATCAGAACATAAATTTTCATCTTCATTATTATTAAAATAAGATATATTCTTTTGATAATTTTCACTTAAATTAAAATATTCTTGTAGAAATAATGAAGGAGTATATTTTTTATTGTTTTTTTCATTTTGGATATATAATTTATTTCCATTTTCATATATTATTTTAAATAAAGGAATTTTTTGATTATCATTAAATATTTTAGCATTATTTTCAAATGTTATATTTAACATTTTTATTTAAATAAATTCAATTTTAAATTTTTTTATTTTAATTTAAATTATTTAATTAATTTAATATAAATTATTATATAAAAATTGTTTGCTTTATTTAAATGATAATTAATATAATTTCCTTATTAAAACATTTTATTCCTAATTTATAATAAGGATAATGGTGATAAATATGAAATTTATATTTAAAAACCAAAAAATTATTAAAAAGATAAAAAATTATTATAATAATATTCAAAACAAAATAACATTATAATATATATAATATATAAATATAAAATAACAAATAGAAAAATGAATGCCCAATCTCGAAAATATCTTTATACAAAATGTACATTTACGTACATAATAAAAAACAACTTCATAATAGGATTTTTTTATTTATTTGATTTCTTAGCAATTTTTTCTTTTATATCAACAGTCCCTCAAAAATTATCTCATTTAAACAAATTCTACGACGAAAAAGAAATATATATGTATTACATAAGTCCCTTTAATTTATATAAAGAATATTTACCAACAACTAATACAACATACATGATATCAATAATAGGAACAATAATAGTTCTTATTATAATATATTATCTTTTATTTTTAACATTAACAAAAGATAGTGTTAATTCAACTGAAGTTAGAATGGAAATTTTTAAAAAAATTTATATTAATTTCTATGAATTTATTCTTTTTAGAGCTTTAATAATTTATATTTTTGATAGTTACATTACTGCTATTGTAGAATGTATATATAAATCATATAAAAAAAATGGATATGTATATGGAATTATTGAGTTTTTTTTATTAATTATGTTATTTTATTTAATTTCTGATGATATTGAACATTTAAGTTCTCATGCAGTCGTCGCTAATTTAAAGGCGTATCCTGGGACTTTAGGTGATTTTCCCTTTGATATGAAATTTTCTGCCACTTATGATTTAATTTGTATTATTTTAAAAATATTTTTATCAATTGAAAAAAATGTTCTTAATAAAGGAGGTAATATTATAACTTATAAAATAATGTTTTTAAATATTGTTCCTACTATTATAATTTTTATTTATTTTATTTATATTATATCTGTTTTTTATATTACTACACATGATTTATTATATTTTCCTTTGAAAAAAACTTCAACTATTAGAAATTGTTTAATTACAATTTCTTGTGTTTCATGTTTATTTATGATATTAATAGATTATAAAAAAACATTTTTATTTTATTTTTGTATAATTTTATCATCAATATTTATAGTATTTTTTTTCTTAAGTCACGACGAAACAACAGTTTTAGAAGTATTTTACAATAGTAGAAATTACATATCAATGTTAATATTTTTAATATCAAATGATTTAGATTACAATCAAATAATAGCAAAATGGGTAATTAATCACAAAGTAACATGTAAAGTAGAAAATTGTGCAATTTGTCCTAATATTGTATCAACTTTTGGTGAGACAACACCAAATAAAATTACAATACAAGAATTTTTTAGTTTTACAGTTAAAGTAATTGAGAAAGAATTATTAAATGGAAATTTAAAACCAACTGCAGAAGAATTAATATATTTAGATTTAATTAAATTATATGATATGCAATTTAAAAATGAAACTCAGAGATTAAAATATTATTTAGCAAGTTATCAATATTTAATGAAATATCTTGCTTCAAATACTACTATTTATTATAATATTTTTGTTATGTTTGAAAAAAAAATGGAAGAAAATGTTGATTTTAATAAAACTTATGCTCAATTTAAAGATAGTGAAGATGTATTTGTTTTATATAATGAATTTTTTAATGATATAGATAATTTTATGAGATATCAAAATAAAAATCCAACAAATATAATAAAAATTTCTGATAAATTATATAATTTTGCTAAAAATCCTAAAATTTTAAAATTGATTAAAAATAGTTCTTCATATACATATGAAATATTATTATTAAGATATATATTTGAAATTATAGCAGTTAAATCATTAAATAGTAATTATGAATTTCTTGAACTTTCTAATTTTGATGAATATTTAGAATTTCATTTTGCAAATGATAATTTTCTTTTAATTCATTATGGTTTAGTAGCAAAAGATTGTACAATTGTAAAATCAAGTTATGATTTTAGAAGATATTTAAATTATTGTTTAGATAATTTATTCCCTTCAGATTTAAGACATTTTGGTAAAGAAAAATTTATTATTAGTATAAATACAAATAATTTTAAAGATGATTTAAATGTTTTTGAATATGTTGTTATAAATTTTAAAAGTCCAAAATTAATAGAAAAAGGTTTTATTGAAAGTTTTTATATGAAATATGTATCTTTTCCTTCAATTGACTCAGGAGAAGTTTTAGTCTCTGGACATTATTTATTAGGAAATAAAGACGTTTTAATATATAAACAATTTGAAGGAAAAGAAATTTTAATTTCTTTTTCTGAAAAAATGGGTCAATTATTAAAAATTACTCCAGAAATTGTTTCAAATTTAATAATAAGTCAAAAATTTTTTACTTTTAATAAAATGTTTAATAAAATACAAATAGAAAAAATAGAGAAAAAAAAAACCAATTTACAAAGACAAGTTGAAGAAATGGAAAATGAAATAAAAAATTCTAAAGAAAGAAATTTAAAAAAAAGAGAAGCAAATGAAAGAGAATTAAAAAAATTAAAAGATAAAGAAAAAGAAAAAGAAGAAGAAATTTTAGTAAATTTAAATTTTAATCATTATTTAAAAACATTAACTAATTTTTTAAAAGACAATTCTGATGTGAAAAATCCTGAAAAAATAATAGAAAATTTTGAAAATCAAAAAAATTTATTATCAAAATTAACATTTATCCTTAATAAAAAATATGAAATTGACACAGATGGAGAAATTTATATAGTTTATTATGTTTTAACAGAAAAAAATGGAAGAAATTCAAATGAAAAAAAACAAGAAGATGAGAAAAAAAAATTTGATATGGAAAATAATAATTTAAATAATTCAATAAGTCATTATGTACAAAATACAATTGGAGAAGCAAGTTCAGTTTCTGGTAGTTCAATAGGGACAAATAAAGGAAATAGATTTAAATTATCAGGAAGAGAAAAATTAAAAGAAGAAGAAAAATCAGATTTTGAAAAATTAAAACTTTTTTCTAATATAATAACAGGAATAAATGGATTTTTATTAATTTTAGGTTTTTTATATTTAATTTTACTTTTAATTAATGATAATCACTTTACAAAATTATTTAATTTATTTCAAAAATATAAATATTTTATGAGAGGAGTTCAAACAGAAGAAATGAGATTAGTTTCTAATATTTGTATTAAATATCCAAAAAATTCAAATGGATGTAATTGTTATTATCAAACTTATGCTTATAATTTACAAGAAAAATTAAAAATTATTGGTGAAGGAATGGATGTTTCTACTATAATTTATAATCAATTTAAAGAAAATTTTGCAACTATAAATAGTCATTATTTAAATTTTAAACAAAATGTTTTTGAATTATCAACTAATTATGTTAATGAAATTGAAAATGAAAAAATTTTAATTCCTTCTACTTCAAATGAATTAACAAATGATGATAATTTTGTTAAAGAAGAAACTTTTTTAGAAGGGATTAATGTTTTTTTAAATTATTTAGTACAAATTATTAATAGTGATTCTTTAAGAACAACAATAATTCAATTTTTTAATGTTGGAATTGATTATAAAATTTCTGGAATTGATTTAATTAATTCAAGTCAAGAACAAAGAAATATTTATTCTGCTTTAACGAATTATCCTTTTGTTGAAAGAGCTTTATTAAATGTTCAAAATTTAATTAAAAATTGGTTTAGTAATTATTTAAAAGGAATTGAAGATATTTTAATTGGATTTACTGTTGCAATTTATGTTTTAAATTTTGTTTTAATTTGTGTTACTGTTTTTTTTATTTATGAATTTATTACTGTTTTAAATAGAAAATTAGAAACTGTAAAATCAAAATTTGCTTCAGTTTCTTTTATGAAATATTTTAAATCTAAATTTACAAATTTAAAAAGTTTATTAGCTTTATATGAGAAAACACCAATGGAAATAGTAAATAAAATTAATTTAGAAAAAGATGAATTTTTAAAATCTTTAGTAATAGAAAAAAAAGAAGAAATAATTATTCCAGAAAAAATACAAAAAAAAATAAGACAAGAAAACTTAAAATCATTTACTCCATTAGCTAAAGCAAATATATTAATAATTATAGTTTTATATGTAATTTATTATACAATTTCAGTAATACTTTTCATATTAATGAAAGGAAAATTAAAAAAATTAAGAACTGTAGTTGATTTTGTTAATTATAATGCAGAAATTGATAATGATTTAAGTTTAGTTTTAAATAGTCTTCAAATAATGATAATTACAAATACATCACAATATGATTTTGGTTATTTTATAAAAAATAATTCATCTTTTCCTTTAATTTCATATGATATACAAGAACATTTATTTGTAATGAAAATGATAAAAAATATTGAACAACAAGATAAAGAAACTTATAAAGAAATTTCTAATTTTGATCATGTTTCATGTGAAGATTTAAGAACTTTTAAAGATAGTGATTTTATTTCAATTATTCCAAATGGAGAAGAAGAAAAATATTATTCTTATTTAACTGATGTTTGTAATGCTTTAGGTGTTATGGAATATCAAAAACAAGATTTAGTAATGAATAATATTATTTTTTTAGAGGAAAAATTATTAAAAGGAATTTTAAAAGTTGAATATGATTCTAAATTAAAATATATTGATCAAAATGAATTATATGAAATTTATTCTCTTCATCTTGTTATTATGAGAATTATTAGAAGTTATTTAAATGAAAGTGCTTTACCTAAATTAACTAGTCAAGTTTTAAATGCTCATAAAAAAGTTTTTGTTATTTGTTTAAGTGTTAATTTAGTTATGGAATTTACTTTGATGATTTTGTTATATTGTTTAATACCAAAAAAATTATTAGAGACTAATACTAAAGTTGGATTGTTTATTTATTTTTTAGATTGACTTTTTTTTAATTATAATATTTATTTTTGGAATTTTTTTTAAATTTATAAAGTTAATTATATATATTTTTATGAAAAAAAATATTTTTTTTTAAATTTTTTATAATAAAGATTTTAAAATTTAATAAAATAAAAAAATATTATTTAATCTTTATTTATTAATAATTCAATTTCATCATCTTTATCTAAAAAAATAATACAAGGAGTTAATTTTTTATTATTACCAAAAGGTTTAACATTGCTTAATTTTTTAATTAATAGATTTCCAAAATGAAAAGATAATTCAAAAGAAATAGGATTATAAGTTAAATTAAAAAGTAAAAAAGGTTCTGAAAAATTAGGAAAATTAATACTTTTATTATTTTCATATTTATTATTACAATTCCAACAATAACCATTACTAGAAATTAAATAACAACCATTATTAAAATTTTTTTCTTTAATTAAAGAACAGAAAATTTGATTATTTGATAAAACTAAATTTTTATCACATAAACCAAAAGCAATCCATTTTGATTCATCTAATAATTTAATTTTCCATTCTCTAATTTTATTTTCATTTATATCAATATCATATTCTGGATTTCCAAATAAATAAACATGATTTTCTGAAAATAAAGATTTATAATATGCCTTATTCCCTTTTATTATTATTGATTTATTTATTATTGTTAAATCAAATACATTTTCATTTTTTGATTTTTCATTTATTTCTTTTTCTCTTTCTCTTTTTTTTGAAAGAATTTTTTCATCATTTGATTCATTTGTTAAATTAATTATTTCTGTTATTGTATTTTTTTTTGTAAAAGGAGAAAAATTTCTTATTTGTTTATTTTTATTTGATAAAATTTCTCTTATATTTTGTTCTAATTCTTGTATTTTTTTTTCTTTTTTTTCTAATTCCATTTCAAAATCTTTAAATTTAATATTATTACTATTCAATTTATTTTTAATATCTAATAAAGAATCTGCAATTAAATTTAAATGTTTAGAACAATCTTTTTCCATTATTAAATTAAAATCTCCTTTTTTAAATTTATCTTCACAACCAAAATCTTTAAATTTACAATTTATTTCAGTTAAATCACAATAATTTTTAATATGATTTTCCATTTGATCTCTTTCAATAATTTTTCCACATCCTTGAATACATTTCATTTTAATTTTAGGACAAATTTTTAAATGTTCCATTATATCTTTATGAGGAAAAAAATTATTACACTCATGACATTTTTCTTCTCTAAATTCACATTTTAATTTATGAGATTCTAATTCTTCTCTTATAATTTCTTTATTACATCCTTTAAAATTACATTTAATAAAAGTTTTTTTACAATCATTTAAAATATGATTATTTAATTCTGAAATTTTACCAATCCAATTACAACCTTTAAAATAATTTTTACATTTCATTTCTTTTTTTTCTATACTTTTAGATAACACATCTATTGAAATATAATCACCAGAATTTAAATTTTGTTTTGTAATTGGACATTGATGCTTAATTGAATAATATTTTTGAAAACAATCTTTACAAAAAGAATGTCTACAATGATCTATTATAGGATTTAAAAATAATCCTTTACATAAAGGACAAATGTAATCATCTAATTCTGTTGTTTTATTTATTAAAAGTTCTGGGTCTATTTGAATTTCAAATTCTATATCATCAATTATATTTATTTTTTTTGGGTTTAAATTTGAATTTTCTTTTTCTTTTTGATCTGGTTGATTTTGATTTTGAGTTTCTTTTTCAATTATTAATTCTTCTTTTTCTAAATTTTGACTTTGTAACATTTAAATTGAATTTTTTTAAAATTTGGGTGTTTTAAATTGGACAATTGTTTAAAAAATTTTCATTTTTTGCTAAAGTGATGGAAACTCAATTAATTTCCAAATTAATAAATAAATAAAATATAAAATATGTATAAATAAATTAATTTATTCAAAGTAATATAAAAAAATTATATTAATTTATAAAGTTATTATTTAAAAAAATTATTTTTTTATAGTTATTGTTATATTCAAGATTTTTTTATTTATATATAAAAAATGTCAGCAATTTTAAAATGTTTTAAAAAAGTGATTAAAGAATGTGATTGTTTTGGAACTTTTGTGACTTTTAGAATTAATAAAGATAATGAATTAAAATCAGTATTTGGTGGTTGTAGTACTATTCTTTACTCAATAATAGCTATTCTTTATATTTCATATATGTCATATCATTTTATTCAAAGAAAAAATATTGAATTTATAAATGCATATAGAATAGTTGAATCAGAACCTTTTATTAATTTAACTGATATTGGATTTAATTTTGCTTTTGGTTTAGAATCAGCTGATCATGAAAATCCTTATGTTGAAGGTGATATTAAATATTTTAATTATTCTGTTTTTTTAATCGAATGGATTGGAGAAGAAAAAATAGTTAAAACTAAAATTCCAACTAAATCATGTACTAAAGAAGATTTTCATCATTTAATTGATGGTTCATTTAAAAAGAGTGATTTAGATAAATTATTTTGTCCTGATTGGACTGGAATAAATTATACTTTAGAAGGGACATATATGGATTATTATTATAAATATATTATGATTCAAATTGGATTAACTGAATATGCTTTAAATAATTTAGAATTGACTAAAAATTTATTTATTACTAATCCATTTGAAATGGCATTTTTTTTTCTTGATAATGCTATTGATTATGATAATCATTCAAAACCTATGCCTTTATATTTAAATCATCTTTTTAGAACAATGGATTTTAATTATCAAAAAACTACTGAAGTATTAATTTCTCCTGTTGAATTTTATAATGATGAAAATATCATAATTGATAATCCAAGTTTAACTAGAGGATTAACAATTGATTCTTTTACTGATTTTTTTAGAAATAGTGATAGAAATGTTAAAGGTGAAAGTTTAGTAAATCAATTTTTGTTAAAAACAAGTTCAAAAATTATTGAATTGAAAAGAATATATGAAAAATTACCTCTTTTTATTGCTGATTTAACTGGAATATTAGAAGATATTTTAATATTTTTATTAATTACTGTAAATATAATTGAAAGAATTGCTATTGATCATAAATTAATATCTAAAATGTTAAAATTTAGAGGTAGTAAATATTATGATATTGATTATTTAATTAAAACTTTTAATAAAGATAAAATTAATTCAAATATAATGAAAATAATTAATAAACAAGATTTAGATATTGTTAAAAATGGAAAAGGAGGTATTAAATCAAATAGAAGAAGTATTTTAACATTATTAGATAATAATAAATTAAACGAAAAGAAAGTAAGTTTTTTTGATACATCAAAAAAAAAAAATAATTATGTTAATACTTCAGAAAATAAAAATATAAAATATGAATATCATGATAAGAAAACTGATAATAATATTGAAGTTCAACCAACAGAAAGAGATGGAATTAATTTATTAAATCATTCAATGAAAAAATCAAATAATAATAGTTTTTCAATAGAAAGTATATCATCAATAAGTGATGTAACTCATGATATAAGAAATAAAGATGAACATTTTACTGTAAATACTGAAAGAACATTTGCAATTTCTAAAAGTTTAACAAATTTATCAAATGAGAATGTAGTTCAAAAAATAACAAAAAAAAAAAATAATTATGTTAGAGTAGGAATATGTAAAACTATTTGTGCTAAATTATGTTATTGGGCTAATGATAATTTAAAAATGACTAAATATGGAATTAAAAAAGCAGAAGATAGAGTTCATTATTATTTAGATGTTTTTAATTATATTAAAAAAATGCAAGAAATTGATTTATTAACTTATTGCTTTTTAGATCATGATCAATATAAATTATTTGAATATTTATCTAAACCTCCAGTTAAATTTGAAGATGATAATTCTAATATTTATAATGAATTTTTAAATCGTCAAGTTACTTATCAATCAATTGATAAAAAAAAAATTGATTTATTATTTAAATCATATAATAATATTCGAAAAAAAGATGATTTATTATTTGAAGATATAAAATTATTAAGACTTGTAAATGCTGAAGTTAAATTTTTAAATTAAATATATGAATTATCTATATATTATTTTAATTTGAACAATAATTTAATTTTATCTTTTTATATATGTATTAAAATATTTAAATAAATATTTAATTTATATTAATGAGATAATAATATGTAAATATAATAAATTAATCATAAATATATAAATTTACAATGAAAAATCAATTTTTTTTATTCCTATTAATAATAATAATAACAATTAAATTTTCCTTAGCAAATTATTATCCAATAGAAAAATATTCAAGTAAAGAGATTGAAATTCAAGAAAAAAAATATAATTTTTCATTAAATATTAAAGATTTTAAAATAGGAGAAACAATATATTTAAAAATTAAATGTGATATAAAAATAAAAGAAAAAGATATAATATATTATTGGTCACCAGATAA
>Ga0256407_10012667_pt1 | contig 11423 bp, 6 predicted proteins | sample RumenRJG_04DNA_FD_193489 | JGI IMG/M metagenome (GOLD analysis project Ga0256407, IMG submission 193489) | Bovine rumen microbial communities from Lethbridge, Alberta, Canada - RJG_04 | ecosystem: Host-associated > Mammals > Digestive system > Stomach > Rumen | place: Canada: Alberta | collected... | reverse complement strand
TTTAGATACCAAAATTATTAATATTGATAAAGATCATAAAAAAATTTTAGTCGATTTAGATAATAAAATTAATAATCTATCTAGAATTAAACCCACAGAAGCAACTCAAACTCCAGAAAAAGAAACACAAAAAACATTATCTGATATATTAAATAAATTCAATAATTTAGATAAAGATAATAAAGATACAAAAATAAAAATAAATACAATAGAAAATAAAAATAAAGATACAGATAAAAAAATAAATGATCTAAATACAAAAGTAAATAATTTAGAAAAAGAAACAAAAGATATAAAAAAAAATGTATCAACTTTAGAAAACAAAATAAATAACAATCCAAATGATAAAGAAAATAAAAAAACAATAAATGATATGAACACAAAATTAAACAACTTAGATAAAAATAACCAAAAAATAATAAAAGACATATCAAATGAGCAAAAGAAAAAAATATCAGAAATCGAAAATAAAGTAAATACAATTAATAATGACCACAATAAAAAAATCCAAGAGTTAGATAAAAAAATAAATGAAAATGAAAAAAACAATACAAAAAAATTAACTGATTTAGAAAATAAATTTAAATCAATTTCAAATTCAAATTTAAATAACAATTTAGACAATATAAATAATACTTCATTTAATTTATCAGGTACAATCCCAGGTAAAAAAGATGATGAAAACGAAGAAAAAATTCAATTAAAAACAAAAAAAAATCCTTTAAAAAAAATAATATCAAATTCCCCATTAACAAAAATACCAACAACTCAAAAAATAATAGGAGAAGTAAATGAAGGAAAAGATGATTTATCATATAAAAAACCATTAAATTATAAAGCAATATTATTAAATCCAGATAATGATGAAGAAAAATATAATATTGAAATAGAAGAAAATGAAAATGAAAATGAAAAAGATAAAAATAAAAATTTAAGTATTAAAAATAGTAATAATAATACAGCAATTGGAAGTGGTGATAATAGTCAAATAAATAGTCAAAGAAAAAGTGATTTAATATCATTTAAAAATCAACCAGAAAAAAAAGAAGATATTATAATAAAAGAAAATATAAATGAAGATAATAAAAAAATAAATAAAAGATATAATGAATTAAATGAAGAAGAAGAAGAAGAAATTGATGAAGATGATTTAGAAGAAATTGAATTTTTAGAAGGAGAAGAATATGAAGATGGAGAAGATATTATTGTATCTAAAAAAGAAACAATTACAACAACAACTTTAAGAAAAAAGAAAAAAAGAGGAAAATATAAACCAAAAGGGGAAACTCATACAACTTTTACTATTGAAAGTAATGTACCTGAAGGAAATGAAGATAATAAAAATAAAAATATTAATAAAAATGAAAAAGAAATATTTAAATCTAAAGGAAAAAATATTTTAAGTTGTGATAAAAATTTAAATGAGGAAAAAAGTGAAGGTTATAATAAGTTTCTTAATAAAGTTGTTGGAGATTTAAAAAGGGAAAATAAGAAAATTGAAGAAGAAAAAGAAAGAGAAAAAGAAGAACATGAAAAGAAATATAAAGAATTTCTTGGGAAAACTGTTGCTGATTTAAAAAAAGAAACTAAAAAAATTGAAAAAGAAAAAAAGGATGAGATTAAGAAATATGAAGAGAAAAAGAAAAAATAATATTTAAAAAAAAGATTTAAATAAAATTTATATTAATATTTTTTTAAATAAACAATTTTTTTATTCTTTAAAAAAGACTAAAAATGAAAAATTTAATATTATTTTCATATAAAAGAATAATAAAACAAAATTAAAATTAATTTGATAAGAAAAGAAAATATACTTCCATATTATAAGAATTTTTAATAGGAAAAGCACAAATAACACAATAATCTATTTTATTAGTAAGAATATTATCAATTGCTTCATCTTTATAATTTTTTAATAAATTCCATACTGCATCATTTTCATTATCAATAGGACATTCAATTGAATAAATTGCTTTATTATTAAATTTTTTAAATAAATCATCTTCTAAAATCTTTTCATTTTTTTCTTCATTACTCATTGGAGTTGTAGTAAAATTTAATAAACATTCTCTTAATTGATAATAAAATGATTCATTTTTAATGAAATAATTTCCTCTTTGTTCTTTTTTTTCTACTTCATTTATTAAATATGAAATTTCATTATTTTCAAATTCATTTCTATAATTTTCTATATTGATTCTAACATCATTAAATAATTTAAATATATTATCTGATTTATTATCACTAATGTCAAATATTAAAGTTTCTAAATCATTTTCATTTGATTCATTCCAATATGGAGGATCATGTTTTTTTACTACATCTTCATTATTATTATTATTATTATTATCACCATCATTAATATTATTAGTATTATTCTTTTTATTATCATCATTATTATTGTTATTATTATTTTTTAATTCTTCTTTTTCTTCATTTTGATCATTAATTACACTATTTTTAATTAAAAAAAAATTATCTTCTTTATCATCTTTAGTTTCAATTGGTATTCTTCCAGTTTGAATTGTATCTCTATATTCAATTGAATTTTTTAATTGTATTTTTTCTTCAGGAGGATTATCAAATTCAAATTTTAAATATTCATTTTGCTTTTCCTGGGTATTTAAATTTCCTAAATCTTTTTGTTCTTCACGCATACAACATTGATTTCCCATATTTTATAATAAATAGTATATTAATAATAATATTATTTATTAATTTAATTTTAATATAATTTATTCGAAATAATAATTAAATTAATAAAAATGGGTCAATCACAATATAAAACATTACAACAAAGCAATATAATAAAAATAATAATTCCAAAAATTGATTATTTTCAAGGTGAAAATATCTCAGGAGAAATATTATTAAAAGTAGGAATTCCAATATCATTTACTCAAATAAGAATATCATTTATTTTATATGAAGGATGGTATTATGAAATAGAAGGAGAAAATTCAACTTTATATAAAGAAATAAATAATATAATATTAAAGTCTTTTAATTTAAATGTAAGAGAAATTTTAAATAAAGAATTTCAACCAATTTTAATTTTAAATCAAGGTGATTATTATCTTCCTTTTAATTATAAATTATCAAATTTAATTTCTCCAAATTGTGAATATTATATTAATTCAGGAAGAGGTTTTTTAAGATATATTTTATCAGCTGAAATTATTTCTCCAAATAATAAAAAAAGAGAAATATATGAACACTTAATTATGGTAAAATCTTCACCTAAAATTTTAAAAAGTCCATTAAATTATTATTCTACTATTAATATTAAAAGATGGGGTTTAGTTGATAAAGGAATTGTTTCTTTAGGGGTTAATTATACTAAAAATTATGCATTTTTTGATGAAAATATTCCAATTACTGTTTTTGTTGATAATACAAAAAGTGAATTAGATATTACTTTAATTAAAATAATTTTAATTCGAAATGTTAATTTTTTAAAAATGAAATATTCAAAATCATTTTATTTTCAAAATAATGTAATAGAAATAAAAAGTAATGTAAATATATTAAAAAATACAAAAGAAGTATTTAATTTTTCAATTAATTTAAGAGATACATCATTGAAAAAAATATATTATAAAAATATAGATGATCCATATCCAGATAATGTAGATTTAAATTATTTATTACCAACTGTAAGTGGAAATTTAATAAGATGTGATTATGTTATTAAAGTTTCATGTCATTTTGAAACTCTTGTTCCATATGAAAATAGACCAAGAGTTTTTTTACCTTTAAATATTGGATATCAAGGCAAAAATAATTTAAGAATGTCAATTTTACATAATAATGGAATTAATAATGACAGTATTAAAGATGAAAAAATAGATGTTGAAAATGATCTTATGTTTGATGATTTTGTTGTTATTGATGATGATATTGATATTGAAAAAGAATGTAAAAGTGAATTAATATTAATGGATAAGGAATTTAGTATTTTGAATAATGATGATAATTTTTTTCAAAGTATGCCCTTGAAATATGTAGATTATCAAAATAATAAAAATAGTAATAAAAATCAAAATTTAAATAAATATCCAATTTTGAATGATAATAATAATCAAATAAATAATCAAAATAAAAATTATATCCCTAATTTGAATGTTCAAAATTATAATAATAATAATAATAATAATAATAACAATAATAATAATAATAATAATAATAATAATAATAATAATAATAATTATAATAATTATAACAATTTTGTTCCTAATCAAAATATGAATATAAATAATAATAATAATAATTTTAATAATTATCAAAATTATAATCAAAATATCCTTCAAAACTATAATAAAAATATTAATAATAATGAATTAAATTCACAAAGTTTATCTAATAATAGTATAAATAATTCAAACTTAGGAAATATAAATCAAAATATATATAATATAAACCAAAATTATAATAGCAATGAGAATCAAAATCCTTATCCTATTTTGAGAAATTCAAATTCTTAAAAAAAATTTTTATATAATTAGAAAAAATATAAAGTTTTTAATATGTAAAATTTTATATTTAAGAAATTTTAAAACTAAATGATTTTTCTTTAATTATTTTCCACATCATAATAAAATTAACTTTATAAATTAATTAAAAAATTTAGAAAATTCCTAGTAAAGAAAATTCTTTAAAAAATAAAAAAATCATTCTTTCTCAATATCAATTTCACTAACAATTTCATTTTTCTTTTTTTTCTTACAATTAAATATTTTTTTAAAATTATAGTATTTAAAATTCAAACACCAAAATTGAGAAATAATACAAGAATAATGTCCAAAAATAAACCCAAAAGGAATATCAATAGTATAATGAGTTCTACTTTCCAAAACTAAAATAGCTTCATAAAATCCAGAAAAAAAACAATAAAAAGATAAAATATATTGTTTTCTATAATAAGAAAAAAAACCACATATAATACAAATTCCAACATGTCCACTCCAAAAATAATCATTACTAATAAAATAATTTACACAAATTGAAGGAAAATTGGGATTTTTCCATTCATAACCTTCTTCAAATGGTATTTTCATTCTATTTAAATTTTGAATTATTGAACGAATTGAATAAAAATAGCAAATAGATATTAAATTTGACCAATATTTATCATAGAGACACCATGATATTAAATTAAGTAAAAATGATGTGTCTAAAAGAAGTGAGCCTATTATTTTTGAATATTTATTATAAGTTTTGTTTTCTAAATAAAATTTGTTTATTTCTTTTGATAATTTGAAACCTTGATCTAAGACACAATTTCCTTTTTTTAAAAATGTTCTATTTAATTTATTGTTTGTTTGATTGATTATATAATATAATGATATTGATAATAATGATAATAATATACGGATTATAATTTTTGATGTTTTTGATTTGGGAATTTGGTTTTGTGTATTTTGTAATTTTTTTTTTTGTAATGGAGTCATAAAGGTTTTTTATCCTTTTTTAAAGAATATTTTTATTTAATTATTTTTATATATTATATAATGTTATTTTATTTAATCATTCATAAAATAAATTAAATCAATAATTAAAATATCAAAAAAAAAGATATTATATAAATTAGATAAATTTTTAAACCATTTAATTTTTAAGTAATTATAAATAAATTAAAAAATGAAAAAAATTAAATTTTTTACAATTATTTTTTTTCTTTTATAATATTTTTAAAAAAATTGAATAAAAATTAAAATTCACTTATTTATTTATTTAATTATTTATGACGCTTTCAAAAAAATAATTTATAATAATATTGTAATTAATAAAAAGAAGTATATGAATAAATAAAACATTTCAAATATTAATAAAAAAATTAATTATGTCTGAAAAAAATTCTCAATTAAATACTAATGATAAATCCTTAACAGTAACACACATATATGATGATAGTAAATTAAATATAACAAAAGGTCAAAATTCTCTTATTGAAAAATCATTATCAATAAATCACAATAAAAGTTTAAATCAAACATTATATTCTCAAGCATCATATAATAATCCAGAATCCCTTCCAACAAAAAATAATCAAATTTTAATTTATGGAAATGATATTGAAAATAAAAAACCAAAAAAAATGGGTAAAACTAAAGTATATTTCTTTTATAATAATTATCCTTTAATATCAATTGGTCCTGAAATTTTTTATCCAATAATTTGTCTTATTTTTATTATATTTATTTACATTAGTTTTATTATATTTTTTAATGGAAAAAGTGGTAAAGCTTTAAATTTTTTACATCATTTAACATTTATTATTTATTTATTATGTCATATAATTGCAATTATTATTAATCCTGGAATTCCATCTTATGAATATAGTAATTTAAATAAGGAAATGGTAATTAAAAGTCAAGTTAATGATTCAATTAATATTTTAGATTATCATATTTGTAAAAATTGTAATTGTTGTTTTAAAATCAAAGATAAAGTTAATCATTGTTCTAAATGTAATATTTGTTATTTGAAATTTGATCATCATTGTAAATGGATTGGTCATTGTGTCGCTAAAAATAATAAAATTTTTTTTTATTGTTTTGCTACTTCTATTTGGATTTTTGGTTTAGTTTGTTTTGGAATATTATTTGTTAATATATTGATTAAATTTTTTAAAATTAATAATTTATGAATATTATATAAATATTTTATATATATAAATTCAAGAATTAAAATTTTTTTCAATTATTGATTTTTCTTCTTCTTCTTTTTCTTTATATTCAATATTTTTTTTTATTACTAAAGTCATATTTAATTGTTTTAAATAATCTTCTGGTAAACCACATTTTTGTAAATTGCATTTTTTAATAAAATGATTTTGTTCTATTATTAAATAAAGTTCTGATACTATTTTTTTTGAAAATTGATTTTCATTTAAACTTATTGATTTTAAACATTTATTTTCTTTTAAACCTTCTATTATTGCTTTTAAATTTTTATCATCTAAAAAATTTGAATCTAAAATTATTTCTTGTAAAGTATTATTATTTTTTAAACACGATGTTATTTTTTCAAATTGTTCTCTAAAATTTCCAATTTCATTTTTACTTAAATTTATAATTTCAATTTTTTTATTTTGTTCTAATCCTTCAAAAATTAAATTAACATTTTCAAAAATTTTACAACGTTTTAAAGAAATAACTCTTAAATTATTTTTATCATTTAATAGCATTTCTTTAATTAACTTACAAGCATTTTTATCTAATTTATTATAATCTAAAAATAATTGTCTTAAAAAAGAATTATAATTAATATAATCATTAATATATTTAATACAATTTCCATTAATATTATTATTAGATAAATCAATAGTAGATAATTTTGATTCAGGATTTAAAGAACTAAAAATTCCTTTAACTCCTTCATCAGATAAATTATTACTTTTTAAATTAATAGAATTTAAATAAGGATGATATGACATTACTTTACAAATATAGTTATAACCTTTAGAAGTAATATTATTATTTTGTAAGAATAAATATGTAATTTTACAATTTGAATTATCAATAATGGTATCAATTAAAATTTTTGTCCCTTCATCACAAATATAATTACCTCCAATAAATAAAGTAATTAATTTATTATTAATTTTAATAAATTCACAAATAATTTGAATTCCTTTTATTTCAAGTCCATTATATGAAATATCTAAAGTTCTTAATATCATATTTGTATTATTTACTAAATATTGAGTTACATATGCTATTCCTTCTGGGCCAATTATATTTCTTCCTAATATTAAACTTTGTAATGATGAATTATTTGATAACAATTCTTCTGAATATATTATTCCAACTTTTGATATTTTATTTGAAGATAAATTTAATGATAATAAATTTTGACAATTTATTAATGATTTAAATAATAATTTACATGAGGAATCATCAATTGCATTATTACTTAAATTTAGAAATTGTAATTTTTCATTGTTGATTTCTATTAAATTACAGATTAATTTTATATCTTTAATTTGATTTCCTGATATATCAATTTTTATCAAATTATTTTCTTCCAAATTTATATAAGGTGATATTATAAAATTAATACCATCTATAATATTTTTATTATTTAATATTAAATTTTTTACTTTTTCTCTTTGGTTATTTTGTATTTCTTCTTCATTATTATTTTCTTCTTTTTCATTATTTAATATTTTTGATTCAAATAAACCAAAAAATATACAATTTTCTTCCGATGAAGTTAAATGATGTTTTTTAGAAATTTTTTTTATTTTTTCATAATTATTTGATATTAAATCTTCTATTATTATTTTATCAAAATCAATCTTTTTATTAATTTTTTCTTGTGAATTTTCAAAACTGATATCTTCTTTTTTTGATTCGGATTTTTTTATTCCAATTATTAATCCCATTTTATATTTTTCAGGAGAAAATTTTTTTTGTTTTTTATATTTTTTGGGGACTGATGATTCTATTATTGCTTTTTTATTATCTTTCTCTTTTTCTTTTATAAATTCTTTTCTAACTTTAATATATTTATTAAATGAATTATTATTTAAAATTATATTTCTGAAATGTGTATTAATTGATAAAAATTGAAATTGTTCTCTAATATTTAACATATTAATAATTGATTGTAATATTTTTGAATCTATTGAATTTATATTTGAATTATTTGAAGCTTTATTTAAATTATTATTAAAATCTTGATTGCTTTTATTTTTATTTGAAATATTTTGTTTTGATTTACTCATTAAATTATTAATTAATTATTAACTGTTAAAATAATAAAATTATTTAAAATAAAAATTTATATAATCATTAAAATGATTAAATATTATTAATAAATAATGATTAATTAACATTATTTTTATTTAATAACTTTAATATGTTCATCAATTCTTCCTATTTTTTTTAATAATTTAATAAATTCAAACTTACATTCATTTTCAGCCGAAATTTTAGAAAGTTTTGGTGGAGATTTGAATTGATTTAATAAATTTAATTCTTTAATATCAGATTCAATTGTAAATATACCAATATATTCAAATTCATTTGGCCCTGATTTTGCCAATCTTTTTTCAACCTTTATTTCACATTTAGTTTTATAATTATAATTATTTAACAATTGTAAAATTTCATTATAAAAAGACGCACTATTATGCAAAGTAATTTTAGCTTGTGAATTTTCATCAATAATATAATATTTATCTATATTTTTATTTTTAATAAAATCTTTTTTTCTAAAATCACGTCTAATAGAATCTTTAAATAGTTGTTTCATAATAATATTTAATTTAATAAAATCTAAAATATTTTTCTTAGTTTTATCAGGGTAAAATGAAAAAGTCAAAAATTTTGATTTTTTTTTTCTTGCTCTTCCTTTCATTTGAATATAAGATTTTGGAGTTCTTAATTCAGTAAAAACCATAACAATATTACAACTTTGAATATCTAATCCTTCTTCAATTGCACCTGTTCCAATTAAAATATTGTAATTTCCTTTATTAAATCCATTGATTTTTTCATTTAATTGTTTTATAGTATTTGATGGATTTATTATTGCTCTATTTTGATTTTTTTTTTTATTTACTCCTATTACTGTTGCACATTGATATCGATTTTTGTATTTTTCCATTAGAAATTTTGTTATTACTCCTTCTAAATAATACGCTACTATTCTATTTTCCACAAAAATTATTATTTTACTTTCTTTGTTTTCAATAAATATTTCTTCTATTTCTTTAAACATTTTTATTATCCTATTACTTTGGTAAAATAGATTATTTTTTTCAAATATTTCACACAATCTATTTTTCATATTTTCGAATATTGAATATAAATGTTTTATTATATTAATATTTAAACTTTTAATCTCATTTTGAATGTTTTCTTCTATTTCTATATCTATATCTAAATTTTTTTTTTCTAAATCATTATCATTAATTATTTCTAAATACATATTAACTGAATATCTAAAATAATTTATTAGACAATTTAAATCTAAATTATTAAAAATTAAAAAAATCTGTTTTTGAATTTTTTCATAAACATGAAAAATTTTATGTAAATTTTTAAAATTATATAAATCAATATTCTTATTAACTATATCATTATAATCTTCATCTGTTTTTGATTTAAATTTATCTATAATAAAATCATTGTAATTTTTTTCAAAATCATCAAAATTAAAATCTTTATAATATTCCTTAATAATTTTTTTTAAAATACGACAACAAATTTTTGTAAATTGGAAATAGAAATTATTAATTATTTCTTCACTTAAAATTTTATAATTTTTATTATTAGTATCATCATCAACTTTAATAAACTTTTCCTTTTCCAAAAATTGTTCAACATCATTTTCATCTTTTAATTCAATATCATTTAAATAATTATCTGGATCAATAATAACTTCAGAATCTAAATTTTCACTTAAAGTAACAAAAGCATTATTAGCATTTGATTTAATATCACCTCTTAAAGAAGTTTTTAAAGGTGAAGCTGTTAATCCTAAAATTAAAGGCAATTTATAATTAGGATTATTTTTCTTATAAAAAAAATAAAATTCATTCATTATATCATTATAAGGATGAGAAGAATCTGTATGATGACATTCATCAAAAATTAACATATCAATTTCTGATATTTGTAAAAATCCAGTTGATAATAATTTATAAATAACATTATGAATTGCTACAAAAATATTTTTACTTTGAAATAATTTTCTAAATTCGAAATAATCATTTTTTGATTTTTTTTGTTTTTTTCCTTGTAAAATACCAACTTCAATTCCTAAATTTGATTTAATTGCATTTACTTGTTGATTGACTAATGAAGTATCACATATTAAAAATATTATTTTTTTATTTTTTATTTTCATTTTATTAATATTTCCTTTATTTTCTACGATATCAATTCCTAACACTCTTGATAATAACATTATTGAAATGAATGTTTTTCCTTTTCCTGTTTCCATAAAAATTATTGAATTTTTATCTTTGGCTTCATTGTATATTTTTAATTGGTAATCTTTAGGTTCTAATGGTTTATTATGCTGAATTTGAGAATCTGATATTATTTTTGCATCTTCTAAAATATTTTCTTTTTCATTGTTTATTTCTGCTAAAAAGCTATTTTCGTCAAATAGTTGATTTCCTTTCATAAAATTGTTTATTATATTTTTTTCAAAGATTTTTTCATTATGAAAACTTTTGTTTATGGAGTCATTATCATTGTTTATAATATTATCACAATCCATTAAGTTATTATTTTTAAAAATGGAACCTTGCATCAATTTATTTAATCCTTCCTGAATATTTTTGTTTTTATCATTTATTTTATTTTCTTTTTCATCAGAATTACTGCTATCAGTTAAAAGATTAAAATCATCTAATTTTCCAATTTTATTGTTCACTTTTTTTTTTTTTTATTTTTTTTTTTTTT
>Ga0256407_10012666_pt1 | contig 11423 bp, 8 predicted proteins | sample RumenRJG_04DNA_FD_193489 | JGI IMG/M metagenome (GOLD analysis project Ga0256407, IMG submission 193489) | Bovine rumen microbial communities from Lethbridge, Alberta, Canada - RJG_04 | ecosystem: Host-associated > Mammals > Digestive system > Stomach > Rumen | place: Canada: Alberta | collected... | reverse complement strand
AAAAATTTAATTTTTTTTTTTAGTTATTTTAATATTTAAAATTATTTATATTTTTTTTAATATTAAATTAATACTAATATACAATTTAATATAATATGACATAACATTTTATTTTTTTGAAATTTATTTTTAAAATAAGTTCAAAAATGCTTATTTGCAAAAATTATAAAATTAATTATTAATAAGATTCTTATTATTTTCAAGAAATTGAATCATAATATCAATAATTTTTTTTTGCAAATTTAAAGCATTTAAATCAACATTTTTATCCCCCGAAGGATTATTTGTAATATTTAATAATTCCATTAAAGACTCATATAATTTATAATAATCATTCAAGGAAATTTTATCTAATTTGACAAGACTATTATCCAATAAATAATTTATTTTATTATTTATATTATTTAATTTTGATTTTATATACATTTGTTCATTACTTTTATTTGTTATATTAAATGATTCATTTATTCCATTAGTTAAATTATATTTTAAATAACTTGGACTATCTAATAAACTTTCTTTCATTGTTGAATATATTAAATCTTCTTCTGTAGAATTACTTCTTGTTACTATTGGAATAAAACTAGATTGTTCGTTAGATAATTCTTTTTCCATTTTTTTAATATTTGCTTTACGTTTTTATTTAATTTTCAAATTGATTTTATATAATTTTATAATTATTTTATATAATAAAAGTATTTTATAGGGAAAAAATTTAAATAAAAAAATTGCTTTTTCTATGTTATGATGTATATTTTGTTAATAGGATTATTTATGGTTTTATTACTATTTTTTTTATTATTTATTAATTGATATAATAATGTTTATGTAATTAAATTTTTTTTTAAATTAAATAATTAATTTCAAAAAAGTAATTTAATTAATGAATAAAAATGAAAAAAAGAAATTTTTGAAATCAAATAAAACAAAACAAAAATTAGAAGATTTAAAAGAAACAATGACAGGTTTTTTAATATTTACAAATAAAAATCAAGAAAAAAATTCAATAAAAGATGCATATAATATATTAAATGAAATAATTGAAGAATTATATCCAAATTTATTTAAAGAAGAAGAAAAATTAGAAAATGAAAAAGAAAAAACAAATATTGACAAATTAGATAATGAATTAAATAAAATAAAAAATACAAAAAAATTTTTTTATAACTTTGATACTCATTGTAAAGGAGTTGTTTTTATTAAAATTGATAAACAATATAAAAATATTATTTCACCTAAAGAATGTATTTTACATATTTTTAATAAAATAAAAGAAGATAAAGAATCAATTTCTAAATATATTACTAAATTTTTACCAATTGAAATTGCAATGAAAGCTAATTTTGAATTATTTAAAGATAAAGGAAAAGAAATTATTTTAAATTTTTTTAATAATTTAAATAATAATGAAAAAAAATCTTGGAAAATTGAATTTAGATATAGGAATAATAATTCAATTTCAAAAAATGATTTTTTAAATTTTATTGATGGATTAATTGATAAAGATAAATTTTATGTTGATTATAAAAATCCTGATTATACTATTTTAGTTGAAATTACTAATACTTTACTTTGTCTTTCAATTTTAGAAAAATATTCTCAATATAGAAATTATAATATTCAAAGTTTATGTAAGAGTGATGAAGAAAGGAATAAAGAAAGAGAATATTTAATTAAAATTCAACAGGAAAAATTAAAAGAAAAAGAAAATAAAATAAAAAAAAAGGAAAATGAAGAAGAAAAAAAAGAAGAAAATCTAGAAGATAATAAAAAAGAAGGTGAAAATGAAAATGAAAGTGAAGAAATTGATTTAATATAATTTATAATAAATTAGTCTTCAAAATAATATATTTAAATTATTCAAATAAATAAATTATATTAAACAATATAATTAAAAAATTTAACTTCATTTTAATCAACTTAAAATATTAAAAATATGATTATAGCCCAATAAAAAAATATTTTAAATATATTATTATAAAATCCAAATATTAATTAATGTAATTGTGACCTTTTTGGGAAAAAAAATTCATTTGATTTATTTTTATATAAGTAAAATTGATTAAAAATTGAAATTTAAAATTTTTTTTGAGTGTAATTAATATTAGAATAATATTTTTTAACTATATTTATTTTATTTAGTTTTAAAATTATTGATTCTAAAAATTAAAGTTTTCTCAATTATATTCTCAATTTTCATAAATATTATTGTGATATTTTTTTTTATTTTTCTATTATATTATTCTTTCTTTTAATTATTTTTATTTTATTGAAATATAATGAACTTTAGTTTTTAATTTCTTAAGTAAATATTAATTAATTAAATATTATATTTAAAAAATTAAGTTAAAATATTAATTTTAAAATAATTACTTTCACATTTTTGAATATTTCAATAAATAAAAAAAAATCTTAATTGTATTTATAATACTTATGAATATTATACATTATTTTTTCTTTTTTTATTTTTACTAAGTGTTAAATTAGTTTTATTAATCTTTGAATTTGATAAATTACTAATCATTTTAATTTTATCTATAATACGTTTATATGGAGTTGTTTTTTCTTTAGAATTTTTATAATAATTATTATAATTAGTATTTGGGATTAAAGTATTTGAAGTAGAATTTTTACTAAGATGAATTTGTAAATTATGCATTTGTTTACATATAGAAAATTGATTATTTGATGTTTTATTATGATTTGACTTTTTATTTCTAGAACTTAATTGACCATTTAAATTATAAGTAGATCTTATTGAATTATTTTGAGAAATATAAACAGGTTTAATATTATAGATTACTGGTTTTTTTGAATTAAAAGGAAAAGCTAAATTTTGTAATTTAATATAAATATTTTTTGGATGATGATGATATATAGAATTTGGATAATTAGTAATTTTTTTTGATCTATTTGAATATGATTTAATTTGATTTTGATTATTATTATAATTATAAATATTATTAATATTATTATTATTATTTTGATCCTTTTGTCTTATTTGTTTTTCTGAAGAATGAGGTTTATTTTTTAATTTACTTGATTCATTTTTAATATGTTTTTTATTATCATTATTTATTTTATTATTTGATAATATTGGTTCATTATTATGAAAAGTTTTTGAATGTTTTGTTTTTGAATTTTTAGAACAACGACTATCTTCGTTTTTATTTTCTAAATTATTACTTTTAATTTTAGATTTTATATTCCTACTTTTACTTTTACTTTCTCTTATAGAAATAATTAAATAATCTTTAATCTTTTTTTTTAAAGAATGTTTTATTAAAGAATTTTGAATAAGTACACTAGTATTAAGAACTTTATTCTTATAAATATTTGGAGATACATAATTAATATTATTTGATTTTGGTTTAATACAAATTGAATTTGAAGGTGATGAAAATTTATTTAAATTTTCACATGAAAAACTTAATTTTTTTTCATTATTTTTACAATTATCAATACTTACTTTTTTTTATTTTTCTTTTTTCAAACTTAATTCATTTTTATGATTTATTTTTTTTTTTACTTTTGAATTTTTAATATTTAAACTAACTGGTCTATTATTATAAACTATTTTTTCAGGTGATAATTTTTCATTATTTTTTTTTGTTATAAAATTTTTATTTAATAAACTTTGAATTCTTTTATCAGTTATTGTAAATGATGATATTGGTAAAGTTTTTTTTCTTTTATGATTAGTTTTATAATCTTTATTTATTAATATATTTTTTTCAGAGTTTTTTTCTTCTTCTCCTTTAATTTTTATTTTATCATAAATTAAATTATCCTTTCCAATAATATTATTTCTTGATTTAATTTGTTTATTCAAGTTATTTAAATTAACAACTAATTTATTTTCTTTTTCTTTATTATTTGCAATTTTTTGATTATTAGCAATTTTTTCTAATATTTTATATAATTTAATATAGGAAAAATGTGCTCCTCCTTCATAAAATTCAGGTTCATCATCATTATTCCCATAAAAAATTCCTTTATATTCTTCATTATTATTACATACCATTAATTTTTCTTTTAAATAGAAAAAATAATTTAATTGTTTTTTCTTTTTTATTTTAATATATTTAATAATATTTTTTTTAATAATTATAAATATAATAAAATAGGAATATTGATAATGTTAATTAACATCATATTTAAAAAAAATAATTTATTTTAAAAAGTATTTCAAATGAATGTAAAAGTATAAATTTTAAAATAATAATTTGTGAATATAATATAAATGAATAATTAATTGATTATTTTATGCATTTTTAATTTTTTTTCTTCAAATAATTTATCAGATTTATTTTTATCAAAATTACATTGATTACAATATTTTCTATAACCAAAATTCATATTCTGACATCTAAAACATTCCCAATCACCTTTCCTTTCAAAATAATTTGTTTGTTCTTTTTTATTTTTTTTTAATTTATCAATTTTATGATTTTTCTTACTAAAAATTTTTCTTTCAAAATCATTTTTACAAATTTCATCAAATTTTTTACAAATATTATCAACATTAGGAACAAAGGAATAATCAATATTATTATAAAAATTATAATTTTCATTAAAATTTAATTTTTTAATAAAAGATGGTTTAGGAAAAAAATTTAAAAAATTATTTCCTCCAAAATTATATTTTTTATTTTTATCTTCATAAAAATCTAATAAATAATTAGTTTCATTTTCAATAGATTTAAAATTATTTTGATAATTATTTTTAATTTGAATGGGTGAAATTTCATTTAATTGATTCATTAATTCAGAAGAAATAAAACATTGATATTTTGAATTTTCACTATTAAAAGGAGAAATTGTTTGATTTGAATTTGGAGTTTTTGAATTTGAACAAGTTTCAGAATTTTTTTCTTTGAAATAAAAGTTTTTTTTTGGAGGAGAGAGAAATAATAAATTATTAAAACCTTCTTTAATTTTATTATTAGATGATGACATTATTTTTTTTAAATTTTGATTTTTAATTTTGAATTTGATTCTTTATTATATAGGTGAATTTATATTTAATTTTTTTTTTTTTTTCAAATTAAAATTTCTTTAATTTATATAATAATGATAAATATATTTTATTTAACATTTTTTACTAATTAAATTTTATTTTTTTAATTTGAAATTTATCAAAAAAAAAAAAGTATTTAAAATAAATTAAATATTTATTACATTAATAATAACTTTGTTGATAAGCTCTCAAAATAAAATTATTAATACTTTCTTGTGTAAACATTTGTTCTTGAACAATTCTCCTCATTTCAATTCCATTTTCATAATATATTAAAGTAGGAACATACATCATTCTCAAATAAGCATCAACTTTATAAGATTGTCTTCTTTCTTTTTCTATTGGAATATTTACCCATAAAATTGGTTTTTGTGATTGTCTTGATAAAACTAAATTTTTACCATTTTGAATTAATGGTTCTGCAAAAGTACAATCTGAACACCAACTTACTCCTCTATAATCTGTTGAACCATACATTAATACAAAGAATGTTTTTCTTTGATTTATTAATTGACGTATTCCATTTGCAAAATCATAATATCCTAATGTTATTTCTCCTGAAGAATTTGATAAATAATTGCTATTGTTATTATTATTATAATTATTATATGAATTGTTAAAGTTATTATTATTGTAAGAATTATTAAAATTATTATTGTTATATGAATTATTAAAGTTATTATTATTGTAATTTCTAATGTTATTATTATTGTAAGAATTATTAAAATTATTGTTATTATTGTATGAATTATTAAAGTTATTATTATTATATGTATTATAACTATTTGTATAATTATTATTCATTGAACCAAAATTTGAATAAGTTCTATATGGTTGTTGACTAGTATTAAATCTATTAGGTGAATATGAATTTAAATTAATATTTGTATTCCTATCAGGAGTAAAAGCATTTCTAAAATTATTATTATTTCTTGAATAATTATTATAATTAGAAGTAGACAAAGACAAATTATTATTATTATAATTATTCCCATAATTATTATTATAATTATTAAAATTCATCCCACTATTCCCATACGAACTTCTAAAAGGATTAGAATCAACAGAAAAATTCCTATATTTAGCACTAGCCCCACAACTTTCACATCCTCCATTATTCCTATTACCATAATTTCCAAAATTAGAATAATTACTATTTTGATATCTTGAATAACTATCATATAAACTACTAGTAGGTCTGACATTAAATTGATTTAAATTATTCCTATAAGGAGAATAAATATCATTTCTTTGAAAATTATTAATTCTATAATTATTATAATTATTCATATTATTAAATCTACTTTGATAAGAAGTAAAAGGTCTTGGAGATAAAGAATTATTTTGATTATATGAATAATTTGATGATGTTCTCATTGGAGATGAATATCTATAATTGTTAAAATTGTATAATGTTGTTGATGGAGAATAATTATTTATTCTATTATAATTCCAATTTGATTGAGTATAATTAAAATTTCCTCCTCCTGCTCCACAGGATGCACATGGTCTTCTTACTCCATACATTAATTGTCTAAAATTATTAATAATTAAATATTGTTAATTTATATTAAATTAATTTATAATTTTTTTTCTTTTGGTAAAAAATATTTAAATGAAAATAATAAATTAATGTTTCGGTTAAATTATTTTGTTAATTGTTATATTGTTATTAATTTTTATTATAATTATTTTTATTATTATAATGATATGTTAGTAAATAAATACATTAATAAATTATAATATATTATAATCATTTTTAAAAATATTTATAATATATTAAAGTAAAAATTTTTTAAATATAATCATTTCGATTTATATTTTTTATTTTCATTATTTAATATATTTAAATTCAAATTAAATAAAAAATTATTTTGAATAAATAATTATTTAATTAAAATAATATTATTAAATAAATGGATTTTTTATCATTATCATCAGAATATCAATCATATGTTGATTATATAGATAATTCTTTAATAATAATGAAATATTTTATAACATTTTATCAATCACTCCAAAATTCATTTAAAATTTTTTCAAAAAACACAAGAGAATCTTTAAATACTCTTTTTTCAAATTTAATTCAATTTGATAATCGTTCAACATTTTCAAAAAAATTTTTTGAATTTTACAGATTATTTGAAAAATATTTAACAAAATTAGATTTATTATCGGAAAAAATATTAACACAAATAGTAGAACCAACATTAGACATTCAAAAACATTTTAAATTAAAAACAGATATAGAAATAAAAAATTTATTTGAAATAATAAAATCAACAATAAATCAAAAAAAAAAATTAGAAATAATAAAACAAAATTATTTTGATTATTCAAAAGCGGCAGAAGCACAAGAAAAATCTTTAGTTGAAGTAATGGATGATGAAAATCAACAAAATATAAATTATCAAAATAATATTTTAACAAAATTAAGAATGGAATCTGCAGAAGAATGTGAAAAATATAGAAATATGGTTAATGAAACTAATAAATTATATAATGATAATAATAAAAAATATTTTCCAATTATTTCAAGTTTAAAAGATTGTGAAGAACAAAGATTATATTTTATATATTCTAATTTTCAAAAATTTATTTCTATTTTAACAGAACAAAAAAATTCTTTAAATTTCGTTGTTTCAAATTATGAAAATGAAGATGTTTTTAAAGTAAAAATTGATGATGATATGATAATGTATCAAGAAAAATTTTCATATACATTTAAACAAAATGAAAGATTTAAAAAAGAAGATTTTATACTTTATGATATTTACAGAAGAAATATTGAATCAATAATTAATTCATCAAATAAATTAATAAAACAAAATAATATTCCAGTTCCAAATATAGATATTAATTTTGTTTCAAATGAGAATAATATTCCTATTAAATTAGAACAAAATGATGATATTTCTTTCCAAAGTTTATTTAATAGTAATTCATATAATATAAATAGAAAAATTTTTGTTGGTTTTGAAAATAAATTAAAAACTGATGGTAATTTCGCAAGAAATGTTATTGATAAAATGTTAGATGATATTTTCACTAAAGTTTTATATAAAAAATATGAAAATAAAAATCAATTTGATAAATTAACTGATGTATTAATTGATATATCAATGAATTCAAGTATTCAAAATGAATTATTTGATGTTAATTATGGAATTTTATTTATTGCTGAAAAAACTTTTTATTATGATAGAATTACTAATTCAAAATATTATTTATGTAAAGCTTTAAGTGAAAAATATCAAAATTTTAGAAATAAAGTTTATTGGAAAAGAATGTTAAATTATAAAAAAAATTCTTTAATTGAAAGTCTTGTTGAAAAAGAGGCAATGAAAAAAATAAAAAAAGATAAAATACCAACTCAACAATCTTCAACTTTTTCTTTTTTATGGAGATCTAATAGTGTTGATAATAATTGTATAAATTTAATTTCAAATAATGAAAAAAAGAGACTTACTGAAAAAGTAAAGAAATTAGAATTATTTGATATTTTAAGAGATTTTCTTATTCATTTTGGTAATTTTAATTTAGATTTAACAATTTCAAATGATATTATTATTGAAATTGCATCTGAAGATAATATTTATAGTGAACAAATATCTTTTTTTGTTACATTTATGAATTCAAATATGTATTGTGTTAAAAATAAAAAATTAAAAAAATATAAAAAAAAAGAAAATAAAAAAGATATAATTGTAAATAAAAAAATATTAACATCAAATAATACAAAATTACGTCATATTTTAATATCATTAAATTCATCAATTAAATATTTACAATTAAAAGATTATATCAATTTAAATTTACTAAATAAAACATTTTACCCAATATCTCAGAAAATAATATACAAAAAATTTTTTTTAAAACAAGAACAAATTTTAGAACAAGAAAAACATTTTAAAATGTGGTTTAATATACTTCATTATGATCCAAATGAAATCCCATATGAAAAATTATTACAAGATGCATTAGATTACAATTCACCAATAATTGATTTAATTCAAGCAGATGTAATAAGAACTTTTTTTGATGAAGATCAAGAAAATTATAGAAAAAAATTACAAAATATTTTAATTGCAATTTCTTATACTTATCCTAAAATTAGTTATGTTCAAGGAATGAATTATATTGTAAGTTTTTTTTTAAAAATTACAAATAATGAAAAAAAATCTTATGATCTTATGTCTTGTTTATTAGGAAAAACTGATTATGGGAAATCATTATTAAATGAATTTGAAATGATTAAAAAATGTTTTTATGTTTTTGAAAGATTAATTTTTATTTATTTACCAGAATTATCTTATGTACTTAAAAAAAATAATGTTAGTAGTAGTTATTATATTTCACCTTGGTTTATTACTTTATTTACTAATAGTTTATCTGGGAATAATACAAAAATTATTTTGAGAATTATTGATATGCTTATTTTAGAAGGATATAATTGTATTATTAGAATTGGATTAGTTTTATTGAAACATTATCAAGAAAATTTAATTAAAATGAAATTTGAAGAATTGTTACATTTTTTAATTAATGAATTAAAAGAGAAATATGAATTTTTTCATAATAATAATTATGAAAAGTTTATTGAGTTGTATAATGATATGAAAATTCCCAAAGGGTTAATTAATAATATTGAAAATGAATATGAAATTGAAAAAAAGGTTTTGAAAATTAGGGAAAAAGATGAAAGAATTGAAAAAGAAAAAGAAAATGAAATAACTATTTAAAAATAATTGTATTATATTAAATGAATTTATTTTTAACTATTTTTTAAGATTTTAATTATGAAAGAATATATATATTATTAATATAATTTTTAAAAATATTAAAAAAAAGATTGAATTATTAAAATATTTCATAATAAAAATTAAATAAAGCAATATTATTTTTTTATCATATTTTAAAAATATTTTGAAAAAATGATTTTATAAAACAGTTTTTTTTCTTAATAATAAAAAATAATTTTTAATAATAGATAATATTTTAATATACAACACATCTTTGTAAGACAAAATTTATAATAAAAGAAAAAAAAAAAATAATAAATTATTATTATAACAAAAACTAATTATATTCCAAATTTTATAATATGTTGCTTTGATAATATAGAAATATATAAAAACATAAAACTTTATTGATATATTAATTATATATTTCCATTAAGACAATATTTGATATGATTATATAATAATCAAAAAATTATTATCATTAATATAGAAGATAATAATATATCTTCATATATTTACTACCAAAAGAAGATTTTATTTACTTATTTTTACAAATCTTCCATGGCATCTTGGTTTCTGAGAAGCTACTTTTGAGCGACCAGAATATTTTGTCAAAATAGGAACTTTCCCTTGTCTAATAATTTGTTTAACTTTATATTTAATTATTTTCATTGCTCTTATTTTCCAATGATATTTACCAATTTTCCCATTTCCTTTACCATATATTTCTTTAAATGAATCTAACATATCTTCACTTTTATCTTCTGTTGATATTGAATCTGAGTTTCCAGAAGTTGAATTTTCAATTTTTAATTTTTCTTTTTTTTTTGATTTTTCATTTAACATTTTTTCTCATTGTTCTTATATTGAATATATTGCATCAAAAGATAATAATAAATAATATGATAATAGACTGATTTGATATTTACAATTATAAAAAAATTCATTTGATGCTTTTTTTTCTTTTGGATTTTGATTATTTTCCATCAACATTTATTCTTATTTTAATAAGATTATTTTGTATATAGATTATATTTTTTTTTAATTGATTTATGGTGGAAATTATGATAAATAATATCCACATTGATTTTAGATAAGGATGAAGACATTATTATTTATTTTTAGAATCTATTTAAAATTTGTTTTATAAAAATAAAAAGAAACTCTAAAATTTTTTTTTTGGTTAATCAACTTGAGAGTTTTAATTAAATATATTTATATAAATTTATGAGTTTTTTTTAATTGTTATAATATTATCTTTTTATTTGGTGAAATTGTGATTTAATGTGGTTAAATTTTATATAATGTTTATATTTTTTTAAGTTTTTAAATATGGATTTAGAATGATAAATTATGTGATTTCCTTTTTCAAAAATTTGAAAAACAGATTTATTTTTTTTTATAATTTTATATATTTCATTATTATTTTTTAAATATTATTATGGATTTTTAATGGTATTTAATTTAATAAAATAAAATGTTATCTTTAATAAATAATTAAAATTAATATAAAATTTATTTGAAAAAGAATAATGAATAAATATTATTTTAATAAATTGGAAATAGGTAATTAAATTCTTATAAAAAATTAAATCCAAAAATATTAATCATTGAATTATAAATATAAAAATAAATAAAAAAAAAAATTTTGGCTAAAATAA
>Ga0256407_10012664_pt1 | contig 11426 bp, 18 predicted proteins | sample RumenRJG_04DNA_FD_193489 | JGI IMG/M metagenome (GOLD analysis project Ga0256407, IMG submission 193489) | Bovine rumen microbial communities from Lethbridge, Alberta, Canada - RJG_04 | ecosystem: Host-associated > Mammals > Digestive system > Stomach > Rumen | place: Canada: Alberta... | reverse complement strand
ATGATGGTTCTTCTTATGCTTATGCTCCTGTTGGCGGTCGTTTGTACTACACTCCATCTGAATAATATTTTAAAGTAATGAAATAACAACAGACAAGTTGTAAAAATCGGGAGAGGGGTTCTGGTAGTATCAATACAATATTACCAGAACACAAAACCCTCGGTGAATTAATACAAGGTTTACGGGGACATGTTACTGTCTATTAGATCAGTGTTTAGTAGGCTGGGAAATTATTCCAGGTAACAAGATGCAGCGTTTCAGTAACAGATCAAAAAAGCAGTTAGCGAGTATTGAACTCTAGCAGTAATGCGAATAATGGTACGAAATGCAGTCTCTTCTACTTTAATGCGAATAATGATTCTTCTAATGCTAATGCTAATATTGGCAGTCGTTTAAGGCTATACAAAAAATTAATTTAACTAAAAATTCGCCGCCGTCAACCTCTGCCGTATACAATGATGAGTATGCGCGATTATACACATGACACGTAATGGTGGTCTGTATAACGGTCTTAGTATTGTAAGACGTGAAAGATAACACATATATCCCATGTTGATTCCTAGGTAACAGTTTATACTGCGAACGGTATTTTGTGGGCTATAGCAACCTAATATGAAACGGTATAACAATTTAAAAGAAAAGATTTTAGATATGAACAATATCTTCTGGGCAGAAAAGAGAGCTAGGAAGAATAAAACAAAAACATATGGCGTCAAAAGATTCGATAGACGGGATGATTTAACTTTAGAAAATATATAGTAGAAGTTAAACGATTGTTCATATAAAACATCACCGTATCATATATTTACAATATTTGAACCAAAACAAAGATTGATATACTAGTTACCGTATTATCCTGATAGAATAGTACATCATATTATGATGAGAGTTCTAGAGCCAATCTTTGAAAATTGGTTTATAAAGAATACATATTCTTGTATAAAGAATAGAGGTATTCATAAAATGCAGAATACTATAGAACATGATTTAAGAAAAGATTACTCTGGAACAAAATGGTGTTTGAAATTAGACATTAAAAAGTTTTATCCTTCTATAAATCAGTCTAAGCTATTAGAAATGATTAGTTGGAAGATAAAAGATAAATGGGCCATAACAATACTTTCAGAGATAATATATTCTTCTAATACTGGTGTTCCTATAGGAAATTACTTAAGCCAATTCTTTGCAAATGCATATCTTACTAAGATAGATCATTATATAAAAGAAGTGCTAAGATGTAAGCATTATTATAGATATTGTGATGATATCGTAATATTAGGTAAAACAAAGAAACATTTATATAAGATATTTAGATTAATAAATCAAAAATTATCATTTATTGATTTGCATCTAAAACCAATACGATTATTTCCAACAGATCAAGGAATAGACTTCGCAGGGTATGTCTTTAAACACACCTATACTAAAATAAGAAAGAGTCTAAAATTTAGATTCAAAAGAATGTTAAGAAAATATAATGGCATTCCTTTTGAATCGTTCAGACAAAGAATCGCTTCTTATTATGGATGGCTTATACACTGCGATGGTATTCATTTGTTGAAAACACATATTAAAGACTTGTATTATGAATTTAAAAAACATTACTTTAAAAACTGCGGAGTTAGGACCTGTAAAGTGGGAGGACGTAGAAAAACTTCAACCAGGTGAAAATGGGTTTATATGCTTCATTTCAGCAGAACCTATTGAGAAAGAGGATGAAGAAGGAAATGTAAAAACACATTTACTCGGAACATATATTCCTACTGATTTTGATTATGCTCCTACATATAAGGAGATGGTTAACTTTATAGTATCCAAGAAGTATCCTAACGGAAAAGAGCAGCAATTACTTCGTCATGGCATATTAAATCCGCAAGACGAAGAGTATGTTGCATACTATAATGATGTAGAAGAAATAACAAGAACAATAAAAGAGCTTCTTGATTAATTAATATACAATGGTAGACTTTAATAAGAAAATAAGAAATTCCGCGAAGTTTTAGCAAGCAGCTAGATTCTTTAAAGAACATGGATGCTACACACTGGCTCCGCGAGGCACTACAGACTATATACAATACTGGGACCAGGAAACGGAGCGGTGTTTGAATGGATATGTTGCTCCAGATGGAGATTCTATTACTGGCTACCATTATTTCTATTTAAACTATTGTCCTATCATGAAACTTGAGGAAGTAGAATATACAGACCGATATGGTAATAAGCGCAAAAGACGCGAACGTATATTTGGCTTCCCAAGATTCTGGGACATGGATTACTATTACTTCAATGCAGTAGAACAAGCTGAGATAGAAGGAAAACATCTAGCTGTACTAAAATCTCGTCAAAGAGGTTACTCGTTTAAAGGAGCTTCAATGTTAGTAAGAAATTACACATTGATAAAAGGTTCACAAAACTTTGCTGTAGCATCTGAACAGAAGTTCTTAACTGGAGATGGTCTATTAACTAAAGCTTGGTAGATCATGGATTTCATAGATAAGAACACAGAGTGGTCTAAGCAACGTCTTGTAAACACTCGTATGGAGCGTGTAGCAGGTTTTAAGATTAAAGATGAGTTTGGTAAAGAGACTGAACAAGGTTATATGTCTCGTATAGCTGGTGTTACTTTGAAGAACGATCCCGAACGTATTCGTGGTACTCGTGGTAAGCTTGTGCTATGGGAGGAGGGTGGTAAATTCCCCAACCTACTTACTGCATGGCGTATTGAACAACCTGCTGTAGAAACAGACGATGGTAAGGCATTCGGACTTATGATAGCCTTTGGTACCGGTGGTACCGAAGGTTGTGTTACGGCTGGAAATAAAGTTTATACTAGAGACGGAAGGCAAATTAACATTGAGGATTTGCATATGTCAGATGGAATCATTGGGTATGATGTAGAATCTCAGTAGATATATGGAAACGACATCTCACATATAAACAAGCCTATACAAAAAGAATGTGTTTGTATAAATACACAACAATATAGAGAAATAAAATGTAGTACAGATCATCCTATTTATGCAAGTAATAAATACGATTGTAATAAATGCCGAATGTGGGAATGGATCGATGCCGGGGAATTAAAACCAGGAGATCTCATTGCTGTTTCATAGGATATTTCTGTGTTTGGCACAGAAACAATATTTGATCCGTATTTAGTTGGATTGCTTGTTGGAGACGGTACATACGGAGGAACATCGCCTTGTATATTCAACGCCGATGAAGAAATTACTTCGTATATAGAAAATAATTATGACTGTGTACCGTTTAGAAAATCGCACATTACTAAAGATGGTAGAGTATTTAAGGCTCTTAGATTGAGAAAAGTAATAACTCATCTTCGCGAACTAGGTATACAAGGACAAACCGGAGTAAATAAAAGATTACCACAAAAGATATTCTCTTGTACTAAAGAACAATGCTGTGAACTACTTGCCGGATTGTTTGACACGGATGGATGTATTAGAGTAGGAAACAAATACGGAAATAGATTACCCTCTACAAACGCTCTAATAACTACGGTAAGTTTAAATTTAGCAAAAGACATTAGAGATTTATTGTAGAAAATAGGAGTTCACGCAGCTATTCAGAAGAAACAGGAATTCCGTACAGAACGAACTATTCGTGATTTACATCCCTATTATAATGTAGAGATTACAGATAAAAATAGTTTATTGAATTTACAAAGAAATGTAAAGCCAAGAGTTAAATACAAAAAGGCAGCGCTAGATGCTATTGCAGAAATTTGTAAGAATAAGAAACGTTGGTATAAAAATGATTTTGAGTATGAAACAATAAAATCTGTAGAAGATATCGGTTTACAAACTGTATATAATCTTGCTGCAGACGATACTCATACATATCTTGTAAACGGAATAATTACTCACAACTCGTCCTTCGAAGGACTTAAAGAGCTGTTCTACAAGCCTGAAGCATACAACGTGCTTAGCTTCCCTAATATATGGGACGATAAAGCAGAAGAAACTAATTGTGGATTCTTCGTACCTTCTTGGAGTAACATGGAAGGTGTCGATGCTAATGGTAATGAGTTGATGGATAAAGATGGCAATAGTCTAAAAGACTTAGCTATCGAAGAGCTCATTCGTCAACGCAATAAAATTAAAGACGGAGGTGCCTCATAGAGTTCTATAGATAGATTTATATCAGAACGTCCTATAAAGCCACAAGAAGCCGTCTTAGAGCTCGGTAAAAACATATTCCCTAGAAAGCTGCTAATGGACCAATTAACCCGCATTAGAACCAATAAGAAGCTTTAGAACATGAAACATATAGTAGATCTAAAGTGGGATGGTAAAGGTGGCGTAGAAGCAGTAGAAAAGAAATCTGGGGATATAACTACTTATCACTTAAAGAAAGATGACAAACCAGAAGGATCCGTAGTCATCTGGGAATACCCTATTACAGATCCGCCATTTGGATTATACATTGGCGGCTGTCTTACGCCAGGCGAAAAAGTCTGGACTTAGCGTGGATTAGTCAACGTTGAAGACGTGGATCTAGGAGATAAGCTGGTAAACAAGGATGGTAAATTAGTCGATATTAAAAATATACAAATAAGAAACAAAGTAAACGAAGACACATATAGGATAAAGCCTTACGGATCTTTTAGGACTACTAACTTCACAAAAGAACATCCTATATGGACGGGAAATAGAGGATTTGTAAAAGCTAGCGAATTATTAAAAGACGATTGGCTTGAGATTCCAAACGTGTATTATTCTGATAAAGAAAAATATTTATGGACAAGGGGTTCTCAAGACGATAAAGAAAGAAAACTCGCATATTTTTACGGCTTATTTACAGGAGACGGATTTACCAATATAAACGGAAAATCTTATGATGTATACATGTCGATTGGTAAAGATGAAAAAGATCTTGCACAATTTTACGATAAGCTTGTATTAGAATTGTTTGGTAGAACATGTATACATATTCATAAGAATACTGAACAAAGTCGAAGATTTACATCTAAAGAATTAGTTCAAGAACTTGATAAATCTGTAGGAATTTCTGCTTATACTAAACGTGTTCCGGAATGGGTTAAACAAGGGAGTTACGGAATAAAACTTGCGTATTTACAAGGATTTTTAGATTCTGATGGATCTGTATTCAGAGATAAAGGAAACATAAGAGTTAATTTTACTAGTGTAAATCTAGAATTACTTGAAGATATACAGGATTTATTATATGCTCTTGAAATAAAAAACTCTATTGTAGTTCACCAAAAAGAGTATACGAGTAAACATAATATACATTCTTTACAATCTTATAGAATAAATATAGCGACAGAAGATAATTTAAAATTGTCAGAATTTGCTGTATACGAAAGTAGAAAGATTAAATTATTAAAATAGTCTACTTATTGTAAGAAAAGTAAAATGAATATTAAGTTTATAAATGGTACTGTTTGGTTGAAAGTTGACGACATAATTCACGATATATATACAGGAAATGTATATAATTTTGAGTGCGCTACACATACATTTGCTTGCAGATGTATTATGACACATAACTGTGATCCTTATGATCACGATGAGTCCTTCACTAACTCCTTAGGATCGACGTTTATATTTAAACGCGTTAGAGCGGGAGAAGCTTGGAATGATGTGATCGTAGCGGAATATACAGGTAGACCCGATACTGCAGAAGAATATTACGAAAACGTGCGTAAGCTATTGATATTCTATAATGCACGATTGTTGTTTGAGAATGAACGTAAGGGTATTTACCCTTACTTCACAAACAAGCATTGCGATTACCTACTGGCTGATCAACCCGATAAGATAATTACGGAAGTCTTTAAAGACAGTAAAGTACAGCGCCGTAAAGGCTGTCACATGACTAAGTAGATTAGGGCATACGGGGAAGGATTAATCCTCGAATGGCTAATGGAAGAATATGAAGAAGGCCACCTTAATCTAGAAAGAATATACAGCGAACCACTTATAGAAGAGTTAATAGAGAACGATGGTGTAAGAAACGTAGACCGCGTTATTGCTCTATGTATGGTTATGATATACAGAGAAGAGCTCTATTAGGTTAAAGTGTCAGCTGCAAAAGAAAAGAACAAACAGGTTGAACTCTTCGAATTACCACTATTCAGTTAGCGATATTGGGATGCTGAAGACAATAGTGGTGTGCAAGATGATATACCTTTATTTAGCTTTTAACAATGGTTAGAGTAGAAGATAATTTATATAATGCAACATTCCCTCAACAGAAGTTGCCACTCAAGAAGAAAAATGAGCAATGGCAGCATGACTGCGTAAACTATATCATAGGTGAGGGAAACGTGGTGTCTGGTGGAATGACCAAGACACGCTTCGGAGAGATATAGACCTACTACAACCTTTATAATTCTATATTTGATGAGAAAGACTTCAAGCGTATTACAAACCCGTTTAAAGTAGAAGATGGGTTTCCCGCTACTCCTCAAGATTTCAATATAATTAGGCCTAAGGTGGACCTCCTTATAGGTGAAGAGACAAAGAGGCCGATGAACTTCAGGGTAGTGAGAACGTCGCAGGAAGCAGCTTCAGAGCTTATGGACAAAGAGAAAGAGATGCTCATGTAGTATATTATGGCATCTATCACTGCTCGTATGAGTCCTGAGGAGGCATAGCAGTTCTAGCAATAGCTTTAGAGCGGTGAAGTAATGCCACCAGAAGCAATTGCTAAATATATGCAAAAGGATTATAAAGATGTTGTAGAGAATACAGCATATCATACTCTCACATATTTAAGGGAAAAACTTAACATCGACAATGAATTTATTAAAGGTTGGAAAGATGCTCTTATCGCTGGCGCCGAGATATACTACGTGGGCGTGTAGAACGATGAGCCTTATATGGAGAGGGTAAATCCAATGTACTTCTCTTATGATCATAGTCCCGATCTAGAATTTATAGAAGACGGCTCTTGGTGTTGTCGTAGAATGCGCTTGCCGGTAGCTGAAATCTATGATCGCTACTATAATAAACTTACTGAGAAGGATCTAAATAAACTCAACGAAATGCTTACAGGTCGTCCTTCTAATGATATAGGCGAGAAAGACCCTGTAGATAATTTCAATAGCATTCAAATGCATATCTATGATAATCCTCTCATGGATTAGAAGACTAGATATGCTATCAACGTTTGGCATTGTTGTTGGAAGTCTTTTAAGAAGATTTACTATGTTACATACTTCGACGAAGCTGGCCAAGCTCAAGTTGAAATAATGGACGAGTCTTATGAGAAAACAGGACAAGAAATCTCAATAGAACCTGACTGGATTGTAGAAGTTTGGGAAGGTTACCGCGCAGGTACTGACTTATACTTTGGTATTCAGCCTATTGAGTATCAGCATGTTTCAATTGACAATCCTAATTCTCAAAAGTTACCTTATTGCGGATGTATTTATAGCAATACTAACTCTAGGCCTAGGTCACTTGTAAGTATACTTAAACCTCTGCAATATATGTACATAGTACTTTGGTATAGACTAGAGTTGGCTATAGCAAGAGATAAGGGAAAAGTAGTAAATATGGATATTACCTAGATTCCTAAGTCTATGAACATAACTCCAGATCGCTGGATGCATTATCTGTCTAGCGTGGGTGTAAACTTCATAAATCCTTACGAGTGTCTGGCTTTTGGAACAAAAGTAATTATGTCCGATGGAACTATTAAAGAAATAGAAAACATTAAAGTTGGAGATTCTGTAATGGGACCGGATGGCAAACCGAGAAAAGTGCTCGATAGACATGTTGGTATAGATAACATGTACAGACTGAAAGCCGGAAGCGGTTGTGAAGACTAGGTTGTAAATAGCAAACATCTCATACGTTATTGCGAGAAGAATCATTTTAAGAATGTTTTATTTGAAAAGCTTGCAAATCCTCTTGAGATTATAAAAGAAGATTCTGAGAAATCTTATATAAAACAAAACAGATATCTGGAGCGTGCAGACGAAATAGATATTCATAATCCAAATTCAAATATTCTTCTCGACCCGTATCTTTTAGGATTGTGGTTAGGGGACGGTTCTACCAACAAGTCTGAATTTACTAGCGAAGACATAGAAATAATTTCATATCTTACAGAATGGGCCAAAACCCACGGAATGAGGACTACAATTAGCTCATGTGGATATAAAGGAAATAATGTTTTACATATATCTATAGTCAGTGATAAGCGTAAGAATATGCTAAAAGAATGCTTACGAGCATATGGAATATATTCTAATAAAGCAATTCCTGCTGATTATATTTACTCTTCTGTAGAAGACAGGCTTAAACTTCTTGCAGGTCTTATTGATACCGATGGTCATTTCTCAAAGAGAGACAGAGTATACACATTTAGTCAAAGTGCCAATAGAAAGCATATTGTAGACGCATTTGCATTTATTGCAAGGTCTCTAGGGTTTAAATGTACTATGAGTCATTATAAAACTTCTGGAAAGAAGTATATAATGAATAATAAGAAAGAAAGCATTTGTTAGGATACGTATACTGTAAGAATTCTTGACGGTAAATATGACATTCCTTGCAAACTTCCTAGAAAACAACATCACTGGGAGAAGAAACGAACAGAACGTACCTTATCTCACTTCTCTGTAGAGTACGAAGGAGTTGGAAAGTATTGCGGTCTTACTATAGACGGAGATCATCTATTCTTACTCAATGATTTTACTATTGTGCACAACTGTGGATGGAACATCCCAGGCCGTGAAGGTGGCAGACCGGCATCGTTCAACTAGATCACATCATTGGATCTTACTATGTCGAATGTCATTGCTGAGTATATTCAGCTGATGGATAAGATTGAACAACTTGCTGGTACTATATCTGGTATTACAGAACAACGTGAAGGTGCCATTAGTTCAAACGAACTCGTAGGTAACGTAGAGCGTAGTGTAGTACAATCTTCGCACATTACAGAACCTTTGTTCTGGGCACACAACCAATGTAAACGTCATGTACTCAACATGCTTTTAAATACAGCAAAAGGTGCTTGGGCACAAACAGGTAAGCAAAAGCTTAGCTATATCTTTGATAATGGAGAGCGTGCATATATTGATATAGCAGATAAGTTCTACTATGAAGATATGGATGTGTTTGTAAGCGACACTTCTAAAGACATGGAGAACATTTAGAAGTTGCAGCAGCTTATTCAGCCGGCTATGCAGAATGGAGCCAGCCTCTTAGAGGCCGCTGAGGTACTTACAAATAACAACTTTAATATCATTAAGCAGAAACTCCTTGATATGCAACAACGTCAAGAGCAAATGCAGCAACAGGCTCAGGAAGCTGAACAACAGCGAGCTGTACAGTTGCAGCAAATGCAGAATGAACAGCGTGAACAAGAGCTTATGCTTGAGGAAGCTAAGATGGAGCTTGAGCGTTATAAGATCGATGCTGATAATCAGACTAAGATTGCAGTAGCTGAGATATCTACTTACAGAGGTACTGAAAACAAAGACGTTGATATGGACGGTAGGATAGATCCTGAAGTCATGTATAAGAATGCAATAGAAGAACAGAAATTACATTCTGAACAGTATACTAAGAGATACGAAGCAAAGCAAAAGAAGGATATTGAAGATAAGAAGATCGATCTTGAGCGTGAGAAGATGAAGCACGAAATGGCTCTTTAGAAACAGAAAGACGATTCTGCTCTTGAGCGCGAAAAAGTAAAAGGTCAATACGCATTGCGTAATAAAGTAGTTGGAGAGAAGTAATCATGGAACCAAAAAAATATAAGAAAATAAATATACCTACGAGGCGCGGAGCATAGCAAAGAAATCAAGCCAAATTAAACAAAGCACAAGCTTACGCAAACGAAGCGCCTACTATTGGAAATTTGTACAATGCTTTTGTAAATTGGCTTACTGGAACAAGTTGGCTTGCTGGTGAATCAGATTATATAACAGGAACAGCTCCTGCTGGCGGTAGAAAATTTCAATTATTAAATCCTCAACAAATTCGTAATCTACAACTCAGAACTCTTAGACATAAAAATGTAAAAGCGTACAATGACGCCGTAAATAGAATTACAGAAAAAGATGCTGTGCGGCAGATGATTAAAGAGCGAGCAAATGACCCTAATTATCAAGATGCAATTGATGATTATGCAGCAACATAGAATGATATTTTAAACAGTTATGAAGATTTAAATAATGGATTTGACCCAGAAATGGAATGGCTGGAATATAAATATGGAGGTACTGACACATACGATCTTATGTATAATAAAATTGCAAACAGAAGGGGATGGGAACCTAAACCTATAGATTGGGGTTATTGGAAATGACACGCGCTGAGGAACAAGAGCTTCTATAGCTCACACGTGAGAACAATCAATTATTAAAACTTATACTAAGATTAGTTTAGCACGACGAAGGGAATGATTTCATGACCAACGTCGTTGCTAATCTACTTAGCAATAGAATTGATGGCTATGCATAGAGATCCAACTGAATTTAGAAAAAGATTTGAATAGTATAAACAAGGCAAAATGCCATATGAAAATGGGCTTCCTAAATATGAGGATGGAAGGCCAGATGCTATTAAAAGAGTAGACAACTCTGATGCTGATTTTGCAAAGAGATTACGCTCTAATTGGAGATAGGAAATCTGGGATTGGGAAGGATCTGGAAAAGCCGTTACTCATAAAATGGGGGATGCGGATAATATAGTTTATCCAAATGTTCAAACTACAGCAGGAGGAGGATTGATAGATTTTACAAATCCTATATGGCAAGGTGTTGTAGATCCTTTAGAAAGAGCCATAAAGACTGGAGATTATGTTCCTATGAAATCCGAATAGGATGCTAGATGGTTTGGTCCTAATTATAAGAAATATTATCCGGGATTTAAGTGTGGTAAACTGCCTAGATGCGCAGAAGGAACAGATCCGTATGAAGAAGTTGTGGATTTCTTAAGACAGCATGAGGGTTACCGAGATAAAGTATATCTTGATGGAAACGGTATTCCTACTATTGGATATGGATTTACTGATGCTAAGTTTGTAAATAAAGGGACAATTAGTAGAACAGAGGCAGACGCTGAATTGAAGCGTCAAATAAAAACCCGTCAATCTACTTTAAGAGATATACTTGGAGCGGATAAATGGGATTCTCTTACGGATGATAGTAGAAAAGCTTTGACTTCGTATCATTATAATTATCCTGCTGGATTTAAAAGCAATACTAAGTTTATGAAAGCTTGGCGTGCAGGTAATTATGCCGAAGCTATACGCCAAGTTGATGCTGGCATGAATGATCCAAAGAATCCTGGTTTAAGAACTAGACGTCTTGCAGAACAAGCTTTATTAAAAGCAGATCCATTCTTAACAGGTACACACGAGGTTCCTATGCATCCTATAGTAGCACAACCTGTATCTACTGCCATAAGGCCTATTAT
>Ga0256407_10012662_pt1 | contig 11427 bp, 8 predicted proteins | sample RumenRJG_04DNA_FD_193489 | JGI IMG/M metagenome (GOLD analysis project Ga0256407, IMG submission 193489) | Bovine rumen microbial communities from Lethbridge, Alberta, Canada - RJG_04 | ecosystem: Host-associated > Mammals > Digestive system > Stomach > Rumen | place: Canada: Alberta | collected... | reverse complement strand
AAAAAAAAAAAAAAAAAAAAAAAAAAAAAAAAAAAAAAAAAAAAAAAAAAAAAAAAAAAAAAAAAAAAAAAAAAAAAAAAAAAAAAAAAAAAACAAACAAATAAAAATAAAAAATGGGAGGATGTGAAAGTGAAGAAGCAATAAAATTACATTCGGATATATCAAGACCAAAAAAAGAAAAACCAAATTCACCATGTTTAGATCCAGATTTTCCAGATATGCCAGAATGGGAAGGAGAAAAATATAAAGGAATAGGAATAAAAAGAATGAAAGGATACAAATGTGATTTACCAATAGATGAATTAATAAAAAAAAGAGACGAATTTTGGAGTACAAAATGTAGAACACATTATATTTGGCAAATAATTCAACAAGCTTGTGTATATGATGAATATAGAGCTAATTTAGTTTTACAAAAATATGATATTAAATGTGCTGACGGTTGTATTAATCATTTAATTGATTCTAATGGTAATCATTATTATATTCCTAATTATTGTATTAATGATCCTTATTTTGAAAAAGAATTAAGTGAAGAAGAAAAAGATGATGAGGAAACTTTAGAAGTTTTTCTTTTTGAAGTTACCAAAAATATTAATTTGAAAATTAGGATTTCTAATCATCGAACTGGGAAAGAATTAAAACAAACTTTTATTAATGCTGCTAAGTTTCCTAGTAATTGTACATTGAGATTATTTTTTTCTGGAATGGAAATTAAAGATGAACATTATTTATATCAACATAAATTGAAAGATAATTATAAAATACAAGTAATGAAAGTTAATTAAGTTAGTTTTTTGATATATTTTTGTTATTTATTATTTTTTTTGTTTATTTTTTAAAATATTTCAATAAACTATTTTTTTTTTATTTAAATTATAATTTAATAAATTAATAAAATTATATTTTCAATTGGAATTTGCACAAAAAATTTATTTAAAACCTTTTTTCATATTTATGATATTGTTAATTATATTTTAATTTTTTATATATTTTAGTTAAAAAAATGGCTATAAATCTAAATGATAATTCAATAAACAATTTAAGAAAAATAAATAATATTAATTTTAATGTGATAAATGTGGATTTATACAATTAATTATATTGAAGCAAGAAAATAATAAAGTTGAAATATTTGTAGAAATAATCATAAAAAAATATGTTCTTTAAATGATTTTATGAGAGAAATAATTAAAAATAATTTCAATTCTATTTGTTGTTCACAATGTAAATGTGAAAGAAAAAATTTATTTTTTTATTGTTACCATTATAAATTATATTTTTGTGAAAAATGTCATATAAATCATAAAAATTCTATAACTAATATAAATACTATTTCAATAGATAATTTAGATTCAAATTGTGAACTACATAATGATAAAATAATAGCATATTATGAAGAAAATGAAAAATTGAAAAATTTATGTTTAAAATGTTTCAATGTTCTAAATATGGTTGAAAATAAAAAAAAATCAATTCATGATTTAAAATTATTAACAAATGAAGAAATAAAAAAAATAAATAAAAAATTTGAACAAGAAGAAACTTTAATAAAAATAATGATGAAGAAATAAAACAACTAAAATTAAGAATAGATAAGTTAAAGGAAATTAGAAATAATTTACAAATTATATTAGCTATTGAGTATATGAAATTTGTATAAATGAATGTAAAAAAATTATTGTTATGAAATATTGGAAAATATAAGAAATTTTTTAAATTTTTCTTTTAGAGATAATATAAATAAAAACAATATAATTATTACTTTAAATGAGAATAAAAATGACAAAATTCAAATTGTAAAAAAATAATTGACTAATAATATCTCCAAAAATTATAAATAAAATTTTATGTAAAAATGAAAAATGTAAACAAATTTTACAAATTGAAGATAAGGATTATTCATTAATAACATTAAATTTATCTCATCTAAAAAAAGAAGAAATAAAATATAACTATAATTTTTATTATGTTGCATTATATGGAATAACTTCAACTTTCAAAAATTATAGTTCTGAAGAAATATGTGGAGTAAAAGAAGTAAATAATTTATTATTTACATCTTATAATAATATAAAATTATCATCATTTCAAAAAAAAATTCTTTTTACCCAAGAATTATTTTTTTCAATAAAAACATTTCATTTATCAATTTTTTAAAACAAATTTTTTTTTAGATAAGAAAAAATTTAAAACTACCTAGGTAAAATGAATTTGAAGTATTAAAAAAACAATTAAATTATATTGATTCATTTTATAACATTTTTTCATTTATAAATAAGAAAATATGAAATTAATTAAAGATGATGGGTTTAATAATTTTAGAAACAATTTACCTTTTACAATTTATATTAAAAATAAAACAAAAAAAAATAAATATATATTATGGGATTCAAATAATTTTGGAAATGTGAAATTAAAAAAAACAATCAATTATTGAAATCCTTGATAAAATAATAAATGACAATTATAAATTGTGTATAAAATTATTACATCCATCTGAATTTTTGAAAGATAAATATATTGATAAAGTTAAAAATAATAATTTGGTAAAAAATTTAATTCATCATAGTTTAGAAAAAAATTTAAATGAAAAAATGCTTATATGTCATTATTGTAATACAATTAATGAATTTATTTTTAATAAAAAATTATCTAATAATTATATTTTTATTTTTGATAAAAAATTTGATTATCAACATCCTTTATTTTTGAAAATAATGAAGGAAAATATTTTATTTATGAAAATAATGAAATTAAAAATAATTTTATTTTATCTCAAATGGATGAACAAAAAATAAATGAATTCTTTAAATCTGGAAAAATTTTGTGTTTTAAAAAAACGAAAAAGAAAACAATGTATTATTAGACAAAATAATAAAAAATACTTAACTCATAAAAGAAATTTAAAATATAAAATAATTACTATTTTAAAATAATGTCTTTTTACATTAAAAATTCTATTTTAATACCAAATAATTTTAGATTAAAATAAGTAATAATATTCTATATAAAAATATAAACATTTACTACAAAAATTCCTTACTCAATATTTATATTTTTTCTACAAATGGGACATTCTTTTTTTATATTTAACCAATTATCAATACAATCAGCGTGAAATAAATGATTACAATATGTAAGGTAATATGGTTTATTATAATAATTTAATTTTCTTTTCCCAAAATAAAAATGTTTCCAAAATATCCCATATTCATCCCAATAATCAATTTCTTTATTATTTTTAACTATTATATCAAAATCATTTAACACTGTACTCATACTTTCATTTATTTTATTTATATTTATTTCATTTAAACAAATGATACATTCATTTATATTTTCTTTTATTCTTCCATCTGATATTAATTTTTTTAATTCTTTTTTTTCTAAATAAAATCCTTTTTCATATTTATTTAATAAAGGTAGAAACCATCTTGTTCCAAAAATTTTTTGAGAATACATTAAAATAATCATTAATATCATTATAATAAATGACTTTGTTACCATTTTATAATTTGGAGAAATCAAATAAAAATTATATTGATATCCTCTAAAATAACAAGGAATAAATAATCTATTTGCACTTAAAAATAAAATATAAAATGAAGGGGCAAATGAATTTATATTATATATTGAACAATAAATTATTTGAGGTAGCCAAGTCATTATAATACTTATTATTATATATTTTGGTTTAAATAAAATTTGATTTATCCAAAATAAAGAAAAAAAAGCTATAAAATAAAAAAATAATTGAATAAAAGGTAATTTCTTTTTAAAATTATTATTTATCCTACTATTATTCATTATTTTTAAATATCTATCTTTCCAAATTGAATGTAATAATTTAAAGTCACAGAATATAAAATTTAATCCAAATAATAATGAAATAATTAAAAATTGATATAAATATAAGAAATTTTCAACAGCAATTTTAATATGAATAATAAAACCAAATATATTCCAAATAAAATTATATAATAAAGTAGATAAAGAAAAAGTATCTCTATAAATTTCAGATGAATTTTTAAATAAATGAATTAACCAAAGTGAACTTAAAAAAGAACCTATACATAATAAAGATACAATTAAAAAATAAGTATTTATAACTTTATATTCTGCATATTCTTTTCTTTTTTCAATTGAAAAACTAATATCTAAATAATTACATTCAAAAGAAAAAATTTTTCCATAAATTTTAGTAAAATTCTCAATAGTAATATCTAAAGATGTTTTACAAGATCGAATTCTTTTATATAAATCAAAAATCATTCCAATATTATTACTTGATCTAAAATCACCTTTTATATTAAAAGTATTATTATTTTTTTTAATTAATTTCAAATTATAAATTTCTTGATTTGAATAAATTATATTCCAATTATCAACATAATTTCCCTCAATTGCTCTTGATTTAAATGAAACTAAATTATATGAATTTAATGAAATATCCATAAAAAATAATCCTGAAGATAAATTTCCTATATATGTTGAATTCGAATTCCATTTTCCTTCATATGATATTTTTGAAATATTTAAAAATAAATTTTTCATTATTAAACCATCTTCATTTAATTCTATTATTTCTCTTTTTTTTCTTTTAGATAAAAATCTTAATGATTCATTATTTTGTTTTTTTGGTTCTTCATAAATATTTGTAATATTTTTTTCAAAATCTAAAATTGATTTTTGGTTGAATGATGTGATACATAATAAAATAAATAAAAGGGGAATTATTCCAAATGATTTTTTCTTTATGTCATTATGAACACTTTCATCATTTGATTCGTTTGAATAATTAATTTGAAATGGAAAAAAATTATTATTTTCATTATTCAATTCTCTATTCATTTTTTTACCTTATTTTTTAATTTAATTCTCTTAAATTAATAAAACTTTTTTATATTTAATGTATATTCTTTTTATTTATAATTGACTAATCTTCAAAAAAAATAATTTTTATATTCTTATTACATTAATTAAATAAAAATATAAAATTAAATTAAATTATAAATAAAATAATGTCAAATAGATTTCCTTCATCAATAGAACAAAATAAATTCACAAATCAAAAACTTAATCAAAAACAAAAATCAAATCCAAGACTTTCAAATGAATTATATGAAGTATCTCAATTACAAGAAATATTTCATTTATATTCTAATAATTCAAAATACTTAACAAATAAACAATATTCTCAATTTTTATCAGATGCCCAATTAATAGATAATGATCTTCTCTCAATAAAATATTCAAATATTTTATTTTATTCATTTACAAAAGCAAAAAATAATTTAACATTTCAATCTTTTTGTGATTTAATTATTAAATTAACTGAATTAAAATTTCAAGAAGAATTTATGATAAATCAAGCAACTTCACTTTCAAAATTTATTGCAACTTATATTACACCATTAATTAAAATTTTAAAATCAACTCCAGTTACAAATAATTCAAGAAATAATGATAATCCTAATTATCCTATTATTAATTATCAATTATTAATATCTAAATTAGGAAATAAATTAAATAAAGAAATATTTGAAGGAAATTATCTTTTATTTGCAAAAATTTATTTAAAATATTTTTGTTTTGAAAAATTAAAAATATCAAATCAACAAAAGAATCATTTATCATCAAGAGCTTTTAATAAAGTTATGAAAGATTTTGAAATATGTCCTTTTTATATTACAACTGAACAATTAAATGAAGTTTATGAAAATGTAATTTTAAATAAAGATTTAGTTTTACAAAATATGATAAATTCAATTAATATTGATATGTGTTCTAATGAAGGAATGTTTTATACTTTATATCATTTTATGGCTAGTTTTTATTTATTAGCAGTTAATAATATTTTAATAACAAATAATGAAGAAGAAAAAAATAATTTATGGCAAATTTTTGTAAAAGGTTCTGATTCAGAAGCTTTAAATAGAATAATTAAATTATTTTATAAATCTCAAAATTTAAAAAATATTATGCCAAATGAAATTAATCAAGCTGAAAATGAATATAATAATAATATTAATAATGATATTAATAATGATAATTTAAATCAAATGAATAATGATATTAATAATAGTAATAATGAAATGAAAATAAGTCAAAATTCACAAAATAATTTAAAAACATCTAATAATAATTTATCTAAAATGAATATTGAAAGATATAATACTAATCCAAATAAAAAATTTTTTGATGATTCAAATCAATCAATTCAATTAAAAACTTTACCTCATGAAGGTCAAATTAGAGTTTTAAAAGTTAAAGAAATGGCACCTGAAATAGTAAGAAAATATTATGATACTTTAATATCAATTTATAAATTTTATTCAGAATTATTTTATGAAACTATATTTTCAATTTATATGACTCAAAATGGTTTTATTAAATTTATTCGTGATATGGGATTAGTAAGTAATAATTATTCTCAAATTGAAAATTGTAAAGTAAATGAAACTAATAGTAATTTAACAGAAATGTATTTAAATAATAAATTAAAAGCAAATTTATTAACATTTTCAACAATTAATTTTTACTTTTCTAAATTTTCTACAAATAGTAAAGGAATAATTCAAAAAAATAATAATAAAAGAATCGATTTTGAAAACTTTGTATATATAATATTATGTTTAGCAAATAAAATATATAATCCTCAATTTAATTCAATATCATATGAAAATAAATCATTTCCAATTGAAATTTTAATTATGAGTGAATTTCCAATTAAATATGCAAATGCATTTATAGATAATTATGTAATACCTTTATATACTGATATAAGAACTTTAGTTGAAGAAGAATCATTTACTTTAAAAAATTTAAATTTCTTACTTGAATCAATGAAAAATTATACTAATAAAATAATATCTTTATTAATTAGAATAATAAAAGTATATTCAGATGGTAAAGATTATGTTGATTATAATCAATATTTTAAATTATTAACTGATTTTGAAATTTTTCCTGATTTAATTTCAAGAACAAGAATGATTAAAATTTTTATTCATTTTATTGATAATTTTGATAGAGAATATGTAATTAAAGGAAATAATAAAATTGTTTTATCTTTAGAAAGATGTGCCAAAGCAATTTTATTTATTGGAATTGGAGGAAATGATAAAAAAGATAATGGAAATAATGATTCTGGGGAAATTTTGGTTAAATTAATTTATTTTTTACAAAGAATGGGACAAACTAAAGGAATTAAAAATATTTCTTTAAAAACTGGAAATATTTCAACTCAGAGAGATTTTATTAAGTTTGTTGAAGATATGAAAAATAAAATTATTCCTACAAGTGTTGATGATGAAAAACAATTTTCAGAGTTAATTTAAATATTTTTTTTATTTAATTTTTGATTTTGATTTTTTTAAACAAAATTTATAATTTTAAAAAAGTTAAAATATTATATTATTTTCATTTTAAATTTTCCTAAATTAATTATATTAATCATTGATTATTTGTTTCTAAAAAATATATTTTTCATATTTAATTAAAAAATTTTTACACATAAAATTTCCCATATAAAAATTATTTTTATTTTAATTTTACTTCATCAATATCCAAAGAAGAAATTTCATACTCTAATACATCAATTTGTTCTTCAGATAAATATTCAGCAGCAATATTATTCATAATAACATCATTAATAAACTCATCATTTAATTCTAAATAATTCATTATTATATACATATTAATTAATATTTTAATTTCATTATCTAAATCTTCATTATTTTCTTCATTATTTTCACTTTCATGACTTGAAGAATTATCATCATAATTAAAATTTTCAATATACCATTCTTTCCAAAAATTTATAATTTCCCATATTTGACAATATGGAAATAATTTATCTTCATAAATATATTTTATTTTATTTTTTTTTTCATATGTAAAATAAGAAAAACTAGACATTGTTAATAATTTTACAACATGAAATTCACTTTCATCATTAGTTATATAAATTAAACAAGTTTTTATCATTTTTAACATTTCAATAAAACTCTTATTTGAAAGTGCTTTTTTAAATATAATATTTTGTGGTAAACCTTGAAAAATTAAGTTACTAAAATATTCTCTATTCTCTTTTTTATTCATTAAATATGATATTTCTTCAATTGGTTTTTTTTCTTTTTCAAATTCAATACTACATATTTTATTAAACCATTCTTGTATTATTTTTATTTCTTTAAGATAATCTGGATTTGGTGAATTTTTTGATAATGATTTTTTTATACTGAAACGACTTAATCTTTCTGTTTCAATATCTAATTTAATTGTCATATTAAAAAAATATCTTCTATAGATATCATTTACATTATTTAAATTATAATTTCTTTTTGAATTTAAAACAATGTAATCAGGTAAATTTTTTTCTTCATCTGTTTTTAATGTTTCCTTTTTATTAATTTCATTTTGAATAAAAACTTCTATTTTTTCTCTATCAAAAGATTCAAGTTTCATTTTTAAAAAATAAGGAGAAAGTAATACTGGAATTATATTTGTACATTCTGTTTTTGAATTATTAGAAATATTATTTGAAGATAAACTTTTTTTTTTATAATTTGAATTTGAAAATTCACTAAAATCAGTTTGAATATTTTCTCCTTGATTATTATTTGATTGAAGTGTTGCTTGTCTTGATAATTGTTTATTTATATTTTTTTTTTTTACTTTACGTTTATTTTTATTTGAATATATTAATACATTATCATTTTCTTTTATATATTTTATTGATAATTTATTAAATGATGATGTATCAAAAATTAAATTATCAAATTTTTTCCCATATGGTTCATTTAAAGGAATTTTTTTATGTTGAATATTCTTTATTATTATTTCATTTTCTGTAAATAAAAATTGAGCAAAATTTTGAGTTTGAAAAATTTCTCTATAAAAAGGTTTTTCGTCATTTTTTTTAGATAATAAAAAAAATTCAGTATTAAAAATAGGCATATCATTATCTTTTATAAAAGTAAAAATTTGCATATTACCAAACATCATAATAAAAGCTCGTATAAAAATATCTCTAATTTTATTTTCAACAATATAAACATTATTAATATTAATATTTTTTATTTCTTTTAATTTCTTGTTTAAAAATTTCTCAATTTCATCTGGTAATTTAGGTATTTTTAATTCTTTAATAATATCTTTTTTCCAAGTAAATTTTTTTTTAAGAATATGTTCAGTATTAAGTGTTATTTCATCGTGTTTAATATCAACAAAAACAATATTATTTTCATTTTTTTTATTTATATAATCATTATTAAGAGAGTATTTAAATAAAAATTCATCTGTTCCCATTATAAAAGGGATTATACTTTGTAAAAATTTAACTGATGATAAAGATAAAACTGGAACATAAATATCAGACCAAAAAAAAGGATAAATTAAATTTATAAAAGCAAATGAAATATTACTTAATAATTGATAATCATTATCAATAAATAATATTTTTTGTTCTAATAAAGTTAAATGGTATATTTTAATAATATTTTCAATTGATAAATATTTTAATATATTACAAGTAATACAATTAATCATACTTGGTTTAAATGGACTTACTAATTCAATTGCTTTTGTATTATATGGAATATAAAATAATAATCTTTGATTTTTATAAGGAATTGGAATTTCATTTGTTAAATGATTAACTAAATTATTTAAATCATCTTCATTTAATTTAATCATAATTTCTAAACATTCTTTCATTTGATTTATAAAAGGAAATCTTGAAACTAAAGTTATACATTCTGGAATTAAAATAACTTCACATCCTATAAATTTAGATACAATTTCTAAATTTTTTTGAAATTTTTCAATATCAAATTTTTTATCATTATCATTAATATTTTTAAATTTAGTATATTCTTTTAAAGGATTTATTTTATATTTTTTATCATATTCATTAATAGGAATTTTCCTAAAATAATGATATGAAACAATATAATAAATTTCTCCTTTTTCATTTCTAATAATATTTAGAAAAGTATTATAAGGTTTAGGATAATTATCTTTATTATCATAACCATCATTATTAAAACACAATTTAATTCCTAAAGGAAAAACTAAATTTGCAGTTAAATTAGAAATATCAATTTGTGAAGTTTTATTTTTATTTTGATAATATTGAATAACACTTGGTTGAAAAGAAGATAAAATTGAACATTCTTTATGTAAACAAGTTGAAGGATATTCTTCACTTTCTTTTATCATTTCTGTATTTTCATATTTTAATCCACTTATAAAGAAACAATGACAAAAAGTATCATATTCAATTTCTTTATAATCTAATTTTGAAATATATTCTATTGAATACATATCTTCTGGATCATTTATTAAAATGTTACTTTCTAATACTTCATAATTTTTATTTTGAGATCTTGTAAAAACTAAATTTATATTTCCTGGATTTATTTTTATTTGTGGTTCAATTTGAGCTTCTAATGGAGAATTTACTATTTTAATTATTTGGTTTTGTTGATTGTTATTATTATTATTTTCATTTATATTTTCTTTATTATTACTTTTAATATTATTATCTTCTATTATATTTGGAGCAACCTTTATTATTATTTTTGGAGATGAACAATTTGGATCTTTATTTTTTAAATTATTTTCATTATTTGATTCATTTAATATTTTATGTCTACTTTCAGTATTTTGTTTTTCAATTTCATTTAATTGATTTAATCTTTTATTAGGATGATCTCTTTCAGTTTCTGATTCATTATTATCTTTATTTAATCCTGTTGTAATTTTATAAATAATATTTATAAAACTATTATTCTTCAATGTCCATACATCATCTATTTCTTTATCTCTTTTTAATTTACTGATTGTAATATGCACTTTTGAACATATATCTTTTTCTTCTAATATTTTAAAACAAAGATCAATAGTATATGTTTCAATATCTATATTATCACTTATTTAGTTAAATAAATATATATTACAATTTAATTAATTCATTATCATATATCATTAATGAATCTTTTAATAATATTGAATTAGTTTTCCTTTCATCAATTAACTTTTTAGATTTATTATTTAATCTAAAGATTACTTGAAATTTTGGTGTTTTATATTTTTTTATTTTATCTTTAGAATTTCCCAACCTTACATTTTTAACTAAATAAATATAATAATTTTTGAATTACTTATGAAATATATAGATGTTTCTTTTTTATTATTATTATCCATTTATTTTATCTTTTCATTATTTTCAATCACAGAATAAAATTTTCAATTTAAAAAAAATATATAAAAAAAAAATATAAAAAAAAAAAAAAAAAAAAAAAAAAAAAAACAAAAAATAAAACTTTAAAAAAAAAAAAATAAAAAAAAAAAAAGAAAATCAAAATCAAAAAGAAAAAAAGACAATGAATTAAAAAGACCAATGAATTCTTTTATGTT
>Ga0256407_10012661_pt1 | contig 11427 bp, 1 predicted proteins | sample RumenRJG_04DNA_FD_193489 | JGI IMG/M metagenome (GOLD analysis project Ga0256407, IMG submission 193489) | Bovine rumen microbial communities from Lethbridge, Alberta, Canada - RJG_04 | ecosystem: Host-associated > Mammals > Digestive system > Stomach > Rumen | place: Canada: Alberta | collected... | reverse complement strand
TTTCTATTTTCTTTATTATTATTTTGATTATTATAATTTTCAATACTAGAATATTTATTATTTATTTTTTCATTATCATTCATAATATTTTTATTATTTGTATAACTATTTTCTTTATTATGTAAATTAACATTTTGTCTTTCATTTGTTTTAATATTTTGAATATTTTTATTATTTTTTTTATTATTATTTTCATTGATATTAAAATTTGAAGAATCAATATTTTTTTGATTATCTGAATCATTAGATGAAGTTATTTTAGCATCTAATATTTTTCTATCAGAAGGAGTTTGAATTTCATTTATTATCATTTCATCAGAATGATTACTAAGATTTTTATTTCCTTTAATATTCTTATTTGAATCCATTCTTTTTGACCCAGAATTATTACCTGATTCAGGGAAAATATAATTTCCATTTTCATCAATTCTATTTCTATTTTCATTTAATTTTTTATTTTCATTTGAATTAATAATTGGTGATAAATCAATATCATTCATATTAATTTGATTATAATTTTCATTTGAATCTTCTTTATCTATAATATTTTTTAATTTATCTTTATCAAGTTGTCTAGAACTTATATTTGATTTATCATTATTTGAAGATGAATTTTTATTATTTTTATTATGTTTTGTAATGTTTTTATTTTCTGAATTCACATTCTTTGCTTGATTTATATTATTTATATTTAATTTATCCTTATTTAGATTATTTTGATTATTTAAATTTTTATTTTTTGTATTTTGTAAATTAGTTTTTTTAGTTAAAGTACTATTCCTTGAATCTTTTGAATTATCATTTTTATTATTTAAAGTATTATTTTTCGAGTCTTTCTCTTTTTTTTTATTATTTGAATAACTATTTTTTGATTCATCTTTGATATTCTTTTTTTTCTTTGAATAACTATTACTTGAATTCTCCAAATTATCATTATTTTTATTATTTTTTGAACTATTTAAATTATTTTTTTTCTCATCTTTATTATGATTTATATCTTTATAAGAATTTGATTGATTATGATTTAAATTTTTTTCTTTATCTATATTTCCTTTTGAATTTATTAATTTATCTTTATTAGAAAAATCTTTTCCTTTATTATAAATGTTATCAAATTTATTTGTTTTTTCTTTATGTGAATGTATGTTTGAATTATTTTCATCTTTATTTTCCAAATTATTTTCTTCAATTTGATTTTTATCATTTAAACTTAAATTATTTTTATTACCTTCAATTGTATTATATTCATTTTTATTTTTTAATATTCCTTTTCTAGAAGATTTAGAACCACCTTCTTTACTATTATTTATTGAATTGCCTCTATGAGAATAACCATCTTTAGAATTTGATTTAATATTATCTTGACTATTATCTTTATTATTATCTTTTCCTATTTTAATATTTTTAATATTTAAATTATTTATTTTTTTAGTATTATTTTCATTTAAATTATTATTATGTTCTAAATTTTCATTATTCTTTGTATTTTTTTTATTAACATACTTTGCATTTTTACCTGAAATATGGTCATTTTGAGAATTTGATAAATCATTTTCTTTATAATTTTGTTTATTTATGGTTTCAGAATCATCATTATTATTGTCATCATTATCTAAATTATTTTTAGTCATATGATTATTTATTTGTTTATTTTTTATATTATTATTTGAAAAATTGTCCTTTTTCTTCTTATTTTCATCAATTATTTGCTCATTTGATTTTTTATAATTTTGTTGATAATTATTATCCTCAATTTTATTTGTATTATTTGTATTTAATTGACTCGAATTTTTATTAGTTAAATATTTTGAATTAGGATTTTTATTTTCTTTTGAATTAATTTTCATATTTGAATAACTAGATGCAACATCAGTAATCTCTTTAGAATCTTTTTTATTTATATATTTTGAATTATTTATTGTTTTAATATTTTGGTTATTTGAATTAGAATGTTCAGAATAATATCCTTTATTTTCATTTGAATTCATTCTATTTATTTCTTTTGATTCAATTGAATTATTATTCTTATTCATTTTTTTTGAATCAGGTGAATTATTTCTTTGATTTAATAATGAAGAATATTTATTTTTATCTTTTTTATCAGTATTAATTTCATCATCCTCTTCTTTAATATTATTTTGATTTAAAAAATCAATTTTATTATTTTTATCTTTATTATTATTGATATATTTTGAATTTTGATTTTTATTATTAATATTAGAAGTAGTTAAATATTTTGTAGTTGATCCTTCAAATTCATCTTTTTGAGAATTAGATAAATATTTTGAAGCAGAAGTTTTAAAAGTATTATTTTGAGTATCCTCTTTTGAACTTTTTAAATATTTAGTAACAGAACCTTTACTTGAAGTATTTTTATTATTTGAAGATGAACCTCCATCAAAATTATTTTTTTTACTATTAGTTGAGTATTTATTATTATTATTTGAGTCTTTTCCTTCATTAATAAAAATATTATTATTATTTATATTTTTATTATTACTATCTTTATTAATTAATTCATCTTCTATTACTGGAATTGTTGAATAAACACTTTCTTGATTATCTCCTTTTTCAATACTTGAATAATTTGCATATTCATATTTATTTAAAATGTCTTTTGCTCTTTTATTATCAAATAAACTATTATATGTTTTTTTAAGTAATTTTTCTTGATTTTTAATAGAAAATCCAATTGGTAATTTATTAATATTACTTTTAGATTTTTTAGTTTTATTTTGACCAACAAAGGAATTATTATAACTTTTATTATAATATTTATTATTAGGGAAATTCTCAGTTTTACTTCTTGTATTTTTTTTAATTGTTGTTTGATTAATATTATATAATTGATTAAAGGTAGAATAATTTTTTTTAGGATGTAAAGTTAAACTATTATTAAAACTTAAATCAGATATTAATAAATTATTTGACTTTTTATTAGGTGTTAAATTAATACTGTAATTTCTACTATTTTCAAATTCATATTTTCTATATGGAAAATTATCTTTATATATTGTAATAATATCTTCAGTATTATTTGTTATTTGTGATATATCATCTTTATCATCTGTTTCCAAAGCAATTATTTTTTGAATTTTTTTTAAATTTTTTAAAGAAGATGATTCATTTAAATTAAAATTACTTTTAGTATTTAATGGACTCATACTTAAATTTTCACTATTTTGATGAATTGAAAAGTTTAAATCATTAAAACTTTTATTATAATTATCCAAAGCTTTTCTTATTATTTGTTCTTTTACTTCATCATTCACATAAACATTTTTTTTACCTGTAAATGAATTATTTTCATTTTTTTGATAATTAATTTTTAAACTATTATTATTTATATCAATATTATTAAGATTTGGATTACTATTAATTTTTGGATGAGTAATATAATCTGCATAATTGATATTTTTTTTATTTTTTGATTCAATTTCATTATATGACTTTATCATTCTTAAATTTTTTAAACTTTCTTCACTTTCAAATGTTTCACCATATTTTGTATTGGGAGAATTGTTTACATTTTTTTCTTTACTTAACGACGATGCATTCATATTCATTTTATCCAAATAATATTCTTTATAGTTTTTGATTCTTAATTTTTTATATGAACCATCTCTTAATTGAATATATGGAAATGATTCATCTAATGTTAAAGAATTTCTTTTTTCTGGAGTTTTTTCTATATTTTTTTCTTTTTTATTTTCTGATATATTCAACATTTTTTATATTATTTCTTTATTCAATAATTTATATGAATTTAAGTATTTTTAATTAAAATTATTTAATTAATACTTATACTTCCAAAACAAATATTAATTTAATTAAAATAAATAAAATTTTTTTATTATAGATTATGTAAATATTTTTTGATAAAGTTTAATATTCATAAAATAATTATAATCATTTTATAATGATTAAATTAATTTCATTATTTGATAATTTTTATTAATTACTGTAAATATTTATCTTTATTTATTAAATTAATTGATAAAATTAAATATAAGATATATATAACTTACCAAAGATACATATTGGAAAAATTATAATAGAAAAATCATTTAAATGATTATACAAAACAACAAATTGAATAAAAATTATTATGCTTATCTTTTATACCATTCACTGCAAATTTTGAAAAATTTTTATTAATAATTGCATTTCTTCTAACTTGATTAAAATCATCATCAGTAATTTGAAATACAATACTTAAAAAAGGATCTTTAAAAAAATCAATATTAAAAAAACAATTATCATAAGTTTTCAATAATTCTAATCTTTTTTGTAATATAATTCTTCCAACATTTTCTTTAGTAAATATAATATTTTTATCATAATTTTCAATTTTTAATTCTTCATTCCATACTAATTTATTTACAGGCTGTAAATTTTGCAAATAATTAATTGTATTATAAAATACTTTACTCCCTTTTTTTAATAGAATTTTTTCATCTGAATTATTTTTATTTGGATAATAATATTCATTATTATCTTCTTTATAAATATTCTTAGTTAATTCCTTTAATTTATTTGCATATTTTTTTGGATTTGTTCTTACAAAATTTATTTCTCTAAGAAAATTACTTTCAAAATAATCAATAGTTGGATTTTCAGTTGAAATATATGAAATTGTTTGATTTATTGTTTTATTTTCATAATTTTCACAATTGTTCTTCTCATCTACTATATTGAATTTGTTTATTATTATATTTTTTTGAGCTTTATTTTCAAAATTTACACATAAACAAACACCCATTTTCTTTTATATTTACCTGATTAAAATTTATTAAAAATATAAATTCAAAAATAAATTTATTCTTAATTATGATTAGTATAAATTATTTTTTTTGTTAAAATGTAAAAAAATTTTTGAGATATTTTTTTAAATAAATAAATTAATAAATATAATTAATTTAAATCATTCTAATTATATATATAAAATACTATAAATTCTAATTTAAAATTTTTATTTTATAAAATTAAAAATGGGAATACAACAAACCAAATCATTAATGAAGGCATATTACTCATCAACAAATGCCTTATCAAAAGATCCAAATGATTTTATCCAAAAAGGATTTAATCCAGAATGTTTACAATTAATAGAATTCATTGATAAATTTTGGAATGAAAAATGTGTAGAACACTTAGATAAAATGAATGTTTTAGATCCAAAAAAATCTGGAATAAATCAAAGAGAAAAAGATAAATTTAACATAAAAGAAAAAATAATTTATAATGAAATTCCAATTGAAAAACAAAATATGAATAATGCATTTAATATACAATCACTAAGTGAATTTAGAGAACCTTTTATTCCAGAAGATACTTTATCTTTTTCTCAATCTCAAATGAAAAAAATGAATATTTTATTAATTGCTTATGTTAGAAAAATATTGTTAACTTGTAATGAGAATTCTACTATTGAATGCATTACTAAATATTTTAATAGTGCTATACAAGATAAAACTAGAATTAATTTAAATTCAATTGGAATTAATCTTTTTATTAAATTATTTTCTGATTTATCTAAAGGTAATATTAAGATAAAAGAAGAAAATTTAGATTTTTTATTAGAAAATTCTAAATTTATTAGACCTTTAGCTTTTTGGGGAGAATCAAAAGAACATTTTATATTAGATAAATCTTTAGATTCAATAATAGAATATTTAAAAGAAATTATTTTAGATGAAAAAGAAACAGAATTAAATAAAATGAAATCATTAAAAATAATATTTAATTTAGCTCTTGCAAAAGGTTCATTAAAAAATTTATTAGATGTTATAGAATCATATAATAAATTACCAAATCCAAAAATTGATTTTAACTACGAAATAAATTTATTCAAAAACGAATTTATAAAATTTTCTCTTTCCATACCAGAAAAATCAAACCAAAAATTAATAAGTGATATATGGAATTACACAATATCAACAGAAAAAGAAAAAAAATCAAACCAAAATTCAAAAGAGCAAAATCAAATATTTTACTCATCAACATGTGATGGAAGTTATTTATATCTTTTCATATCAAAAGGTTATTTAATGAAAATAGGAACAGGATACAATAATACAATGATGGGAAAAGTATATTTATCAAAAGAAGATTATAGAACTGGAGAAAAGGGAACTATTGCAATTGTTGATAATATACTTTATTATAGAAGTAATCAATTAGATCCTAATCCAGTTATTAGTATTAATCCTGATAATTTAGAAGAAATTGAAAATAATTTTGATGTTGATTATAGAGAAATAAATCATATTTTTATTGAAGAAAAAAAATCTGAATTTGAATTTCCACATTCTTCATATGAAGAAATGATGGATATTATTGAAAGGAAAAAAAATATGGGTTTAGATGATAAAACTAATGTTAGACCTTCTGCTGCTTCACCTATGCTTTCTGATGGGAGATATATTTATATTGTTTCTAAATGGTTTGATAATGTTAATAATGGAGAAGATAAAAAAGATGATGATGAGGAAAATGAAAATGAAATTGATAATAATAAAAAAGAAAAGGAAAATAAAGCTATTTTTGGTGTTAATATTTATGATCCTTTAAATAATATGTGTCATGTAAGAAGTGTTCAATTAAGTATGATTAAAAATGATAATAGTGATGAAAATGATGAGAAAGTTATTGAAAATTTAAAAAATGTTTTGAATAATAATAATACTAATGATAATAGTGTATTTAATAATAATTTATTTGGTAATAATGTATTTAATGATAATTTATTTAGTAATAATAATTTAATTCCTAATATGAGAAGAAATAATAACAATAATAATAATAGAAATAGAAATAATAATAATAATAATAATAATATTAATAATACTGGAAGTGATAGTAAAAAAGAATTAAATGGAGAATTTCTACAAAAACAAAATGAATTTTATACAAATGGAAATATATTAATGATAAACAAATTTAAATTCTCATTAATAACAGGTCAATTATTAGGAGAATATGAAGTACCCGGAAATGCAATAAATAGAACATTCTGTTATGATTTTAAAAATAATTTAATATGGTGTATTAAAAATGAAAGTGAAAATAAACCATTACAAATAATATCATATTTTAATCAAAGTGCAAAACCAATTGTAGAATATCCAAAAAATCATCCTAAATATGTATCATGTTCAGTAGAAAAAATAATAGAATCATGTGAAAATAATATTAAAATGTTAAATTTAAAAGAAGAAGTAAATGTTAAAAAATATGATAAACAATTAACTTTAAATATTTTAGGATTGGAAGATGAAAATACAGAAAAATATAAAGAAATCAATATAATTAATAATAATGAAAATTTAAATGATAATGAAAAATATAAAATGAATATTCAATGTTTAATTCTTAATACAATTGCTAAATTAAGTGAGTTTTATGGTCAAGTTCCAGATTTGAGAATTGCAACTAATGATATTGAAAGAGGAAAAATTTTATCTGAAGTTATGAGAAGGCCTTTTTGTGTTAAATTAGAACCAATTGTTTTTGAAAAAATAATTCAATTTTTAAAATTGTATAGTGATGATTTTTTAAAAGGAAAATTCACTGATACTGAAGCTTATTGTCTTTTAGCAATTGTTAAAATTATTAGAACTAATTTAAAATGTTTATCTATTTCTAATTTAGGTGTTGATTATTTTATTCAAAGAAATACTAAAAATAAAAGTAATCCATTTTTAGAAATGAAAACCTTTATTTTTAAAATATTAGAAATGTATCATAATAAAAAAAATTCAACAGAAGATAAAGATAAAGATTTAATAAAAGCACTTTATGAAGAATGTAAAATAATTTTAATGGTTAGTGTTAATACATTATATCAAAGTTATGATGAAATAATTCAAGTTTTAAAAGATAATATAAATAATTATGAAAAAAGTCCATATTCAAAAGATATAGCAAAATGTATTTTAATTTGGTTATCTAATGAAGATAATATACATAATGTATTTTTAAAAACAGATAAATTATGTATTGATACTCTTTTTGATATATTAAAAATTGTATCTAATTGGGAAGTTGTTTCAATTAAAAAATTCTTACAAAATAATGTTAAAAATATTGATGTCAAAAATTTAATATTTCATAATTCAGATGATGAATTAGTTGCTTTTGGTTTTATATCATCTCTCCAAATGGAATTATTTAAAAATTTAAGTCAAAAATTACTAAATGATCAATATGATGATATTAAAAATGAATTATTAGTAACAGATTTTACAAATATAATATTTAATGATGCTTTAGAAATATTTAAAAATATACAATCATTTATTGAAAAATATATAAAATTAATTAAAAAAGATTATGACAATAAATATTGTGAAGAAGATGATATGATTGATACATGTGATATGATAACTACATCAACAAAAAAAGAAGAACCAGTAAAAAAAAATATTCCCAAATTTGAAGAATATAAAAAACAATGTATGAATAATTTATACCAAATATTTCTAGATCAATTAATAAACATAAACTTACTTTCAATAAAAACATTCCAATTCCACATAAATGCATTATCAATATTAGTATCCGATTACTTACTAAGTGCATGTTTATTAGATTCATTCACTGATTTAATAAACCAAATGAATTTAATATATTCAACAATAACAAAAAATATGAAAATAAAAAAAGAATCAAAAATAGAAAAAAATTCTGAATATAAAGAATTAATTTTCGAAACAAATCATCCATATAATGAAATGGCTCCAGTAAATTTCATATTAGACATTCCAGAAGAAGAAGGACCATTATATTTAGAATTTGATCCTCAATGTGCTTTTTCAGAACAATATATTCATTCAGTTGGATTATATTTTTATTCAGATTCAAAAATGACAAAATATTATTCTCAAAAATTACAAAGATTGAATAAAGAATTTCCAAAAGAAACAATTGAATTAAAAACTCATCCAGTTTATGCTTCTTTTAAAAATCATTATGTTAATAATTCAGGTGCTTATGGTGTTAAAATGAAATTACATAATGGGAAAGAACCAAATAAAAAAAAGAAAAAAAGTGATGAATTTTTTAATTTAATTCGTGCTTTTTGTTGGGTTGGTTGTAAATGTGCTTCTATTGTTATTAAAGGTAATTTTATGAAAATTGTTGTTGGAAGTGAAGAACAAGATAAAAAATATAAAAATGTTTTAAATTCAAAATTATTTTCAGGTGGAATTGAATATGATGAAATTAAAAAAGATAATGATTCATTATTAAATAATATTATTACAATATTTAATAAATATGTTAAATCAGAAAAAAAAATGCAAAATGAAACATATAAAGAAGAAATTGAATTATTTAATGATAAAAAATGTGATAAAGTTTTAAAATATTTTCAAAAGAAATTAGCAGAAAAAAATCCAGCTGCTAATGTAGGAGGAAAAGATGCTTTTAAAGTAGTTTCTGCTGTATTTTTATGTTTAATTCATCATAGTTGTGAAATTAATAATTTTATTGAAATATGTAAAAAAGATTATGAAGATGAAAATGAAATTCAAAATTTACCAATTTTCAATTCTTTATATAAAAAATATGTTATTGCTGGACAAATGAGAAGTTGGTTAATTGAAAAGAAAAAAAATGTTGCTGAAGCGATTGAAAAACAAAAACCAAATCAAGAAAATTCATCATATATTAATGAAAATGATAATGAACAAAATGCTTTAAATATAATGAAAAAAATTGTTAATCAAACTATTAATAAAGCTAAATTTTTAATGAAAATCAATCCAACTCCTTCTTTTAAAGGAGAAAATAATATTAAATCATTACAAAATTCAATTATTCCTCTTTTACAAGAAAATTTATCAAATAAGAAATTATATAAACATATTAAATTATCTACAATTAGAGCAATTGGAAGATATATTGGATTAAATACTATTAAAAATATATTTATTGATATTAATAATGGTGATTTATTACAAGATTTATTATCTTGGTTTTGCTCTTCTTTGAGAAATTATAATGAATATGATTTTAATAATTTTTCACATTATTTAGATAATGTACCTGGATGTGGTAATTTATATGAAAATAAAATACAAGAAAGTTTTCATAATTTTATGTCTATTTTAATTAGTAAATATATACAAAATAAAAATGAAAAGGAATTAGAATCATTTCTTGATAGTTTAATTTGGAGATATGGTGCTAATGATCATGAATTTTTAGTTGAAAAAGGTCTATTTAATATTATTTGGGGATTAGAAAATGAAACTATAAAATCAGCTTGGGGAAAAAATATTAGAATGATAACAAAAACTGAAAATAATGAAAAAACTAATAATAAAAAAGATAAAATTCAAAGTAAAAGAGAATTATCAAGTGATATATTAGAAATTTTTGAAATTTTAAGCTCAATATGTTTAAATAGAGTAATAAATGATAATGATAATAATCCACAATTAATACAATCACTTTCATTAGAAAGAAAAATGAGTCAAATAAATAATAATTCAACAAAATCTTTAATTCAAAATATTTTAAATATAATATTTGGTGAAATTTCCCAAGCCACAGAAAATTATTATAATTACAGAGGAATTTCATATTCTTTATATAAGCAATATTTAGATTTATTAGAAGAAGGAGAAAATAAAAAATCAAAAGAACAAAAGAAAAAAGAATTGGAATTACAAGAATTAGATCAAGCAGCAAGACAAATAAGAAATAGAAGATATTCGGGAAGTTATTCTGGAAGTGGTAGTGATCCTTATGATGATGAAAGTATTGGTGAAGATTATATTACTATTGATAATGAATATGATGAATTGAATATTAATACTGGTAGTGTTAATTTATTTGGAGGAGTTAAAAAGAAAGAAAAAAAAGAAAAAGATAAAGATAAAAAACCAAATGATGATAAACCTTATTTCTTTTATGAAAATGATTTAATTAATATTTATGATGATTTATATAAACAAAATATTGGTTTGGGATTGTTAAATGTTTTTGGGAAAAAAAATGGAATTAATGGAGAAGAATTAAAAAATATGGTAAATTCACAATGGAATATTATTTATAATCCTGAATTTTTAAATAGATTATTAAGAATATTATATAAAGCTTCTATTCAAAAATGTGATATAATTCAACAATCAATTAACTCATCAGAAAGTTTATATATATTAATTAAATTAATGAAATATTGCTCAACAGAAAATAAATTTTTCATAGTTAAAATATTAATGTCATTAAGCATAAATTCAGATGAAATAACATTAAATGATGTGGTTGAAACTTATAAAAGTGAATATGCATGTAAATATAAAAACTATATAGAATTATTAATTGGTTTGGCAATTGAAATAAGAAAAAAATCTTGGGAATATAATAATTATAATTCATCTGGAAATTATATTATTTCAAATATATTAATTGATATTA
>Ga0256407_10012657_pt1 | contig 11429 bp, 6 predicted proteins | sample RumenRJG_04DNA_FD_193489 | JGI IMG/M metagenome (GOLD analysis project Ga0256407, IMG submission 193489) | Bovine rumen microbial communities from Lethbridge, Alberta, Canada - RJG_04 | ecosystem: Host-associated > Mammals > Digestive system > Stomach > Rumen | place: Canada: Alberta | collected... | reverse complement strand
GCATCAGAGTCTTGAGCCGAAATGGTCAGAGAGGCGACAAATAATAAAAGGGTTGTGTAAATCTTTCTCATACGCTTCTGATTTTTAGTTTGTGTTGCAAAGATACATAATTTACTAATAGGGTGAACACCAACGTCATAAAATCTATTTAGCGCGTTCGTGCAATCGATTGCACCAAGCGCTTAAGAATAACAAGTCCTTATTAACAAATAAGGGTTCCTTATTATCAAATAACATGCCCTTATTGACATTTCCTGATTTGGGTTGACACAACCAGTATTGCAAAATAGCCCTCACTTCTTAACATTTTCCCCTGGAAGCCCGATATACAGAGGGCTGAGACACGTTAGGGATAATTGGTTCTCCCTCACGCCTCCCTAACGTTTTTCAGACCAGTCCCTCACCTTAATCACAAAACCTTTCAGTCCATGTGGTGTGAGGGTAAAAAGATAAAAACGTTAGGGAGACGTTACCCCAAAGCTGTTCTCCCTCACGTGTCCTATCCCCTTTCTACAAAGGCATTCCCTGCGAAAATGTTAGGATGTGAGGGTAAAAACGAAAAAAACTTTTGAAAAACGTAGCTTGATAGAAAGTGGCGTTTAGTCCGTCCCTACGGACTGCCAGTCCGCTCGGGACGGACTCGCAGTCCGAAGCCTTCGGACAATGGTCGTCACAGGCTACATCCTATTACATATTGAAGTCATATTAAACTCTAATTGAAGTCATATTAAACTCTAATTGAAGTCATATTAAACTCTAATTGAAGTCATATTAAACTCTAATTGAACTCTAATTGATTGCAGTCTCGAGCCCCTCGGACTAAAAGCGGGATACCGGCAAAAGAAACAGGCGGGCACCTATCATAGATGTCCGCCTGAAATATGGTTAGAGGAAATGGGTTATTTGATTTCTCCAGTCATCGTGGAGAAGTTTAGGTAAACCTTCTTACCTGCTTCTGACCAAACACCAGGCTGATCGCCTTCCGTACGAATCACAATCTTTCCATCATAAACATTGTACTCTGTACGCCACCAATCAATTCCATCGATAAGTGTAAACATGCGCACATTTCCATCATTCACGAAAGCAGGAGATACGAACTCTCCATCTTTGTCAGTCGGAACTGTAAAGAGATTAGCCTTATCCGGGATGCTCGCGTCCCAGCCTTTTTCTACGATTTCACCACAGATATATACTTGCGGTTTATCAATAACCAGGCTCTTTTCTTGTGGACGTAAAGTCAGTACATACCATCCGGCTTTATCTATCTTACAGTTAGAGCCATCGTCGGAATAGCCCGCTCCCGCTTTGTCAGTAACACTCATCTGGTTACCACCGAAATCACCCTTCCATTCTGCCTTAGGTGCAAATTTAAACATTTCACCAGCACTGAAATAGCGAAGAATCCAGAACACCCCTTTGGATTTACCAGAGTCATCCCAATTAGAGTTCACTAGAATCAACGGTAACCATGTTCCACCCCAATCAAGTTCACTTCCTGTCATATAGAATTCAGTAGGTACATCTTCTTCGATAGAATAGATTCCATACTTTATATCCAGATTAATAACCCAATTACCTGGTTCAGCAATGTTGATGGTCTTAGCGTTGTTAGCAAGAGCAACACCACCAGATGTAGCATTATTGTCTTCAATATAACTACCCATCACTTCCTCATTAGTGCCATTTACGGCATAGAGCAGGATAGAGCTGTTCTTCTCTGTTGTAGAGATGGAAACTTTATATATTCCATCAGACTGCTTCTCAAAAGTACCAGCTTCCACACCGTTTACGATAGCCTTATAACCATCACTATACTCTGGAATAAACGCAAACTTTAATGGCACAGAAGTCGTTGCTTCAAAGAAAGCGCCATCACCAGAAACAGTGTGTGCTACTATATCAGCCTTATAGGCAAACGTATAAGTCAAGTTGGCATTATGATTGCAAAATCTTGCACCTATAATCCGCTCAATTTCATTAGCAGCGACATAGAGTTTTCCATCCTTTCCGTAGCCGTCAATGGTATCATTGTATTGCTTACCTCCTTCATCAACGCGGATTACTTTTGCTGTGATACTAGATATTTCTTCGTTGCTGGCTGTATATGTGAACAATGCTACATCTTTGCCAGCATCGTTGGTCATGTCGATAGCCACGTTTGTCGGGTTAAAAGCAATCTGAATGCTGACAGGATCATCCTGACCATATTTCTGCGGAGCAGCATAGTCAGTATAGTCACCGTCACAAGCAGTCAGAGCGCTAAGTGCCATTAATCCAAATAATATTTTCTTCATAATTGTTCAGTTTTATATTACTATTCCTTAGGTAACTTCATGAAGGAGTAGAATCCCGTCACGTCATTAAACAAAACCCTATACTTACCCTTTTGAGTAACTTTCACATTAGAGCCATTGTCAACACCAAAGCCCATTGGGAAGTCTTCACTACCCCAGTTCTTTGACCATGAGTCATCGGCAGCAAACTTAACCTCATCTTTATTGGCAAACTCCCAATCGAAGTACCAAACATGATTAATTCCATCATGCATATTACAAGGAATCATGTGATTGCCTGTCTGATCCCAACCATTAATAGAACCAGGAACGCTAATAGACTTATATACAGTTGGTGCATCAGTCGCCTCGAAAGTAAAATTACTGTTCTTACTATTGAACGTCAGTTTATAGAAACCAGCATCACCAACAACAAAGTAACCCTCGTTACCTACAGCACCCGAGGCTGCTGTGCCGTCAGAGAAGCCAAAATACTTAGGCTCTACATCCTTCACACCTGGGTTAGTCAGTAAGCGGAACTTACCGCCAGCGGGGAAGTAGTCGATTAACGTAAACTCACCATCACCATTGAAGTTATACTTAGCACCGTTGACTGCTGAGAGTGGAATCAGTGATACGCCAATATGCAAACTATCATTCGTTTCCTTTCCGTCACCAATGCAGTCACCAGCGATGTACCACAAAACGGGATCTTCACTCAATTCCTGATAGTAAGGCTTTACTTTCAACTTAATAACATTTGAAATGATATTATCGTTGGCTCCTACAGTGGCTCTCAAGCGAATATATAGATCTGTCAAGTATGGTAACTTCTCCGGTTCATCTATTAATCCAGCCTTCAACAAGGCTGCATCCACCAGATTAGCAGGGAACGTATAACTACATGATGTTGCTGCTCCATCCACCTCAGCATAGTTGGGCAAATGTCCAGGTTCTGCTTCAGAGAAGTCATTATTTAATGACACTTGCGCATAGTATCGTGTAGCAGCAGTATAACCATAATCTGGTTGTGACCATGTCAATGTGATTCCATCGGAATTTGCCAAGTCATAAGTTACGCTGCTCAGCGCTGGCGTATTGAGTGTGAATCCAACTTCACCTTCAGGAATATTCAGCACGGGATTACTGCCATTGTCATCACTGCAGCTTGCCAACAAAACAGTCCCTATGAATAGTGAAGTCATTATAATTATCTTTTTCATATTCTTGTCTTTTTTGATGGTAAATAATTAATAACCGTCGTTCTGTTTAATAGCACCATTAGAGGCATTAATCTCTGTAGCAGGGATGGCAAAAATGTTACGAGTCTTGGGGAATACTGTTCCATTGGCATCGCCACCTTTCCAAGCCCACTTATAAGTAGCCTGAGGACCACCAAACTGGTCGAAGCGAATCAAATCTACGCGACGACGACCTTCGAAGTAGAACTCACGCGACCACTCGTCAAGCAAATCGTCGAGTGTATATTCTGCCTTGGTCGAGGCATGAGCACGATTTCGGATTTCATCCACATAATCTGTTCCCTTTGTTGTTGTCTTTCCACCATTCTGGCGTGCTGTAGCCTCTGCATAAGTAAGATAAGCCTCTGCTACACGTAGGAAGAACACATCTGTATCAATGAACTGAGAGTTGTGCGAAGCGGAACCATCGCTATAAATATTTGTCCATTTTGCTACTGAGAATCCTTTTGCGAAATCAGCGATGTCCGCCTTTGTCGGAATATCCAGTGTTCTATCAGCAGAATGAAGTAGTGCACGATCGTCTGAAGCCTCACCAGGCATTTTCTTCCACTCTGTACCTCCTGGTGTATTAGCAGCCTTGGGGAAGAACTTTGCTACGAATTGAGGACGAGCACGATTACCACCCCAATATTCTGTTGTACCAAAGTTGCCCATATCATCCTTTGTAGTAGAAGCAATCAAGAACAAGGCACCAGCCCACCCTGAAGTTGTGGTACCATCCTGAAGAATGGGCAGTACGGCCTCACAAGATGCTCCATTCGAGCCATTGTCACCCATGAACAGCATCTGATAGGAAGTGGCAGAAGGAGTGTTGCCTTTAAACAAGTGGTAAGGAGAGTTGATGACCTTCTCTGCATAGGTAGCAGCATTAGCCCATTGCGCTGTTCCAGTATATACCTCTGCATTCAAATAAATGCGAGCCAGAAGTAACCATGCTGCGGCTTTATCTGCACGCCCATAACCAGAAGTTATATCTGTGCCTGAAGTCTTATCTGCAAATTTAACAGCTGGATCGTTCAACACAGCACTGTTGTCATCAGCCTTCTCGCCAGCAACTGCTAACAATTCACTCTCAACAAATGAAAAGATTTCTGCACGTGTCTTCTGTTCAGAAGTAGCACCAGCCTGGGCTGACTCAGTTACCAGAGGCACATTACCATAGAGATCCATTAACTCATAGTAGTAAAGTGCACGTAGAAAGCGTACTTCTGCAGTATGTACAGCATCAGTGCCTTCAAACTGGTAGAGATAATCGTTACACATGCTGACACCATAGAACAAGCGATAGTAAAGACCCTCAAGCATGGGATGAGATGAGGTATATGAGTTATTGACAAAATCGCTAATACCTTCATCACCCCAACCACAGATAGCCTCATCTGTCGTCAGTTCGTTAGAGTTGAAAATTTGGCGAATAAAACCTGTAGTACCACCATCATAACCGGAGATATCGCAGTCGCCATTAGCACCGTTGTAACTCTCCATACCCAAATTTGCATAACACTTAACAAAGGCAGATGTCTCTGTTGTTGAAAGTGTCAGGTTTGGGTCAATAGGTGTGACATCCAGATCCTTGGTGCACGAACTCATTGCCACGGTCAACACTGCTGCGGCCATTGGCAGTAGATTTTTAAAATATCTTAAGTTCATAATCGTATGCTTTAGAATTGTGATGTTAATGATTAAAAGTTAAGAGAAAGACCCAATTGTACTGTAAGCGGACGTGGGTACATATTATTATCAATACCACCGAAGACTTCCGGATCGATTCCTTTATACTTCGTGATGGTAAATACATTAGACACATTGGCGTAAACACGACCGCTAAGTCCATGCCATCCACCTGTCTTAAAGAGTTCGTCAAAACTATATCCAAGGGTGATATTATCACACTTTAAGAAAGACGCATTGTGAACAAAGTAGTCAGACAGTGCATTATCGTATGTTTGCCAATTCTTTGGTAACACGTCAAATGGACGGTTGGTCAAGTAATTAAACGAAGCGTCATACACTTTCGAAATATTACTGAATCCAGCCTCTTGGTCGTTGTAAACATAGTTGCCCAAACTGGCTCGCAGCGAGAAACTGAAGTCCCAACTCTTATACATCAACTTAGAAGAGAAACCGAAAGTCCAAGGCGCAGCAGGACTCTTATAGAAATATTTGTCATCGGTCGTAATCTTACCATCGCCATTACGATCAACATAGACACCTTCAAGAGGAAGCCCATCGGCACCATAAACCTGCTGGAACACATAGAAAGAACTTGCGGGGTGTCCTACTGCATGAGCTTGAGCATAGTTACCCGTACCAGAAGAAATTCCACCCGTTGGAACATAGTAGTTGCTACCACCAATCAACTCGGTAATCTCGTTCTTGTTGTAGGTCATGTTTAAGCCCAAGTCCCAATACCAATCTCCACCTGTGGTGAACGGCTTGTAGTTGATTGCCAATTCAAAACCAGTGTTCTTCAGAGAACCTATATTAGCCTTTGTCTTGTTACTAAAGTTGGTACCTGCAGAAACGAAGATGTCATTCAACAAATCAGTCGTCTTACGATAGTACCAATCGAAGGTTGCAGTAACACGGTTGTTCAAGAAACCGAGGTCAAGACCAACGTTATAGGTTGATGTGGTCTCCCATTTCAAGTTTTCGTTATAAGAGAGAGGGCTGAGAGTAGAGCCGTCGCCTGCGATAGGATAGTAACTATCCGTACGTGTATTCTTCTTATAGGTAATAAAATAGGTATAGTCACCAATACCTTCCTGTTGACCAGTCTGACCATAGCCCAAACGGAGTTTTAAGTCAGAGACAACGTCAACATTCTTGAGAAATTTCTCATTCTTGATCTTCCATGCCAAGGCAACAGATGGGAACGTTGCCCAATGCTCCTTGAAACGAGAAGAACCGTCACGGCGTACCGTTGCAGTGAGCAGATAACGGTCATCATAACTATAGTTCAGACGTCCAAAGAAGGACACAATGTAGTTTTCTGTTTTATACTCTCCAAGACCACGGTTATGATAGTTTTTCTCTGGATCAAGAGCATCATACTCAGTATTGGTTGGTTGAATAAGTCCCCAACCATCATAATGCTGAGATCGCCAGAACCACTGCCACTCATAACCCGCCATGATGTCAAAATGATGTTCCTTAGTGAAATCTTTCAAGTATTGGGCATAAGCATTATAAGACATATTCCTTTTTACAATCTTATCCCATCCATTCCAACCGTAATATACGTTGTTGTTAGGAACAGCAGTATCAGAAAAGTCATTCTGCTTACCCTCAGAGATATCAAGACCGTAATTCATGTGAACATGCAAGTCCTCAAAACCATGAATAGCATAGTCAGCCTCGATGTTTCCAACCAACGTCTTCGATTTTGCCTTACTTTCATTCAAGTTGAGCATAGCCACGGGATTGGCTGTAGCGTTTCTGTTATATGTATTGGGCCAAGTAAGATCCTTGAGCGTTCCAGAAGGGCTATCAGCATCACCTATCTTTGTGCTCTGCAGCCACTCATAATAGCCTTTGAAATTACCGAAGACGGGATCATCGCTCATTACCGGTTGTGAAGGATCATACCAGACAGCAGCACCTACAGCACCTGTGTTGGCATACTGTGTCTTAGCATACATTCCTTTTACGTTGACATTAAACTTCAAGTGATCCTTTAGGAACGAAGGTGACAAATTCACACTGGCCGTATAACGCTCAAAGTTGCTGGTTTTCAAAATTCCCTGTTCATTAGTGTATCCAAAACTTACACGATAGGGCATATTTTTCAAGCCTCCAGAAACCGTGATGTTATGATCTGTAGATACAGCGGTTCGATAGATTTCTTTTTGCCAGTCAGTATTGGCATTACCAAGCAATTTGACGGCATCACTGGCATCCCCATAATACTCCTTTACAAAGGAACGGAACTCGTCACCATTCATCACATCAAGAGACTTCTTGCGAGTGGAAATGGACACATTACCATTATAACTTACCTTTGGTGCGGTTCCTGCACGTCCCTTTTTAGTTGTAATAATGATAACACCATTCGAACCACGGCTACCATAAATAGCAGTAGCAGAAGCATCTTTCAGTACGGTGAACGATTCGATATCGTTAGGGTTGACCATCGAAAGACCGTTGGCAAGTCCCTTCACTCCTTGGTTGTCCATTGCCAAACCATCAATAACAACCAATGGATCATTAGAGGCATTCAGTGACGAGCCGCCACGGATACGAATAGTAGCACCGCCACCAGGAGAACCACCACCGTCGGTGATGTTTACACCAGCAATCTTACCTTGCATCAGATCCTGAGCATTGGTTACGAAACCTCTGTTCATCTCATCGGGCTTAACTGCAGTTACCGAACCCGTCAGGTCCGTTTTGCGAGCTACACCATAACCGATAACAACGACGTTTTCCAACATCGCTGCATCCTCCTGAAGAGTGATCTCGAGATTCGCTGCTGCCTTCACGGTCTGGGTCTGATAGCCCACATACGACACGCTAATGTCAGCACCTTGAGTAGCTTTCAAGACGAAGTTGCCATCGAAGTCAGTAACTGTAGCAGTCTGTGTTCCTACCACACGTACTGTAGCGCCGATAATCGGTTCGCCCTGAGCATCTTTAACATGGCCTTTGACATCAATCTGAGCAAAGGCACCTACCGAAAGGAAGAGTCCCAACAATAGGACCATCATCCTTAACGGAGACGTAATGTTTACCTGCTTCATCATTTTATTTAATTAGTGTTAGTAATATATAATATATTTCTCGCTTCGCACAACGATTTGATTTAAATCAAGTGCAAAGATAAGATTTGTTCCCATTCGTTCATACTTTTTTTGAGTTAAAAGCGTTATAATGTAAATGCAAACGATTGCGCACTAAACAATATATAAAATAAATAAGGTAAAGGAATACGGAAAGAAACTTTTCTATATCTTTGCATCATCAGACTAAAAATCAGGAAATGGAAGAACGTACCCCCTTGACGATGAAGGACATTGCCGCACACTTCGGTATCAGTGTGGCAACCGTCTCACGAGCTCTGAAGGACTCGCCCCGCATCTCTGTGGAGCGGCGTGCGGCTATTCAGCAGTATGCAAGGGAGCATAACTTCACACCAAATATGATTGCAGAGTCATTGCGTCATTCCCGGATTCAACCTATGAAAGTAATCGGGGTTATTATCCCTGAGTTTGCCCATTACTATTTCTCGTCCATTCTTTCCGGCATCGAAGAAGAGGCATCAGCTCACGGTTACCGTATCATGGTGGCACAAAGCAATGAACAATACGAACGGGAAGTGAAGATATGTAAGTCGTTCTACGAGAACAAGGTGTGCGGGATTATTGTATCCCAGTCGAAGGACACTCATAGATATGACCATTTCCAGCAACTGATAGACACAGGGATTCCCTTGGTTTTCTACGACCGCATCTGTACGGGAGTGAATGCCAGCCGTGTAGTAGTGGATGATTACATGGGGGCTTTCAATGCAGTTTCGCATCTTATAGAAACAGGATGTAGCAGGATTGCATACTATGGTTCCGCAATGACATTGGAGATTTCTAAAAATCGATATAACGGTTACAAGGATGCCTTGTTGAAACACGGCATCCAACCCGACCCAGAACTTGTGCGTTTGTGCGACAACCGGACAGATGCTGAGAGTATCACCCCCGAGATGCTAAACAGTTCTGCCCCCCCCAATGGCTTTTTTGCTGTCAACGACGATACGGCAATAGGCATCCTCTATACGGCAAAGCGCATGGGATTCCGGGTTCCCGAGGATATTTCCATCTGTGGGTTCACCAACGGACAGCGCGCCATTGCCTGCGACCCTATGCTGACCACTGTGGAACAACGGGGCACGAAAATCGGGGAAGAAGCCGCCGATATCCTGATAGGACATGTGGAAGGCACCATCCCCCCTGGCAAGATAGAGCGAAGAATAATAAGAACCAGATTAATAATCAGGGGGACTACCAGATGACCTATAAAGTCAATAGTCCCTATAAAAATAAAAAGATAATATGAAACAAAAACCGAATTTACCGTTTTGGAGTCTTTGGAATCTGAGTTTCGGATTCTTCGGAGTGCAGATAGCCTATGCGCTGCAAAGTGCCAACATCTCACGCATCTTTGCCACACTGGGTGCCGACCCCCACAATCTGAGTTATTTCTGGATACTGCCTCCACTGATGGGCATTCTGGTACAACCGATTGTGGGAACGTTAAGTGATAAGACCTGGACCCGTTTCGGACGGCGTATACCTTATTTATTTGTAGGAGCCACCATTGCCGTACTGGTCATGTGTCTGTTGCCCAATGCCGGTTCTTTGGGACTAGCAGTCAGTGCCGCCATGATGTTCGGCCTGGTTGCCCTGATGTTTCTTGACACCAGTATTAATATGGCGATGCAACCATTCAAGATGTTGGTGGGCGACATGGTAAATGAAGAGCAGAAGGCCAAGGCTTACAGCATCCAGTCGTTTTTGTGCAATGCCGGCAGCGTGGTGGGATTTCTGTTTCCCTTCTTCTTTACCTTTATCGGCATCAGCAATGTGGCAGAGAAAGGTGTCGTCCCCGATAGTGTTATTTGGTCGTTCTACGTAGGAGCAGCCATCCTGATTCTCTGTGTCATCTACACAACTCTAAAGGTCAAGGAGTGGAATCCGCAGGAGTATGCAGAGTACAATGATAATGGAAAAGAGGCACTTGAGAACTCTGGCAATTGGTTTTCCTTGCTGAAGAACGCTCCCTCTACTTTTTGGAAGGTTGGTTTGGTTCAGTTCTTCTGCTGGTCTGCTTTCCTCTACATCTGGAACTACGCAACAGGTGCCATTGCTGAAACCGTTTGGAACACGAGCGACCCTTCCAGTGAGGCATTCCAGGATGCAGGTAACTGGGTTGGCGTCCTCTTCGCCGTTCAGTCCATCGGGTCGGTAGTATGGGCTGCCGTTCTGCCACGATTTAAGAACGCGAAGATGGCATACGCTATCAGCCTCATCATCGGAGGCATCGGTTTTGCCATGATTCCATTCATTCACGATGCCTACCTCCAATTCGTTCCCTTCGTCTTGGTAGGTTGTGCATGGGCTGCCATGCTCGCAATGCCATTCACGTTTGTTACCAATGCGCTCCAAGGCTACGGACACATGGGAGCCTATCTGGGTCTTTTCAACGGCACCATCTGTATTCCTCAGATTATTGCCGCCCTTTGTGGAGGAATCGTTCTCTCTGTCGTAGGACACCACCAATCTACAATGATGATTGTATCGAGTGTTCTTCTTTGTGCAGGAGCTCTCTGCGTAACTTTCATTCGTAACAAGGTATAAACAATGATCAAAAACTATAAATAAGCGCTTATGAAACTATTATTCAATGTGGAATATCAAACCACTTTCGGCGAAAGCCTGATGATAAACTTCCTGTCAGCTGACGACGAGAAGAAAGTGATGAAGCACAAGATGCAAACACTTGACGGACTGCATTGGTTCTGTGAAGTGTCCAAGACCTTTAAGTCGGAAACATTTCTCGACTATTTCTACTCAGTATATCGTGGCGACGACGAAACCCGTCACGAATGGACAACGGTGCCCCACCGATTGGAGTTTGCTGCACAGAAAGCTACCCGATATACTGTTTACGACCACTGGATTGACATTCCTGAGGATGCGTTTATGTATTCCTCTGCCTTCACGGAGTGCATCATGCCACGAAAGAGGGCATTAAGTACCAAGTCGGAATACAAGCAGACCATACGCATCAAAGTGCGTGCACCACAGTTGCGCTCTAACGAATGGCTGGCTATTGTGGGCGAACCGGAATACTTAGGAGCATGGGATCCCAAACGTGCCGTCAATATGACGGAACACGA
>Ga0256407_10012655_pt1 | contig 11430 bp, 10 predicted proteins | sample RumenRJG_04DNA_FD_193489 | JGI IMG/M metagenome (GOLD analysis project Ga0256407, IMG submission 193489) | Bovine rumen microbial communities from Lethbridge, Alberta, Canada - RJG_04 | ecosystem: Host-associated > Mammals > Digestive system > Stomach > Rumen | place: Canada: Alberta... | reverse complement strand
CCAGCCGTTTATTACAATAGCAGCCCGACTCGTCAAAGCCTACGACCTTTGACTGCATAATGAGCTCCTTAATTCTGTCAATAGCAGGCTTGGCTTTTGTCTTGGCCTCGTTTATCCAGTTAACCATTGAGCCCTCGCTTATCGAAAGATTACATACTTCAAGCAAGAAGTCGGCAATACGCCCATAAGGTAGAAACTGTACTACAGAAAGGTAAACGACGAGACTTTTGACAGAAGCATCATAGATAACGGCATTTGTTCCACGTTTCCTTGCAACGTGAGACCGGATTCTTGCGCCACACTTACTACAGATGGCAACATAATGCCTGATTTCCTTTACTATGGGCTTCATTTCAGGAAGGGAAATCACCTGTGTAACATAATCCAGCACAAGCTCACTGTCTTCGAGCGAGCTGCCGCATTTGTTACAGTAATTGGGGACTATATTTTCAACGGAATCAGGACTACCAGTCTTCAACAGCGTCTGACCCTTATGTCCAGCTTGCCCGCCTGGCTTAAGACCGCTCGTTTTGCGTAGTGTCTTAGTACGTCGGACGACTCCGTCCTTCATCTTCTCCTTGGAAGGTGGCGTACTGCTATTGTTTGAGTTTTTGTCAGGAGTCTCGTACTTTGCAAGACGCTTTTTAAGATTCTCTATTATCGTATTGCGCTTGCTTAACTCTGCGTTCAATTTGTTGATGTTACGGTTAAGAGTGCATATAGTATCATACTGCGAGTCGATGGTTTTCTGCATCAACTCCAGCTTCTCATTCATGCTTTTCAGCACATCTGCTATGTCCGTAACTGTCTGTTTCACAGATACAAAGGTACAAAAAATATTTGAAACATACAAACAAAAACAGAACTTTTTTCATACTTACTTTGCTGATTAATAGACGTTTAAGCGTATCTTCCGAACGTGAAATTTATCCCAAGGAGGGATTGAAATACATTCGCTGAATAGTTACGCTATAGCACTTAAATGTTAAAAAGCAGGAAATAAGCGGACAAAATCGTGTTCTGATTTCCTCGCATTCCAGCGCTGAAAAAAACGAGCGAAAAGGGATGATGGGGCGAAAATATTGCCCCAAAACCGCCGTTTCAGCCTTTCCACACCGCGATAAGTGCCTTATCGCAGCGCGATAGCTATGGTTTCGTGATGCGATAGCTATGGTTTCGCAGTGCGATAACTATGGTATCCCGATGCGATAGCTATGGTATCGCAGCGCGATAGATGCCTTATCGCGCCACCATAACGACGTTGCGGCATCACCAGTCGGCCGCTTTCCTATATAAGCCGTTGGCTATCAAAGTATTGCGCAAATTCGCACGTAGCGACCGTATACGGAGCCGAGGACGACCTTGCGCGCAAATACGCACGTCTCCATGTTAAAAAAACACCAAAAATGTTGACACTACCGACCCACCCAACAAGCTTATGAAAATGACATTGACATAGAGAAATTAGAAGATGTCACATGGTGATTATACCCGGGGTTGATGTTTTTATGGTGCTCAACTGATTTAAGTCAACTGCATTGACGTCGGTCAAACCGCTTGACAGGCATCAAAAATGAAAGCAAATCAGGCGTTTTTAGTATCAATTTGTTTGCGTGTACCCAATTTCGGTTTAACTTTGCAACTATGAAAAGGATAAAGCCCTGAAGGTTTAAGTAAGGGCGGCAGGCGGGAGCGCCTGTCTGGAGTTTAATTCGACCGCCCTACGCGGCGGCAAAGTTTAACTTAAAAAGAAAGGATAACGACATGAAAAAGATTGTATTAACCCTCGTCGCAATGCTGAGTTTGACTTCGATGTTCGCAGAGGATACCAAGTCGGTTAACGTGAACACTCCCGTTGAAGCAAAGTACGTGTTAAATATCAACACCCGTGCACTGAGCAGAACACTGGAATTGGATCAGGAAACGGCAACCAGCGTTGACGCCATCAGCAAGGACTTCAGCAACGACATGCTGAAGGTGGGCGCCCTGAAGGGTGAGGAACGTGCAAAGGCTTTCAAGAAGGCCATCAACAAGAACCTTGGCTACATGCACGCTGTCTTAAGCTACGACCAATACCGCAAATATGTTGAGCTGCTCAACGTCACGGTAGCCAACCGCGGTCTGGGCGCAGACGACAAATAAATATTCAGCAAATAGCATTTAGTGTGGTGGCCGGCCTTCAAGCCGGCCACCTGACGTTTTGGAAGGCTTCTGCGACGCGCTTTCGATATTGAACGGCGGTCCTTTAAGAAGGCAACATACAATCATCGCGATATTATTTTTCACAAACTTGAGATTTTTCAGTGAATGAGAAGAGGGAGAATTATTCCTGCCAGATTACAGACGGTATGAGCGATGAAGCAATATCTCACATCATGGTATCTGATAAACAGATAGCATAAAGGTATTGCAAAGACAAGCGTGTCAACTCTTAAGAAAGAGTCGCCAAGATGGGCGCAGAAAAACAAGACCGAGCTGCACACAATGATGACAATGGTGTTAAAGCCGCCTCTCTCCATCATGCTGACGAGCCACTTTCGGAACAGCATTTCCTCAGCGAACGGACCTAACAGGCCTGTCGAAACAATAGAAATGAGCAGTGGGGATAGTTCCGTAACAGGATGTGGGTAGGCCGTATTGCTCAACTGACAAATGAGATATATGGCAAGTTGCCAGAGCAGGCCTAAGAGAATGGAAATAAAGACTACATTCATGCGAAGCCCCGACCGTCCAAGCGTCCATAAGTCAAGTTTCTCTATTTTATTCTCTACGGCTAACGCGAGTAACAGGAAAGTAGAGCAGGCCATCGCCATGAGGTCTGGCATCAATTGGGGAACAGTTGCATTGCCGTCATCATTTAATAAAAGACCCATAAATGGAGCTGCCACCAAGATGGCTCCCACCAAACATATCACCAAAAAGACAGTAATTCTACCAGCGCATTTTGCCTTGCTATAAGTCATATTGTTCATTTCGTCTCTAATTCTTTCTTGCAGCATAGATATCTGCAATTATCTCATCCGCCGTTCGGCTGTCTTCCCATTTGCCACAGACACTATCCAAAAAAGTTTTTTTCCTTTCAGATTCATTAGCTTGCTTAGCTGAGGTCATATGAACTGTTAAGCTCTTCATGTAGTCAAGAGCTTTCTTCATCAAATCCGTATTGCCGGAGAGCAGCTTTATTTGATTGGCTAACTCGGCATTCAATTGCATCGTAGTCATCATATATTTTTTTGCAAATATAGAAATAGTTTCTGATTTGTGCAAGTTATTAGCCGTTTTTCTACTAAAATGCAGATATAGCACGACAAATAGCATTAAATTCATACTGCTATTTGTCATGCTTGCGTAATAAGCGAATCAAAGTTTCAGCTCCGGCAGGATATGTCCGGGGCACTGTTTTGTTAATAGTAAGCGTCTCCGCAATTGCGTATTGTAGCTAAAAATATAAGTGCGTATCTTTGCATCGGAACTAAAAAGATGAAAGATATGTATGATACAGCAAATGAACGTTATCAGAAAACACTGACGGTCTTTGAGAAGTCTCTCAGAAGAGGCCGCCAGACGAAACTGTCAGATATTTGTCGCGACAATAAGGTATATTATCGTGGCATGTTGAAATGGCTTTATAGATCAGGCCTCACAATCGCCGATATACGTAAGGGCATTGTGTCTGAATCCGGGCCCGTCGCCTCTTCTGAGCCAAAGTCACAATCATCCTTTGTTGAGTTGTCAAATGTTCCCAAAGCAGAAAATAACGGTTTCTCGTCACACATACTTGCCAACGTCAAGCTCAACCTTGGCACCAGCATCAGCCTTACTATGGAAAATGCAGACGCCGGTGCATTGGCAGAGCTTGTAATAAAGATAATGAAGGAGGCGGAGGTATGTTCGGACTGAATTATAGCATGCATTATTACCTCTGCACAAGGTGTGTGGATATGCGTAATGGCATTAACGGTCTGTCAAAGATAGTCCGTGACGAAATGGGGCTTGCCCCATTGGGCGGCGGTATTTTTGTATTCTTTTCCAAGAACAGGCAAAGCGTCAAGATACTCAGGTGGGACAGTGATGGCTTCATTCTCTATCATAAGCGTCTTGAGCGCGGCACGTTTGAGATGCCTTCTATAAATGTGTCAACAGGACGCGCAGAGATGCCCTGGAGAACGTTTTCTCTCATAATGCAGGGAATTTCTACCAAGTCGGTGAGATACCGCAAGAGAATGAGAATTGATGTTTGATGCGTCTTGTAATGCTTTGATTATCAATAAAATAGTTGTAAAATAGTAGGCTGAAAACTTTGTCATTACGTGAAAATTTATTATCTTTGTAGATGTAATGACAAGCAATCAGATCATAGAAAGTCTCAAGGAAGTAATCGTCTCGCTCAAGGCACAGCTCGAAGTGTATCGTCTTGAACGTGAGCAGGACAAGCGCCAGATCAATGCGCTGATGTCCATAATCACTGGTCTGAGGAAAGAGATTTCCTCTCTTCGCGAAGCCATTGACGGCCGTAATGAGGACCTTGAGAAGGCAAAGAGTATAAACAAAGGCTTGTCCAAGATTATTGCCAACAAAGCAGAAAAGCAACAGCCCCCCAAGCCGTCAGAGGAGGAAAGGCTGGAACTGGAGAAGAGACGGGCTGCGGCTGCCAAGGCTCGCGGCAACAACGGAGCCAAACGCAGCACCCACCCGGAGAACTCAGCACATACACAGATAGTCTACGTCACCCCTGACGCACCATGTTTTAATCTGTCACAGGCAACACTTGTCGGCGGCACGGACCAGGACGGCAATCCCACTGCATATCTTGAAAGCAAGAGGTACCGCTATCACAAAGGCTATATGGAGACGGTACTCTACCGTGCGCCGCTGTACAAGCAAGATGGTCAGCTGTACCGGGGAAAAGCACCGAGGACCCCGTTTCTGAACTCCTCTTATGAGTCATCCGCCATAGCACACGTAATGCATCTGCGATATGGTTATGCGATGACTGTGGAGAGCATCTGCCACATGCTCCGTGAGCAAGGCTTCGACATGAGCAAAAAGACGGCAGACGGCCTGCTGAGGAAGACGTCAGACATATTGGGAAATCTTTATCAAGCCCTACGGGACACTGTGCTTAAGGCTGACTATCTTAATATAGACGAGACTTACTACAAGATATTGTCAGAGAGGAGGCCGAAGGCAAGTGAGGCCAGCCAGGCTGAAGACGCCAAACAAGCCACTGAGGATGAACAGAAGAAAGATTGTCCATCCCCGACGGATGTATCTCCGGCCAGAGGCTCAAGAAAAGGCTATCTTTGGCTTGTTGCCAGCAAGTCCCTGAAACTGTCGTATTTTATATACGACGGCGGATCAAGGTCACAAAGGATTATACTTGACGAGCTTGTCAACTACCATGGCTATGTACAGTCCGACGGCTACTCCGCTTATAAAAAGATGGAGACAGATGAGTATAAGGACATACGGCGTATAGCCTGCCTGCAGCATATAAAGCGGAAGTTCCTGGACTGCGGAGAAAGCAACAAGGAAGCAAGAGAGATTGTGAGGCTGATCAACAAGCTGTACAGAGAAGAGCATAAGCACAGGAATGACAAAGACTGGACAGCCGACGACAATCTTAAATGGAGACAGGAATACGCGCCGCCCATACTCAGAGAGATAAAGGAAAAGCTGGACATCCTTCTTGCTCTCCCTGACAAGGAGCTCCCGCCGAAGAGCGACCTCTACACAGCTGTGCATTTTTTGGACGGCGAGTGGAATGCCATGGAAGGCATCTTCACTCGCGGAGATACCGCGTTGGATAATAACCTCTGCGAATCTCAGAATTTATATGTAGCCAAATCAAGGCGCAACTCTTTGTTCTTCATTACGGACGAGGGGGCCAGGCGGGGAGCCATGTTCTACTCGCTGACCCTGTCTTGCATGCTTAATGGTGTTGATGCCTTTGAATACTTTACGGATGTCATAGACAAGGTCGCCCAGATGAATCCCAAAAGCCCAATAGAGAAATATCGAGAACTGCTGCCTGACAAGTGGACTAAACAAAATTAGATGTAGTAAGTACCCCATGGCGAATCTGTCATGGGGCTTATTTTTTATGGGTTGACGCAAACGTGGAGACGCTTACAATTGTTGCTAAAAATCAGTGAGGTTGTTCGTTTCGTTGTCAATCTTGAAAAGATGAATTGTATCAATCTCTTCAAGAGGTTAATCCAGCAAAATGGAATCATATAAAAACAAAAATCCCCATGAAGATTTACACGGAGATTTTTGTAAGGTTGTTAAAGTGCCTAGGCACCAGCAGATGCTGCAATTGCGCGTAAAATCAGTCCGATAACAAAACCTGTTAGTGCTCCATATAGATAAGCACTGGGATTGTTTACAGACTTCTTCTGTACAAAATAGAGGATGATTCCCACGAGAGGGAATAGTACTGAGAAACCGATTCCGATGCAACCGGCATTCTTTTCCTCTTGCTGAGGAGTGTTGATTTCTTCTGCCATTGTTTTTTACAATTAAAAGATTAGACTATATGTGACTTAATAATAGATATTTCTTTTGACATATTAGGAATTTTGAACTTCTGGTAGTTTCCAAACATCGGATGTAGTATTACGATATACATATTCTCAATTTCAATACCATAGTTCTTCTCCAGAATATATTTGTATAGATTTTGTTGAAGGGCATAGTGGTAGAAAGATGTGTCTGGAACACGCTCTAGACCATTAATGCCGTTTCTCCAAACTGTCTCGTTGGGAGAAGCTTTTCGGCTTCTCTTCCAGTCATATATGTCAAAATGATTACCATTCCTACACAACAAGTCAATTGTGCCAGCGATTTTCATTTCCATGTCGAAAATGTGCCACTCAGTCCTGAAAGGGGTAATGGAATTTTCCCTCAGAAAATTTCTGAAGTATGAGATTTCTTCTTCGATAGATACATCCTTACTTTCCTGAACAAACTTACCATTATAACAGAAATGTGTGCTCATGGACATTGGCTTGTTGGAGAAGAAGGATTCTATTTGAGCATGAAGGAATGTCCCAATTTCTCGTGACTCCATCCCCTTGCAATCCCAGTCTTCAAGTACTTCGCATTGTGAAACGCCATCTCTACGAGCGACCCTTTCAGAAAGTCCTATAGCGTCAAATGGAACAAAGAACTGGCTAATTATGTTGCTCACGGCAGTTAACTGTATTCGCCCATCATATAAATATATGTGCTCAGATGGTTCAAAAGACAATAGACTGTCCTGGGGGAATGTCATATCAGTCATGTCAATATTATGAGGGGCGGCAGTTGGTATGCATATAGGTTTTGCATTATTGATGACCTCCTTCTCTAACTCCGTAAGCGGTGTTGTTACAGTTTTGCCATTCTTCTCTCTTCTACCGAACTCGTGGTCGAGAAGTTTCTCTCGGAATCTCTGGATGGCCATAATCTTTGCTTCCACTTCAGTCCAACACTTATCAGGGGTAGGATTATTACCATGACATGAAATGTTAAAATTTGGGTCTATCCGACAGAGTAATTGTTGCAAGTAGTATATGCAGTTATCTGGCTCTTCAAAAATTTGTTTTTCTGAGAACCTTACAATTAACCAGCCAAGGTTTGCCAGATTACGATCACGGAATTCATCCCCACATCCAACATAATGGATTGGCATTTTATCATAACCTCCATACGGCTCATCAATTTCAATGTCAATCCTTATCCCCAAAGTACCAGACGTTTCAACAATGGCAATATCTGGTTCAAAGGGATGGATGCCTTCGGACGTTAGAATAGAGACATCTCCAATGACTTTGTAACGAGTTGAATTTCTGAGTGAGTTACGTAGTTTGAACTCAAAATCTTCTTCTAAATATCCTCTTAGTTCGACCTTACGTCTCCTGTATGGCATAATCTCCGTTCCTTTGGATGGTGAAGTATAGAAAGCGTAATGTCCAGTTCTATGACATTGCTCCAAATTATACTTGACACACTCCTTTTCCTGCTCAGGAATAACACCTTTCTTATATTCTTCTTCAAGGGTCTTGATTTCTAAGTCAATCTTTTCAATTTGCTCTTGGGGAAGTTCCTTGTCTTTCAAAAAATCAGTTGCTGCAGTACTATTAAGTTTGCTAGGATCTTTAGCGAATTCATTTTTGATGGCATCAATTTGATTATTGACCTCTTGGGCAACCTCATTCTTGAGCGAATATAGATTTGACTCCATACGTAAAATTTGATCGTGGAGTTCTGGAACTTTTCCATTCTCAAGATGTTTAGTTTCATTGAGTAGGCTTGTCGCACTTACAATATCCTTTTGAAGAATTAAATCATTAGTACGAGCTATATGCTCTTCAATTTTTTTCTTCAGCTTCTTCTTGTTACTTGACTTTATCACATAGTTAACTCCCCAAATAACACCCATTAAGAGTATACCAATCAATATGCCAATCAACATATATCCTTGACTATTGTCAGAAACCATAGTGCTAACTTCACCCTCATCTGAAAAGGCATGAGAAGTATATGGACTTTTCCAAGTAAATGAATTTAACGCACTTGACATCTTGGACTCCCACAGATTCTTTTCGGATTCTCTATAGCTAAAAATGGCTTTTACAGCACTGTCATAATTGAAGAAATAGCAAATGTTGACACTCACGTTTCCCTTTGTTCCTGATCTGGTATAATGAATCTTAACGTAAGTTGCTCCTGAGCGGGTGGACTCTATAGAAGTGGTAGGGTAAATAACAAAATGTTGACCAGGAGCCAATTCTTGGAGTGCTGTCGAACTAAGTTCGTTCAAATCGTCATCCGAAAAAGACTCATCATCGGAACTGGGATAAGGGCAACTGTCATCTTTGTCTGACATAATCATTATTCGGCAATAATGACTTAAAGCTTCCTCCGTTTTGTTAGAAAGCTCCTTTTGTTGGAATACTATTTCAGAATTAGCCACATAGTAAAGAGTGTCATTCAGAAATTTCGTATATGCATCATCGTCCTGCCTCAATTCTAGTTCGTCAGAAACAGAGATTGAGAACATGTTATTGAATTGATATATTTCTTCTTGTGCGTGTCCTACAAAGAAAACACTTATTAAAAATAGAATAGAAGCAAACCTTTTCATTAGAATCGAATAGAATTAATTGAATTCTGAAAGTCTTTGTAGAACCTATTGTAAAGATTGCTTTGAAAGCTGAAAATAACGCATACGGTGTTGCCATCAACCATCGGTATAGTATAGTTTTCACAATAGACAGGAATAGGACTACCATTTCCGTATCTATAATAAGTGAGTTTTAAGGCGCGACGGCCGCATATTGTAGTAAATTGATAAGGAAGCCATTTCAAGACGTAAGTTCCTCCCTGAGCCATGACTGAAGTGTTCTGTTCCTCTATGAACTTGTCAGTTTCTTCATCATATTCTAGTTCCTCTGGTGATAGGTCGTCATATCCGTTAGAACCATCGCCTGGGATGAAATTTACCGAAATCGTAGCATATGCGTCTTTATCATCATACACGGACATGAACAGATAGTGCATCTGGTCTCTCTGTGATGGTGAGATGAAGTTCTTTACACTATTTATATAGTCTTTCGATTGCAAGGCCATATAATGTGGGATTCTCATAGTACCATATATGCCAAGAGAAACCTGATCAGTTATATCGGTTGTAGTCATATTTGACTTGTTATATGCAGTAAGTTCGTTTATTAGAGCTGGTTTCTTATCATCCTCAAGGTAAGTTATCTGTCTTTTAATCTTGTATGAATAGGCGTGTTTGGGAAGTACACCTTTATAGCTTATCTCTGCTTCTGTCCAGTTCCCAAGATTGTCATATTTTAGATAGCTGAATGTTGTGGTGTCAGCATACTCGATGTTTAGCAAATCTGTTTTAATGCTTAACTGAGTATATTCCTTGACGATGGATTTTATCGAACCGTCTTTGTTATAAAAGGCTTTCTGGTTCCAAATCAGTTTGTCCCCATCAAAGTACTTAATGTTTACAATATCGCCATTCTCTGATGTGATAGTTTTAATGTTATTAATGTTTTGCTTTGCCCCCGGACCAATAGGAACGGCTGGGAATGAACATCCGTCATTCTCTGGAGTGTATTTACCTGCATCAAAGATTTTCTTCCCGTCAAGGCCGTAACCTTCAGAATGCATGATATTGCCATCGTTATCAATTTCAATAGAAATGTTGCCAGCATAGGTAGAAATGGCATATTGAGGGTCAAATGCTTTTGCGTAAATCTCAGTCAAAGGCATTGTAGATTGAACAATAGTCTCTATTTTGACTACGTTACCCTTTATGTGCATTTTGTCAAGGTGGCAGCCTGGCTTTCTTTCGTAACTTTGACAGCTAAAGAAAGAAAATATGCAGATAAGTAAAGAGAAGAAATAAGAAAATTCCATGTTATGGTATTTAAAATGGTAAAGAGTCATCTATCTGTTTTTCGTCCATGAAATCAAGATAATATGTTCAATTGGAACCACCAGTATTCTGCACGTGACGCACGACCCGAAATCGTAGCAAATTTCTTTATAAAACAAATTTTTACCGCTTCTGAAAAAGTAACCATAATATTTAATTTTAATGGGGTTAGGGCTCAATTTGCACTTCGTCCGTACGAATCAATTCATTGATGTCGACATCTAGAATTTTAGAAAGCTTGATAAGCATTTCAAGATTTGGCTGGGCATTGTTCTGTACCCACTTTGAAATTGTAGCCTGACCAACCCCAAGTTGCTCTGACAGCCACTTGTTGGTCAGGTTCTTTTCAGCGATAATTACCCTTAATCTATTCAAATTCTTTTGTTCCATGATCAAAAATTTGCTGCGAATATACTAATAAAAATCGAAATAATTTTCCATATTAGAAATTTTCTTCCAATTAAAGGGATATTTTAACTCTTTTAAGTAGGTTCTTGGCTTATTATGGTCATTCTACATAACAAATTATTGCACTCTTTGCAAGCTTCACCACATCAAACAGAGAAACAGTTTTGAAACAGATGCCCCAAAGGCCGACATCTCCAAATGACAAAATCGGAAAATTACCTTTGTTTTCCACGTTAGGATTTGTTAAGCAGATGTTTTCATTTTGGGGTTTCTGAAATTTTTGTTCCCAATTTGTTTCTTTTGCCGTTTCTATCTTTTTAACAAGACTGTGTATCAATTACTTATGAGCAATCAGCAGATTTTGAAGAAGAAGATCATGATGGTGGTAGGTTCCTGTTTTTTTCTGATTGCATCAAAGTACCCCATCAAGTACTGACACACCCTTTTATCTGGAAGTAATTAGGGGGGGTATCAAAATTCTGGTTCATCCTCTTTTTCGTATTATTTTTTAAAACAAAGCCTCGACTTTCACAAGCCGGGGCTTTGTCATATCACAAAAATTTAGTATCTTTGTGGTATAA
>Ga0256407_10012654_pt1 | contig 11431 bp, 10 predicted proteins | sample RumenRJG_04DNA_FD_193489 | JGI IMG/M metagenome (GOLD analysis project Ga0256407, IMG submission 193489) | Bovine rumen microbial communities from Lethbridge, Alberta, Canada - RJG_04 | ecosystem: Host-associated > Mammals > Digestive system > Stomach > Rumen | place: Canada: Alberta... | reverse complement strand
CTGTTTTGCGCGTCAGCCGCCGAGGACTTTGTCCTGGGTTTTGACGACTGTTTTCTCCTGCGTCTTGACCTTCTCCTGTGTAACCGTCTTGTCCTCGTCCTTCTTCATGTACGGCGAATCCATGGCGAGCAGGTTTTCTTCCTTGAGGGCGTCCTCCAGCTCCTTGCCGGAGAGCGTGTACAGCTTCTCCGTGTTCTGGAGTCTGCCTGCCACCAAATCTTTCGGCGCCAGCTTGTCTCTGCCCATCTTAACGACGGCCTTCGGCGCGCGAATGCTATCGTTCTCAAAGCTGTTGAATGCCGCGTTGGCGCGGTTTTTGGCAATCAACTGCTCCTTGGTCGCGCCGTCCTTGGGCGGAACCGTCATTGCGACCTGTACGGTCAGCTCACCGGATTTATTCAGATACGCTTCCGACTTGTGTTGCATAAAGACATCTATTTTTGTATTTTCCCGCACGGTTTCAAAGACAAGGCGGTCGTCGATGCATTCCTTTCTCTGCTCCGGCGTCAGCTTGCAGATGCCAAGGCTCTCGGCGTGGAGCATGAGCTTCGCCTTCTCGTTTTTGTGGGTGAGATCGAGCGCAACGCGCTGCCCGTTGGCGAGGTCAAAGCCCCTTTTCACCGTTGCTTTCAATTCCTTCGGCGTGGCCTCCGGGTTGTCCTTTGCCGCCAGCGCCGTCATGGTTTTCTCCGCCTCCGCCCTCAGCTTCGGGTCGCGTTCCAGCAAGCCCAGCGCGTCGCCCATCATGGAGGTGATGGACAGGAAATGCTCGTTCCCCATCTCCTGGCCGGCGTAGTGATTGGCGAGCGTGTGCATACCCAAGCCGATCAGCTCGCCGAGCTTCTCGGGGTTCCCCTGCTTGTACTCCTCGATCGCCTCCGCGGTTTTCTTGCGGGCGGGCTCCACCACCCATCCGAAGACTTTTCCGTGGGATGCTCTGGGTCTGGTCATGTTTCCGTTCACCGTATCCGTGAACATCGACATATTCGTTGCGATGGACTCCTCCGGCGTCAATCCGATGCTGCCTTCCGGATCGTATTTTCCGCCGATCTCCGGGTCGAAGGTTTTGAACATGGAAAGCGCCGTAAACTCATCGGCGCTGATCCCGCTGCCCTCCACGCTCTTTGCGTAGTCCTGAAGCTGGTCAAACTGCTCTTTCTTATAGGACTTATCTGCACCCGTGCCGCAGAATTCCTCGTGAAAGACCGGCGTGGGGCCATAGTATTCCTTGAGGGTGTTCCGGTACACATCGACCTTGGCGGTCAGCTTGCCGTTTTGCAGGTCGTCGTAACTCTTTTGAACCTCTTTGCGCTCCGCCTCCAATTTCGCCTGACGTTCTTCCTCATCTCTGTGCGTGACCTCTGCCTCATACTGCTTTGTCTCCTTGTCCAGCAGCTCCGGCGTACGCTTGTCGAGCAGCTGTTGGAATGACTTGTCACGATTTCTCCACTTTTCCAGGTTCGACGGATACTCCGCCAGCTTTTGGTCGTATTCCGCCTTATCCTTGCGATAGGCGGCGCCGAAGGTGATCGCGTTGGCAAAGCGCTTCCAGCCGCTCAGCGTCGGCTTCCGCGGCTTCGGGACGGGCAGGTTCTCCAGCGGTCTGCTGTATTCATAGTCCGATCCACGGAACCTCATTTGCACGGGGTACTTCTCACCGGAGGGGAACATCAGTATCTTATTCTGGGCAAGTTTGTCCAGAAAGCTGTCGGAATTGATCGTGGAGCCATCCGCGAAGGGGTCCTTCAATTCCCCTTCGGCGGTCATTTCGTAAATCCGCGGCGTGTTGTTTTCATCGACTCCCTTTTCGGTCTTCCTTTCGTTGATGCCAAGGTAATGAAACAACTGGGTATTGAGTCTGTACCGCGCCGCCCCTTTGTCGTACTTCGGCAGTTCCTCGCTCACAGCCTGAAAATCTCTTTTGAAATAATCCTTGTTGATTGCCATATGCTGTTCCTCCATTTCCTGTATATTCCAGTCATTTTCAGTTTCTGGAAGTATTCTAACACACGTCGTCCATCAAATCACCCACAAATGCCCACCGGATGTCCCTCAATCTAGTAAATTTCTACATATTGCACAAAACCGGTTGACGAGATTGTAGCTTTCGTCAAAAAAGCAGCCCCCGATCAGGGGGCCGCCTCCATCATGGTATAAAGCTCCGTCAGCGCGTCGGAGAGGGTGCCGATGCGATCCATCAATCCGCACTCCACCGCCTCCTCGCCGTAGATGACGCTGCCCACGTCCGCCGCCATGTCCCCGGACGCCATCATCAGCGCGGTGAACTTCTCCTCCGTGATGCGGGAGTTTTTCGTGACGAAGCGCACGATGCGCTCCTGCAAGCGGCTGAAATAGTGGTAGGTCTGAGGCGCGGCGATCATGGTGCCGTTCATGCGGATGGGGTGCACGGTCATGGACGCGCTGGGGGCGATGAACGTGCGCCTTGGCGCAACCGCCAGCGGGATGCCGATGGAGTGTCCCCCGCCCAGCACCAGTGACACGGTGGGCTTGGTCATGCCCGCGATCAGCTCCGCGATGGCGAGTCCCGCCTCCACGTCGCCGCCCATGGTGTTGAGCAGGAACAGTACCCCGTCCACCTCGTCGCTGGCCTCGAGATTCGCCAGCAGCGGCAGCACGTGCTCGTACTTGGTGGCCTTGGCGCCGCCCGGCAGGGTCATGTGCCCCTCGATCTGTCCCACGATCGTGAGGCAGTGGATGTTGCCGTGCTTTGTTTTGAGGGTGGTGGAGCCGAGGTCGATGAGCGGCTGGATGGGGTTATTTTTGTTTTCTTCTTCGGGGGTGGATGCTTTGGTTTCCTTCTTGCTGCCGTAGATCATGGCGTTGCCTCCTGAATGGATTTTCAGGTAGGATTTGCTATTCTTTGAAAGATATGCGACCCCATTTCTCTTTCTACGAAAGAGAAACGGTGTCGCCCGCCAAAGAGAAAGTCGTGGGGGGATTTCGATTTCCCCCCACACCCCCTTGAAACGACCAAAGGGAGAGGCCGCAGCCTCTCCCTTGTGGAATCCCTCTGGGGGATTAGCTGAATTCGATTTTCCCGTGTTCTTTTTCAAAGGCGGCAATGCGCTTTTTGATCATCTGCTCCAACTCGCGGTTCTTTGTCCTCCCCTCAAACTCCGCGATGTAACCCAGCTTGTCCAGAAGTTCCTGTTCCACGCGCAGCGTGTATCTGCTTTTGTTATCCGTCATTTTGTCAACCTCCAGACGAAGTATTGACAAAATAATAGCGTCATTTTATACTGCAAAGGAGAATTGACGAAATTTTGACGCATAACAAGGGGTGAAAAAATGGAACGCGAGTTATCCGTATTCAACTTTTTGACAAACCAGATGCAGCTTGCGCTGGAAGAACTGGAAGCGCAAAACATCGGAAAAGCAAAAACGATTCTCAAAGACGCATTGGAAGACGCGCAAAACTACGCTTTTGTTTTTCCAGCCAAAACACGCCCATAATCCCCGAGAGGGTTTCAAAAGGGAGAGGCTGAGGCCTCTCCCTTTTGCTATATCTTTACCCCTGCTCAAACACGACCTTCATCATCTTGTAGGTCATGTAGCAGTCGAGCTTCGCGACCGTCTCGCGGGGGGCGTGCATACTCAAAACCGGGACGCCCGCGTCGATGGTGTCGATGTTGCGCTGCGCCATATACTTCGCCACCGTGCCGCCGCCGCCGGCGTCGGTCTTGCCCAGCTCCGCCATCTGCCAGAATACCCCGTTGTCGTTTAAGAGCTTGCGGAGCTTGCCCACCACCTCGGCGCTGGCGTCCGACGCGCCGGACTTGCCGCCCGCGCCGGTGTACTTGCAAAGCCCCACGCCGTAGTTGATGAACGCAGCGTTTTTCTTGTCGTAGACCTCGGCGAAGTTGGGGTCGTAGGCCGCCGTCACGTCCGCGCTGACGCAGAACGAGTGGGCGTAGCACTCGCGCAGCTCCACGCCCTGCGCGGCGCACAGGTCGCCCATGAACTGATCGAACGCCGCGGACTTCATGCCGCTGACGCCCTCGGAGCCGATCTCCTCCTTGTCCGCGAAGATGCAAACCGCCGTCTTTTTTGGCTTCTTCGCGTCGAAGATGGCCGAGAGCTCCGCGTAGGCGCACACGCGGTCGTCGTGGCCGTAGCCGGAAATGAAGCTGCGGTCGAAGCCTACGTCGCTGCACTTGCCCGCGGGGACGACCTCCAGCTCCGCGGAGATGAAGTCCTCCTCCGTGACGCCGTACTTTTCGTGGAGCAGCTGCAAAACGCCCAGCTTGAAGCGGCTCTTGACCTCCTTGTCCGCGAACGGCTTCGAGCCGATGAGCACGTTCAGGCTCTCGCTGGGGATGGCCTCCCCCAGCGGCTTCTTGCTCTGCTCGCGCCCGAGGTGCGGCAGCAGGTCGTTGATGATGAACTGCGGCTCGCCCGGCTCCTCGCCGATGTGAACGGTGACGGCGCTGCCGTCCGCGAGCATCACGACGCCGTGGAGCGCGAGCGGGATGGTCACCCACTGGTACTTGCGGATGCCGCCGTAGTGGTGGGTCTTGAAGTACGCCATCTCCGCGTCCTCATAGAGCGCGCGGGGCTTTAAGTCGAGGCGCGGGGAGTCCGTGTGCGCCGCGCCGATGTTCGCGCCGTGCTCCAGGCTCTCGGTGCCGATGACGGCGAGCATGATGCCTTTCCCACGATTGTTGTAATACACCTTGTCCCCCGCCTTGAGCTTTTTGCCGGGGACGAAGGGCTTGAAACCCTTCTTCTCCGCCAGCTCCACGCAGTACTCCACGCACAGCCGCTCAGTCTTGCCGCGGTCGAGGAAGGTCTTGTAGTCCTCGCAGTAGGCGTTCATCGCCTTTTCCTCGGCGGCGCTGAGGCGGTCGTAACCGTTCTTGGGCTGGTAGAGCAGTTTCTCCGCCAATTCATTTTTCTTTGCCATCTATGGTTCCTCCTTGCAGGTTTTTCACAAATTCCCGTGCCGCGGCCTCCGCCTCCGCGTAGGTCGGGTAGGCGTTGACGAACACCGCGTCGCAGTGCTCACGGAAAAACGCCTCGTCCTTTTGCGAGCGTACCCTTGCGCGGGCACGGGTCTCGTCGATGCCGTCGCGGGTCATGACGCGGCGGATGCGCGTTTCCTCCGGCGCGGTGACCGCCACCGTCACGTCGCACAGCGCGGCGAGACCGCTCTCGATGAGCTTGATGGCGTCGATGGCGGCGACGCCCGCCGTCGACGCGGCGACGGCCTTCGCCACCGCCCGGGGCAGGTGGCGGCGCACGATACGGTCGAGCCGCGCGAGCGCGTCAACGTCGCCGAATACCAGTTTACCCAGCTTTTGCCGATCCAACTCACCGCCGGAAAGCACACCGGGGAACGCCGCGTCGAGGTCGCCTTGCAGCGCCGCGTCGGCGCGCAGCTGCTCATAGTAAAACGCGTCGCAGTCCACGGTGTACGCGCCCTGCATCGCCAGCGCGCGGAGCAGGCTGGTCTTGCCCGCGCCGGTCTGACCCGTGAGGCCGACGACGAATTTGCCGTCGTGCGCGTCCACGGTGTGGAAGCCCGCCGCCTTTTTGAGGCGGTTGCCGATGGCAAGGCCAAGTCCTTCACTGTCCGGACACTGGGCGTAGATCTCGGTCACGTCGGTGTCGTCGAACGAGCGCAGGGCGTCGAACACGCGCCGCGCCTGCTCCGCCTTGTCCCGCGCGGAGCCGATGGTGCGCACCACGTTCGCCGGGAACAGCGGGGCATACTCGTCGAACAAAATGAGGCCCGCGCCGTCGGGAACGTTCGCGCGGAGATAGCGCCCGCTCTCGGCGGGACTGCCGGTCACGACCGTCACCGGCGCCTTCGGCGCGTAGTGGCGGTACTTCATACCCGGCGCCCGGGGCTGCTCCCCCGCCGACAATTGCTGCGTCACGGCCTTATCGAGCGCGACCTCGCCGAGCACCGCTTGCAGCTTTTCGAGCGGCAGCCCTCCGGGACGCAGCAGACGCGGCGGGGTCACGGTCAGGTCGATGATCGTGGACTCCACGCCCACGGCGCAGTCGCCGCCGTCCACCACGCCGTCGATCTTGCCGTCCATGTCCGCGCGGACGTGCGCGGCGGTGGTGCAGCTGGGACGACCCGAGGTGTTGGCGCTCGGCGCGGCGACAGGCACCCCCGCCGCGGCGATGATCGCGCGGGTCACCGCGTGGTCGGGGCAGCGCATCCCGACGGTGTCCAGCCCCCCGGTGGTGCGCAGCGGCACCATGGGCGCCTTGGGCAAAATCATCGTCAGCGGCCCGGGCCAGAACGCCTCCGCGAGGCGGTACGCCGTCTCCGGCACGTTCACACAGTAGCGCGAAAGCCAACTCGCGTCGGGGATGTGCAAAATCAGCGGGTTGTCCTGCGGACGGCCCTTGGCCTCGAAGATGCGGAGCACCGCGTCCTCGTTGAGGCCGTCCGCGCCGAGTCCGTAGACCGTCTCGGTGGGGATCGCAAGCAGCCCGCCCCGCCGCAAAATCGACGCCGCGGCGGCGATCTGCACGGCGTCGTCCGGGGAGGTGATCGTAAAATACTGTGTCGTCATGCTTCCTTCTCCGCCGCCAGCGCCTCCGCCTGATACTGCATCGTCAGCGCGTCGATGACGGGGTCGAGATCGCCGTTGATGACGTTATCAATGTTGAAGTTCTTGTTCTCCCCCGTCAGCCGATGGTCGGTGACGCGGCTCTGGGGGAAGTTATACGTCCGGATGCGCTCGTTGCGCATTCCCGTGCCCACCTGGGCGCGGCGCTCGCTGGTGATCGCGCCCTCGACGCGCTCTCGCTCGATCTCATAGAGCTTGCTCGCGAGCATCGCCATGCACTTGGCGCGGTTCTGCACCTGCGAACGCTCCTCCTGACAGCTCACCACGATGCCCGTGGGCTTGTGGATGAGCCGCACGGCGGAGCTGGTCTTATTGACGTGCTGTCCGCCCGCGCCGGAGGAGCGGTAGACCTGCATCTCGATGTCCTCCTCGCGAAGATCGACGTCCACGCTCTCCATCTCCGGCAGCACCGCGACCGTGGCGGTGGAGGTGTGGACGCGCCCGCCGGACTCCGTCTCCGGCACGCGCTGGACGCGGTGCACCCCGGATTCGTACTTTAATCGCGAGTACGCCCCGTCGCCCGACACCACGAAGTCGGCCTCCTTGACGCCGCCAAGCTCGGTATCGTTAAAGTTCATCAGCTCGATCTTCCAGCCGCGCTTTTCGGCGTACATGGAGTACATGCGATAGAGGTCGTAGGCGAACAGGGCGCTCTCCTCCCCGCCCACGCCGCCGCGCAGCTCCATGATGACGTTTTTGCCGTCGTTGGGGTCGCGGGGCAGCAGCAAAACGCGCAGCTCATCATAGAGCCGCTCACGCGCCGCCTTGGCCTCCTTCAGCTCATCGCGCGCCATGTCGGCAAGCTCCGGGTCGGAGAGCAGCGCCTCCGACTCCGCGATGGTCGCCTCCGCCTTTTGATAGGCGCGGTAGGCCTCCACCACGGCTTCGAGCTCCTTTTGCTCCCGCGTCAGCTTTTTGAGCTGCGCGCTGTCGCCGTAGATGTCCGGGATCTCCAGCAGCTCGCCGATCTCAACGTAGCGGCGCTCCAATTCCCGCAGTTTCTCCCACATGGCTTACGGCTCCCCTTTGTCGTCCAGCAGGCGGCTGGGCGCCGGCTCCGTGCGCTTCTTCTCCTCCGGGATGGGCAGCAGCTCGCGGCCCAGATAGTCCGCGCAGGCCTTCAAAAACTGGTCGCGCCAGAAGATATAGCCCGCCGAGCCGGGGCGCAGCGACACGTCGGTCAGGTGCGGCTTTTTGACGTACATATCCATCTGGTCGAACACCTCGCGGTACGGCTCCTCGCTGGAATGGGTGATGACATAGGCCACGTCGTCGATCTCAAAGCCCCGGCGCTTCATGAACGCCCGCATGACGCTGGCGCAGCGGCCCGCCCACACCGGCGCGCCGAGGATCACCAGCTTGTACTCCCACAGCTGACGCCGCGTCACCAGACGGTTGATGGCGCGGGTCTTTTTGCGCATGGCGTCCAGCCCGCAGCGCAGCGCCCCGAGGGCGCCCGTGCGCTGTACGTGGTCGGAGATCTCCACCATCTCGCAGTCCAGCGCGGCGGCGATCTCGTTCATCACCCGGCGGGTCTTGCCCGTGCGGGAATAGCAAATGCAGATCACATCAAAATTCATACGTCCAAATCCATCCTGAATAGCATTTCGTTGGCCAGCGCGAACGCCTCGCGCACATAGTAGTTAAGCGTCAGCACGTCGTAGTACGCGCCGCGCGGCAGCGTCGCCGCCACGCCGCGGGCCTGCGGCAGCCCGGCAAGCAGCTTCGCGCGGCAAATGTGGTAGTCGTTGGTGACGAAGGCAAAGTCCCTGGAGAGGTCGACGCCCCGCTCCGCCATGAGATCGTAGGAGCGCTCGAAGTTGGTGCGGGTGCTGGTGGCCTCCTCCTCTTTCCAGACCCGCGCGGGGTCGACGCCCCGCGCCGTCAGCCAACGGTACATGCACTCCGCCTCGGAGATGTCCTCCCCCTGCCCCTGCGAGCCGGTGACGATGATGGGCACGTCGGGCCGCGAGCGCACATAGGCAAGCGCCGCGTCCAGCCGGCTCCACAGCATCAGCGACGGCTCCGTGCCGTTGACGCCCGCGCCCAGCACGATGACGCAGGACACCGCCCCCTCCGCCGCGTCGTCCCGCGCGCCGGAGATCACCCTCGATTCGAGCAGCGCGAAAAACGCCAGTCCCGCGCAAAGCGCGGCAAGCAGCGCGTTTTTGCCCCACAGCGCCCAGCGGCGGCGCGCCGAGAGCCGTTCCAGCACGGCGTAGGCGATCACGGCAAAGCAGCCGCACCACAGCAGCGCCGCCGAGAACCGCAGCCCCGGTACGCGGATGCACAGCGTCCCCAGCAGCGCCAGCGCCGCCGCGCCGTACCAGAGCAGTTTTTGTTTTCTCATTCCCCCGCCTCCTGCGCCAGCGCCTCCCAGCGCTGCATCAGCTCGTCGAGCTTCGCCTCGGCGGCGGTCTTTTCGTCGTAAAGCGCGGCGTACTTCCCGTACTCCGTCGCCGCGGCCTCCAATTGCTTGTCCAGCTCTGAGATCGCAGCCTCCTGCGCCGCGATCTCGCGCTCGACGATGGTGAGCTGCCGCCGCGCGGACTGCTGGTTGCCTTTGGGCTTCTTCTCTGTCAAGGGCTTTTCCTTCTTCTTTTCCTCGGCGGGTTGCAGCTCGTTCTTGATGCGGCGGTAGCGCTCGAAGCCCACGCGGTAGTCGGTGATTTTTCCGCCCTCCAATTCCCAGATGCGGGTGGCGAAGCGGTTGATGAAGTAGCGGTCGTGGCTGACGAACAGCAGCGTCCCGTCGTAGGCCTCCACCGCCTCCTCGATCCACTCGCGGCTCGCGATGTCGAGGTGGTTGGTCGGCTCGTCGAGGATGAGCAGGTTCACGGCCTCATCCATGATCGTGCAGAGGTACAATCGGCTCAGTTCCCCGCCCGAGAGCACCTTGACCTGCTTGAACACGTCCTCGCCGCGGAAGTGGAACTTCGCCAGCTGATCCCGCGCCCACTGGGTCGTCGCGCCCCGGCGCGACCAGAGCATCGTATCGACCAGGTTGCGCTCCGGCACGTCGAAGCGCACGATCTGCGGCAGATACGCCGTGCGCACCGACGGGCCGAACCTGATCTTCCCCGCGTCGGGGTATTCCTCGTCCAGCAGCAGCTTTAAGAGCGTGGTCTTGCCCATGCCGTTGTCGCCGATGAGCGCGATGCGTTCCCCGCCCGTGACCTGTAAATCAAGGTCGCGGAACAGTGTGCGCTCGCCAAACGACTTCTCCACGCCCTTGAGTTCAAACACCTCGTCGCCGTAGAACTCGCGGCTGACAAACTGCGCGGTGAGGGCTTTTTCGCGCGTGGGCTTGTCCGTCGCGCGCATCCGCTCGATGCGCTTTTCGATGGAGAACGCCCGCTTGTGCAGCAGCTCCGTGTTGTGCTCGTGCATCTTCCGCGCCGTCTCGGAAAGGCGGTCGATCTCCGCCTTCTCCTTCTCATACCGCCGCATCCGCTCAACATAGCGCCGCTCCTTCTCCACGGCGTAGAAGCTGTAATTGCCGCTGTAAAACTCCGCCTTGCCGTCGAGCACCTCGATGCAGCGCGTCACGGTGCGGTCGAGGAAGTAGCGGTCGTGGGAGATCGCCAGCACCGTGCCGCGGAAGTGCGCGAGATAGTCCTCCAGCCATTCCGTCGCGTGGAGGTCTAAGTGGTTCGTCGGCTCGTCGAGCAGCAGGATGTCCGTGTCCTCCAAAATGAGCCGCCCTAAATTGACGCGGGTCTTTTCCCCGCCGGAGAGCGTGTCAAAAAGCCGCGTCCGCATGTCCGCGTCGAGCGACAAGCCGTTCGCGACCTTGTTGACGGCGGTCTCGGTGTCGTAGCCGCCGAGGCCCTCGAACTTCGCGGAAAGCTCGCCGTAGCGGCGCAGCGTCTCCTCGCTCTCGTCGCCGTTCGCCATTTTCTCGCCCAGCGCCGCCATCTCGTCGGCCATGTGCCGCGTCCGCTCGAACGCGCTTTGCAGCACGTCCTCCACGGTGTAGCCGTCGGGGTACACGGGGATCTGCGAGATCAGCCCCACGCGGCGGCCCGGCGCGAAGACCACGTCCCCCTCGTCCGCGCGCAGCTCACCTGTGAGGATGCGGAACAGCGTGGTCTTGCCCGCGCCGTTTTTCCCCAGCAGCCCCACGCGCTCGCCGCGCTCGATCTGGAAGGTCAGGCCGTCCAATATGTTTTTTTCGAGGTCGAAGGACTTGACCAGTCCCGAGACGCTCAGATCTATCATTTTGTGAGTTCCTCTGTGATTTTTTCAAAATGCATGGAGTGCGACGCCTTGACCAGCATCGCCGTATCCGGTGCGAACGCCGCTTTGATGGCGGGAAGCGCCTCGTCCACCGTGGCGTACCAGTCGCCGTTCGCGGCGTCGGCAAGGTCTTTTGCTTTCCGCCCCACGGCGATCACCCTGCCGATGCCCAGCTCCTTCGCAAGCCGCCCCATCTCGCGGTGCGCGCTCACGGTCAGCTCGCCCAGCTCCGCCATGTCGCCCAGCACCGCGACGGTGTTGCCCTCGCTGCCGCCCAGTACGCGCAGCGACGCCGCCATGGACTGCGGGCCGGCGTTGTAGCAGTCGTCGAGCAGCCTCCGGTTGCCGGGGAGCTTCACCACGCGCATCCGCGCCCCCGCGGGCTCGTAGGCGGCGACGCCGCGCGTGATCTCGTCCACCGAAAGCCCCAGCGCCTCGCCCACCGCGACGGCGATGGACGCGGGATAGATCATGTGCGCCCCCGGCGCGGGAATTTGCAGGTCGTACCGCGCCCGGGCCGTGGTCACGACGCAGCTCACACCGTCAATGCCGCGATCCACCACGTCCGTCACCCGCGCGGCGCA
>Ga0256407_10012653_pt1 | contig 11431 bp, 10 predicted proteins | sample RumenRJG_04DNA_FD_193489 | JGI IMG/M metagenome (GOLD analysis project Ga0256407, IMG submission 193489) | Bovine rumen microbial communities from Lethbridge, Alberta, Canada - RJG_04 | ecosystem: Host-associated > Mammals > Digestive system > Stomach > Rumen | place: Canada: Alberta... | reverse complement strand
GAAGATTGGACAAAAGCCTATTTTCAAGCAATTGAGGAATTAGGTGCTTGTATGTTCAGTCGAGACGAAGCGGTATATCGTAAAGTTGACGAGATTTTGAAAGAAACTGGTAATTATAGGTTTCTTTAGAATGTGAGTTAATTGAGTAGTACAATATGTTGGGAGCAATAATAGGTGATATCGTTGGTTCGATCTATGAGTTTCAAAATACGAAATCTATGGATTTTGATTTGATAACGCCATGGTCGAACTTTACTGATGATTCTGTGATGACATTGGCTGTGGCTAAGTGGTTGGTGGAGGACGAGGCTCATACCATACATTATTTGATATATTGTATGCAGGAACTTGGTAACAGGTATCCTACTGCTGGTTATGGCGGTAACTTTATAGCCTGGCTTCGTGAGGATGAACCTCAGCCTTATAACAGTTGGGGTAATGGAGCTGGCATGCGTGTGAGTCCTGTAGGGCTATATGCCAAGACACTTGATGAAGCATTGGCGTTAGCCGCTATAACTGCATCAGTAAGCCATAATCATCCAGAAGGCGTGAAGGGTGCTCAGGCTATCGCTACGAGTGTATTCCTTTGTAAAGAGGGCAAATCAAAGCAAGAAATCAAGGAATATGTAGAAAAGACATTTGACTATAATCTAAATAGACGGATAGCAGATATCAGACCAACGTATGATTTCGATGTTTCTTGTCAAGGAAGTGTGCCAGAGGCAATCATCGCATTCTTAGAGGGTAATTCCTTTGAAGAGGTGATTCGTTTGGCAATCTCTCTTGGAGGTGATTCTGATACAATTGGTGCCATGGCAGGTGCCATAGCAGCTTGTCGTTATGAGATTCCCCAATTTATATCTGATAAGTGTAATGCTATACTGACTGAAGATTTGAGGGAGATCCAAAATGAATTCGAGAAGTTGATTGAAACAAGGATTAAAGACTGATATGCAAAAGATAATCGTTGTCCTTACTATTTTAATTGCTATTCCCTTAGCAAGCTATGCCCTTGCTGGTTTTTTTGAAAGATATCTTGAAATGATGGATGTCCTTTATGCTGTATTGAAAACAATATTTGTTTCACAGATATTGGTATTCCTGTTTGTTAGGTTCTGTAGATTCAAAATAACAAAGAGAATAAGGATAAGACTACTCTTGTTGTCAAAAAGATTATGTAAGAATTGGTGGATAAACATCCTTGCTGCATGGGCTCTTTCGTCATTTGTGCTGACATCTTATTGGTATGTATTTATTGAGGGGCTATTTATATTGGCGATTTTTCCCCTGTTTATATTTTGGCTACTATATATGATTGTTGTCTTTAGAGAGAAACAGAGAAGAAGATGGCTATCAGGTCTGAAACCTATATATTTCTATCTCGTAGCCTCTATAGGACAGTTAATTGTATTCGCAGCATTGTTTCTTACAAATATGATAATGCTGTATGGGCCTTATAACAAAATAACTAATTATTTGTGGGATGTGTATTGCTATAGAGTGCCATTTGGCGATGATGGGGGCTATCTTATAGCAAAAGGAATGTTGGAACTTTCAATCTGTCTTGCGATACCTTATTTGGTGTTGGTATCTTACAAAGCTTTCAAATTATTAATCAGAAATAATACATAATATGAAGAAAGTGGCTAAGAAATTACTATGGATAACTTGCATCATATCATTTGTGTGCATTGTCCTTATGCTAATTTGTAACCAAATTGTTGTGAACAATGCCAAGGGGAAGGTATTCTCTGACATCGACAGCATTAAATATAATAAGGTGGGGTTGTTGTTAGGAACGACTCCACAGGCGAGGATAACGAAGGTGAAGAATTATTTCTTCATCTATCGTATCGATGCCGCAGAAGAGTTGTATAAGGCTGGGAAGATTGAGAATATCCTGATTAGTGGTGATGAGAATAGCCTGGATGGTATCAACGAGCCTGAGTGTATGAGGGATTCGTTGGTGGCTCGTGGGGTGCCTGCAAGTGATATCATCCTTGATGGGAAAGGCTATAGAACCATCAATTCGATTATCAATGCCAATAAGGTGTTTGGTTTGAAGAGCTTTACAATAATCTCTCAGGAGTTTCATAATGAGCGAGCTTTGTATCTGGCAGAACATTTTGGACTAGATATGGAGAACATACAGGGCTATAATGCTAAGATGCCTAAATCGAGAAGAGCGTTTCTCACTACTATCCGTGAATACTTTGCGAGGGTGAAGATGTTTATTGACTTAATGTTTTTCGAAGAATGAATTAACGCATGTAGGGCCTGCATCACTGCGGGCCCTACATACATCATTACTAACCTAAAAAACTAAAACCAATTTATAACGTATGAAAAAGATACTCTAACTTTGTTTTGTTGATGCAAAGGTACGGCGGGTTTCGGCGATTTCCAAAGAAATGCGCGAAATCTTCTCGGAGTTGTTGCGACGGAGTGCGATGGATGCGACAAAGGGAGCTCAAAGACCAAAATCCTGTCGTGAACAAATAATTATTCCCAATTATTATACGGTATCAAAAGAAATTGTAAATATTTCAAGTTGTGATTTGCTAAAAAATTAGTATCTTTGCACCTGCATAGACAGTATTTATAAAACGTTATATCTCAATAGCTTATAGTCTAAACGGTGGAAAAGTGGCGACAGTGATTCAATAGAGGTTGAAGAGAATTAAGATTTAACATTTTTAACTTTCTTTTAGAAGGCTTTTTAAGTATGGTTACATACATAGTTTGCATAATTTGTTTCGTTAGTATAACTTGCTGCAAATATCATTGAACATTCCGTTTTTTAGAGTTTATATGTACATAAACATTTATTGTTTTCGCTGAATTTAGCCTGCGTTTGAGATGGAAATGCCAGTCAGACTGATATTAAACAGAAATTTATTATGAATTTTCAAAGATTGTCTCGCAAAAATTTGGTTATAATAATAAAATATTGTATCTTTGCAAAGCAGATATTGTGCGGTAATTCAAAATGGTATATATATGGCTAATGCTGACCAAATAATTACTCTCATCAAAAGCCATATGGCAGGAGATGATGATAGGTTCAAGATGACAGCTCTCCAAATCGCAGCCCTTGAATCTAAGGCTGGACATGTGGTGTTGGCTCGCTCAATCAATGAAGCAATAAAGTCTAAGCCTATTATGAGGCTGCAAGCCAGAAGACTTACTCCGATCAACTCTGATTTGGCAGAAATGGTTCTTGAGATTGACAAACCTTACCGTTTGAACGATTTAGTTTGTCAAAACAATGTTAAGGATAAGGTAAAACGTGTAATTAGAGAGTATCTGCACAAAGACACGCTAGCTAAATATCATCTTGGGAACAGAAGGAAATTGCTGCTTTCTGGTCCTTCTGGTACTGGGAAGACCATGACAGCCTCCATCCTAGCAAATGAATTGCAATTACCTTTATATGTGGTGTTATTGGAGAAAGTAGTCACCAAATTTATGGGAGAATCAAGTTTGAAATTGAGCAAGATTTTTGATTTGATTAGCCAGAATCAAGGGGTCTATCTGTTTGATGAGTTTGATGCTATAGGTGCTCAAAGAGGTATGGAAAATGAAGTTGGTGAAATGAGACGTATTTTGAATTCTTTCCTTCAATTTATGGAAAGAGATGATTCGGATAGTCTTATTGTTGCGGCTACGAATTCAATGGCAATACTCGACAAGGCATTGTTCCGCAGATTTGATGATGTTGTAGAATATGCTTTGCCTACAGACGAGGAGAAACTCAAAATTATAAGTGGTCAGTTGGATGGTTTTATTAAAAAGAGTTTCAATTTCGATGAAATTTTACCACTTATGGATAAGATGAGTCATGCTGAGATTACTATGATATGCAGAGACGTGATGAAGGAATCACTTCTTGAAGGAATAGGTGTGAATGAAGATCTAGTGAAGACAATTATCAATCAGCGATTTTCTGCCTATAGAGTCAGTTAATATCATCGTGAAATCATAGCATGAGCAATTTTCGACATATTAAACTATCCAATTGGTCAGAAGATGTAACGTTTAAGTCAAAGCCAGCAAGAGGAGGTGTGTTACCTACTCCTGCTGATGCACTGGCGCATGCACAACAACTGCATGAAGGTTATATATCAGCGTTAGCTTCTTTTAGACAAAAGAAAGAGGAACTACCTGAAGGAGCTGTGGCAGCCTCTGGGTCGTATATAGATGTAATTGTTAAAAAGGACGCTATTTTAGAAACATGGAAATCACTCGACACAAAGCGAGGTGCGCAGGTGATGAATATGCGTTCCTCAGACGACGAATCGAATAAGGTTACGCTCTATCTTACAGAAAACCGAACTAATTGGCTTGACAACAAACTAAATGCTTATAGCCAATCAGCCGATACAGATAACAGACGTAGCAGGAAGTTAATTGATGCTTTGGATGCTGTAAGTCCTGTCAGACTTGAATCTTTCTTTACTGTATCTGGAGATTACGAAACTGTTTCAGACAGGATTGAAGAATATGAGATTTGGATTACAGGGACAGAGGTTGATGCCGAGGATATCAAGCACAGAATTGCATCTGTAGGTGTTGAGTATCGAAATCGAACACTTACATTTGACTGCATGATGGTTGTTCTCGTAAAAGCCAATAGAGAACATTTGGAAATGCTGCCACAAGTAATAGACAGGATTTCTGAAATTAGAAAATTCAGACGACCTTCGATACTTACTAATCCAGAAAAAGGAATGCAAGAATCACGTGAATGGGAAAGTTTGATACATGAATGTGTTCCTGTAGAGGATAATTTAGTGAAAGTAGGAATTTTGGACTCGGGCGTCAATCATAATCACCCATTGCTGAACCCTTTTCTTCCTGAGGACAGGTGCCATTCTGTTTTGGCGGACGCTAATTTAAGAGACAGGGCAAACCATGGTACCGGCATGGCTGGATTGGTACTCTATGGTGACCTTATAGATGTCATTTACGACAGAGATATTAAGCCAATTACGAACGAGTTGGTGTCTGTGAAGGTAATTGCAAACGCTACGAATCCTGATGCTACGGATGAACATACAGCAATCATCCTTGAGGATGCAATACGAAAGTCTGAAGAGGATGACGCTCATCTAATGACAATGGCTGTAACTGCGACAGAAAGCCAAGAGGCAATCGCATCTGCAACAAGTGCTGCTATTGATGAAACTCTCTACAATGATGGCACTCCAGAGAGTTTGCTGTTAGTGTCGGCTGGCAATGTGGACAACAACGATGGTGTCGGCTATCCTGATTACCTATGGAACAATTCTGTGAATGATCCTGCACAATCATGGAATGCTCTTACTGTTGGAGCATTTACGAAAAAAATCGTGATTTCAGATGTTGAATACGAAGGGAGACAGATTGTAGCTCCTCTTGGAGGAGTTTCACCTTTCAGTCGAACTTCTCGTCTCTGGGATAATAATATGCTCATCAAACCTGAAATTCTGATGGAGGGAGGAAATGCCTATTGGGATGGAGAAGGGAATTTTCAATGGCACGATGACTTGATGTTGGCCACGACTGATGCCCGGGATTATTGCACATTTAGCGCATTTAACGCGACAAGTGCAGCAACAGCCTTGGCTGGAAGACTAGCCGGCGCAATCAAGCACTATAACCCAGAGCTTTCTGCTTTGTCAATTAGAGCATTGATGGTACACTCGTCTTCTTGGACAGAGGCCATGAGGGACATGTGTACAATCAATGGACATTTGGATAAGGATTTGCTGGTACATACCTGTGGATATGGCGTACCTGATTGGAATAAAGCCGTTGCCACACATGAGAGTTATGTTACATTCATAGTAGAAGGAGAATTAAAACCGTTTGCACAAGGTTCAGGAAATGAGCTAAAGCATTCGAATATGCATCTTTTTAAGTTGCCTTGGCCAAAAGATATTTTGCTAGACCTTGGAGAAACGGAAGTAACCATGCGAGTTACACTTTCGTATTACATACAGCCGTCTCCTGGCATTAAGGGAAAACTAAAGAAGTACAGTTATCCTTCTGAGTTATTGCGTTTTGATGTATCCACATCACAAGATACTGAAGAAACTTTTACTCATAGAGTAGCAAATACTGCTTCTGATGGTGAGAATGTATTGAGTAATGACACTAGCAGGTGGTGGATTGGCATCAATCGCCGAAATCAGGGTTCAATACATAGTGACTTCATCTGCGAAACGGCTGCCCAAATAGCTGCATACGACAAAATAGCAATTTATCCTGCAACAGGTTGGTGGAAAACAAGAAAGAGTATGTTAGAAAAAGGTATTAAATACGCGTTAGTGGTCAGTTTGGAAACTCCTAATGTTGATATTTACACGCCAATATCTCAGATTATTGAGAGTTCTGTTGAAATACCGAATAGCTAGTTGCAATCAACAAACTGATTCGGGCGGAAACTGACAAAATAACGCAGTTTCCGCCCGAAATTATTAGCACAAAGTTTAGCAAGTTACTTCGTTACAATATCATACAGACTCTTGTAGTCCCTGGCAACGTCGTAGATGTAGCCGTTGTCGCTGATGGCCTTGAAGTGGCGACGGGCACATTCGATTTTGCTTTCCTCAGAGCCTCGGAGCTGGGAGCCCTGATGTAGCCTTGGGGACAGGTATTTGAGTTATAGCAGCCTCATACCCAAGCACCTGTCCCTACGACTACCACTAAAAAAGTTGGGTATTTAAGTCTCAGTCTCAAAGTCTCAAAAAAAAAATAAACAATGAATAACGTAGAAATTAACAAACAGGCAAAACTCTCCGAACACTTCACACTTGGAGAGCTTACCAAGACCAAACATGTGACAGCGGATAAGAACATCCCGAGTCACGAAGTGATTGAGAATCTGAAGCGCCTCTGCTAGTGGCTGGAGGAATTGCGGTACAGTTATAACACGCTGTACTGTCTGAAGCCGGGCGAGGATTATGAGACCTCGGAGAATGTAGAGGGGATTATCATCAATTCGGGCTATCGCTCGCCGGCGGTGAACAAGCTGGCGGGTGGGGTTGCGACCTCGAACCATGTGACGGGCTGTGCGGTGGATATCCGCTGCGCGGGTAAGGAACAGATGATCCGTTATGCCTCTATCTTGCTGGATATCGCGGATGGTACAGGGAAGGACTATGACGAACTGTTGCTGGAGCAGCATGGGAACATCTGCTGGTTGCACTTCGCGGTGAGGCCGCCCTCGCAACAGAACCGCAGGAAAATTCTCTTCTTGAAAGTGTAAATTCTAAAAGAGGGCATAGCCGCAAGGTTATGTCCTCATGACAAAATCCAGCACGTAAAGACGGATTTGACGCAAATAGAACCGCATGTCACAACAAACAGGGAAATCAATAAGCAGAATATTTGTTCTGCTCGGAATTTTGGCAGAATATCGAGGATGTGGCCCAGGTGGTACAGATGGACGATTTCCATATAGTTGTCGTCCCCAAGCAAATGGACGTGTTACGCGATGTGCAAGAGGGAATCTTCGAGGCCCATCCGGAGTTCAAGATGAGCATTGAGCAGATGGAAAAAAACGATCCCAACAGCAGGTTCATTCTCTGTGAGATGCCTCCTGTGGACAAGCCGCGTTACGACTTGCTGACCGAGGCCACCAAGAACCTTTACGAGGAGTGCAAGGCACGCATGGATGCCGTTCTGCTTGAAGAGAAGAGAATCTTTGTTGAATTGCTCGCTGAAGATCCGGAGAGTCTTCAGAAAGTTGTCGATCAAATCAACGAGAAACACAACAATGCCATCAACGACATCATGGATCTGCGCGACAAAAAACTCGAGGAAATCGAAGAAGCCTACGCGAAATACCGCGAAGGCCATGCCCAGGAGGATGTTAATAAGAGTCAGCAGTCTGATATCGACGTCACCCAGAGGATGCACATGGGCGAAAAAGAGTAAGCAGAAGGTCGCTTAGATGCCGGCACCGTCGGTGAAACCGGCATCTACAGCCTTCGACTGCAGAATCCTTGAGTTTGGCGGTACGCTATGCGTCAGCCAGATATTACCTCCGATGGTCGAGTGATGGCCTATCGTGATACGTCCGAGGATAGAGGCGTTCGAATAGACTGTCACATGGTCTTCTATGATGGGGTGACGGGGAATGTTCAGCATATTCCCCTGCTCGTCGTACTTAAAGCTCTTGGCACCGAGCGTCACACCCTGATAGAGCGTCACATGACTGCCGATGATAGTGGTCTCGCCAATCACGACACCTGTACCGTGGTCGATGGCGAAATACTCACCTATCTGGGCTCCTGGATGGATATCGATACCCGTCTTCGAGTGAGCCTGCTCCGTGATGATACGGGGGATGACAGGTACTTTCAGTTCGTGCAGCCTATGAGCAATGCGATAGTGAGTCATCGCGTTCATGCAGGGATAGCAGAAGATGACCTCACCATAGTTGGGCGCAGCCGGATCGTTGTCGAAGAGCGCCTGCACATCGGTATAGAGCAGACGTTTGATTTCTGGCAGCGACTCGATGAAGAGCAATGCCAGCCGCTCTGCTTCTGTATAGACCTGCTCTTTCGTGCGGATGGCTTCACAATCCTCACAGAACTGCAGTCCGTGGGCTATCTGCTTGGTCAATTGCGTAGCCAGTTCCTCCATATGTACGCCGATGTAATATGAACGGATGCCCTCATCGGGCTGACGCTTGTTGAAATAGTCGGGGAAGATGATGCTCTTTACGAGCGTTACGATACGCTTCACCTGATCCACCGACGGCAATGGCGCAACAGTAGCAGGCATCATGCCCACCTCACGCTCCGTCTGTTTCGACAAGAGTGCCACGTTTTTCCGCAGCACTTCATTCAAGTCACTATTCTTCAGCATGGTTTCTCTTTTTTATCTTGGCTGCAAAGTTACAAGAAAAAGCCGAAAGTCAATCAACTTTCGGCCGAAAAGTATGTTTTTTTTGTCAATCAAACTGGAAATCAATGGAATCTGTATCCCACACATCGTCCACAGTAAGCGAAATGTCCATCTTATACACAGGCGAGAAGAGGAAGCCTCGACAGGTGGTGATGTGATTACGCAGGACGGGTATCTGCTCAATGCTTTTCTCTGTCAGGATATCCCCTGCGTCCTCCCCATTCTGGTGATAGGTCGTTGCCATTACCTTCAGATATTCTCTGTCGGCAGTATGGGGGATCGTATAAATTTCAAATTTCGATTCATTGTGACTGATGTCGTACCACTGTTCCTGCTTTGAATTGACGGTGCCCCACCCGCCTTCATTCGCATTCAACGTACCCGAGCCACCGGTGTAGTAAAAACATATCCGATTTGCACGTTGGGGAATAGCATCCTCGAAAATGAACCTCACCATTGAGACGATACGCTTCAGATTAAGTGCGCGTTCCACATCCTCATCGCCCACTATCAGACTGTCTGCACAGAGGAATGTGTCCGTATAGCCTGTTGCGTTGGAAAACTGTATCTTCTCCGAATGGGTCGAAGTCGGATTGCCAGCGCTGCTGTGAGCCAACGCCACGAGGTAGTATCGCCCCTTGGCGAGCTTGAACTCTATTTCTCCAAAGCCTTCGTCATCAATCGTCTGAGCCACGTTTCTGATACGTTCACCGTTTTGATAGATCAGGAAGTTCAGTCTCGAGCACACGTCGCTCACCGATGCCCTCGTTCTGGAGAGGGTAAACGGCACTTGTTCAAAACTCGTGACACGGACTGTCACACTGACGTCCTCCTCGCCTGCATCAGAGGCGCTGACGTTCATTTTCTCACACGATGCCACACCGAGCAGCATCATACCACACACAGAAGCCATCAAATGGCAGAAGATCTTGTGCTTCATAATTTTAGTATTTGAATGTTAAACAATTCACCCACACATCAGTGGGATTCGGCTACAAAATTACAAATTCTGTCCGAATCCACCAAACAAAAATCAAAAAAAGTAACTCGCAACAGAGTTACTTTCTTATTTTACTTCGTATAGAAATCGATGAGCCGGATGAGAGCCTCCTTGCACACCAGGCAGAATTCAGGTTCTTCGTTGGTGCGCATACGACAATTGTCGAAACCGCGCCATACGCCTTTGGAAAGGCAGCCACCACCTTCCACGAGACCTGCCCTACCCTCTTTCACAAGCTGTTCCCACTTACCATTAAAATCATGCTGCGTCGTGAGGTTCGGCTCCCAAGGCTCTGTGTCGGCGAAGTACATCGGATCATCGTCGCCATAGGGATACTCATCGGCCAAGCCACCGAAAGAATGCCCGAACTCATGCACCACCACTGGACGGAACTGAGGCCCATGGGCATAAGTGAGGTTATAGGAGTTGTAGATGCCGCCCCCACCATAGTGGTCGGTATTCACGAGGATGATGATATGTTCATAGGGTGTACCTGCAAGCACATCGTGGAGTTTCTTCAGATGGAGAGTGGTCAGATAGCGATCGCTGTAGAACGTGTCGAAATGAGAGCCCAGCACCGTGTTCCGCCAGAAACCCTTAGCAGGCCAACTCGTGCCGCTCTCCTCAGAAGGTGACATCACAGCCACCATGTTAAACCGGTCTTGCATGGTCTTGAAAGGCTCATGCTGGAAAAGCGAGGCCATCGCAGTCTTGCAGTCTTCGAGGAAAGTGCCCATCTCCTGTTGCTGATAGCCCTCCGCCACATAGGCCACATGGATGCAGCGCGAGGTGTCGGCAGCCTGCTGCAGCGTGACATACGGCGTGACGAGCCGCTCGCCAGACTTACGGATCAGGATATCAGCAGGATCGACACTATGCGTCATCGTGGCATTCACCCGATCATGGTAGTCGCGCAACTCAACAGTAATCTCGACAGGCTGTTTGGGGAAAGGCATCAGGAAAACGTTCTCAAAAGACTTCTGCACACGTCGCGACTCCTCAGTAGCCAACCACTCCTGAAAGAGCGTTGAGAACGAATGGCGGTAGATGAGTCGCCCGTCGCGCTTATCGCGCACCAAGAGCTGCCCATTGCCTTTTAGCGGCACCTCTGACAGTCGCTCCCGCTTACCATACCAACGAGGCAAAGCCGCAAGTTCATCCACAAACAGTTCCTGATGCTGGCTATTACCTGAGAAGGTATAGTCTAACCGCAGGGTACGGTCTTCGAAATAGTCTTCGAATCGTTGCGCCATGACTGTGTTCAGCGACAGCAACAGCACGCCTATCAATAATAATCTTTTCATACGTCTCTATCAACAACATTATATTTTACTTTCATAACCTCTCAATAAATGCTGCAAATTTAGTGAATTTACGGAAGAATCAGTCATTTTACCCATAGATTTAATATGTTTTGTGATTATGACAGACCAGATTATCGAGTTTATTCGTATCTTTGCAACATCAAACTAAGAATTCGCATGAAAAGACTGAAACTGGGTATCGCATTGGTGATAGTCGTCGCGCTTGGTG
>Ga0256407_10012652_pt1 | contig 11432 bp, 12 predicted proteins | sample RumenRJG_04DNA_FD_193489 | JGI IMG/M metagenome (GOLD analysis project Ga0256407, IMG submission 193489) | Bovine rumen microbial communities from Lethbridge, Alberta, Canada - RJG_04 | ecosystem: Host-associated > Mammals > Digestive system > Stomach > Rumen | place: Canada: Alberta... | reverse complement strand
AGCATCGGCCTATATGACGATTAATACCAAGAAACGATACAAGCGTATATTCTTGTTAGGTCCCAGCCACCACGAATGGCTTAATGGAGCATCAGTAAACACAGAGGCCGATTATTACGCCACTCCATTGGGCAATGTAAAAGTAGACCATGAAACAGCCATCGAACTCACTAAGGCAGATAGCGTTTTTGCCTATCATCGTTCGGCTCATTCACAAGAGCATTGTCTGGAGGTTCAACTGCCATTCCTGCAGCGCAGATTGAGCGATGTACCACCAATAGTACCTATCATCATTTCTACCAACGACTACTACAAACTTAAACGGATGGCCGATGTGCTGAGACCCTATTTTACTGACGATAATCTGTTTATTATCAGCAGCGATTTTTCACATTATCCATCCTACGAAGATGCCTGCGAGGTGGATGCCAAAACGGGCAAAGCCATCGAAACAGGCAATGTGGATGAGTTTATTGCCGCCATCGAGGCCAATGCCAATAGCGGAAAGCGCAATCTTGCTACAAGTGCATGTGGCGAGTTTGCCATCGTTACGCTGATGCTGATGATGGATGGTCAATACGATGTTAAGCATCTGATGTATCAGAACTCTGGCGATATAGACAATTACGATCATAGTCGCGTAGTTGGCTATCACTCGTTTGCCATCCTGCGTCGCGACAACACTGGTTTCACTCTTTCTAATGATGAAAAGAAGACGCTGAAGGGCATCGCTTTTCAAAGCATCAAAGACTCCCTCGACGGCAAGCCCATCGCACAGCAACCAATCCACTCATCCATTCTCAATTCGAAGTGCGGAGCCTTTGTTTCGCTTCACAAATTTGGGCGATTACGCGGTTGTATAGGGCACTTTGGCGAGGATTACCCCCTGCATGAGATTGTAGCAAAGATGGCTTATGCAGCAGCATTCGAAGACCCACGATTTATGCCCGTAACCAGCGACGAACTTGCTGATATCGACATCGAGATTTCTGTGCTCACGCCTATGCGTCGCATACGGAGCATCGACGAGTTTCAGTTGCATCGTCACGGCATCTATATTAAGAAAGGTTTTCGCAGCGGAACGTTCCTTCCACAGGTAGCCGATGAGGTAAACTGGACCAAAGAGGAGTTCTTAGGGCATTGCGCACAAGATAAGGCTGGCATTGGTTGGGACGGATGGCGCGATGCAGAATTGTATGTTTACGAAGCAATAGTTTTCTGATGGAGTGCAGATATTATCATCGATTGGAGAATGGACGAGTGGAATGCGATCTTTGTCCGCATCACTGCAAAATAAGTGATGGCAAAACGGGCATCTGTCGCAGTCGACGCAATCAGAATGGTGTTCTCATCAGCGATGTGTATGCCAAGCCTTGTTCGCTGGCTATCGATCCTATTGAGAAGAAGCCACTTTACCATTTTCATCCAGGCACCACATGTCTTTCCATTGCTTGTACTGGTTGCAATTTCCGTTGCTTAAACTGTCAGAATCACGAAATATCGCAGGTTTCGCCACAAGATGTTAACTACTACCAGCTGCAACCTGATGAGGTGGTTGCACTTTGCCTTAAGCATCATTGTCCAGGCATCGCATATACCTACACAGAGCCGCTCACCTATATAGAATACATCACTGATACAGCCAGAAAAGCCCACGAAGCCGGACTTTGGAACATATTGGTTACTGCTGGCTATGTATGCCAAGAACCACTTAGCCATCTTCTACCCTATCTTGATGCGGCCAACGTAGATTTAAAATCGTTTAGCGATGAGATATACCAGCGTGTTAGTGGCGGCCATCTGCAACCTGTGCTCGACACCATTTTGGCAATGCGCAATGCTGGCGTTTGGTTAGAGATAACCAACTTGGTTATTCCTGGCATCAACGACGATATGCAGATGATTCGAGAGATGTGCAACTGGCTGAAATCCAACGGCTTATCCAAAGCCCCATTGCACTTCAGTCGTTTCTTCCCTCGCTACAAAATGCAGGATATTCCCCCCACCCCTCGCCAAACACTCTACACCGCCAAACAAGTAGCCGTAGAAGAAGGCATCAAGCATGTATATTTGGGAAATATATAACCTGAAGCCAATACTATTTATAAAAAACTCAATTATTTCTTTTCTAGTAGTTTCTGCTTGATATACTCCTGAATATCGTTGGCAGAAACATCATAAACAGCTTGTAATTCTTCGAAACCTTTATCTTTAATAAATCTACTTCCATTTGTAAGCATCGCCAACAAACCACGCGTACGCAATTTATGGTCAGAATGTTCCAAAGCAGCATCTATCATCTGTTGGATATCAACACCCTCTTTCAATATCGAGTATATATCATAATAATCTCTAAACTTAGAGCGCCTCAACATCGTTTCCATTTTCATCGCGCCAATTGAGGCAATATCAGCTACATATAGATTATTTAGATAACTTATTCTCTCCATTGATGGAATAGCCTTTCGAGGAGCAGCATAGAACGATAATTTCACACCCTCAAAATCAAAGGTTACATGTTCCAAGCTACCAATTTCGTAACTTTTAATCTCACCTACACTCTCAAGCTCTTTCTTGATTGCAGGCCAATCCACCTCATGTTTCTCGCCTTTCTTCGTAATCCATTTCGTAAAGTCAAGATCCTCACTCTGGCGTTTCTCTATCTGTAGCGACAAAGCCGTTCCACCTACAAGAGTATAAGGTTTGATACATTCCAATTTCGAGATTGTCTCAAACACCTTTCCTGTATGGGGAGCTAAAGATTTTGATTTTTCCATACTTTACGCTGACATTAGTCGATTCATGTAACGCGTTTCTATACTCTTAACGTAAGCCTCAGGACGCTTAGCACCAAAGTAGTACCACGCATAGAGGATATTGAATTGGCGGAACATCTCTCCTTGATGAGCCACGCGATCCAACCAAACTCGCTTTACCTTTTTATATCCATAAACATCAAATAGTTTATTAATATCATCAATATCAAGATACATCAGAACATGCTCAATAAGAGCCTCATCGGAAATGGATTTCATTTTCGACACATCGTAACTCCAGAAGCAATTCTCCTTCTTTAGCTTACGAAATAAATCTGATTTAATATCTCCCATTCAAATATCTATTTCGCTGCAAAAATAAAACAATTAGAGCATAAATCCAAATAAATCCGCAAAAAACATAATATTTAATTCAATATCTTTGAATTATCAGATTTTTAATGTATATTTGCCGCAAAATAAGGAAGGAAGAATGAACAAAAAATATATTTGGCAATAATTATTACTATGGGGTTGTCGTCTTGTAATAATAGAGTAATTCAGAATCAGCATATCGTTGATTCAGACTCTATTTTGGAAATGAATAATAAGACCATCTATGATCGGTTACTTGAAGAACTTGACTCTACAGATATTTATAACGATTCTATATTGTACGGATATTGGTTTGAGCCACATGCTGCAAGTTCTGTGAACATCTTTTTTCATAAAAATGGTAGATTTGAGTTTAAATACTTCTATATGGAAAATGATTTCACTGCCGTTGACGTCATTAAAGTAGGAACTTTTTCTGTTAGTAACACTGATAAGAATAAGGATAGAGTCATTACTTTGAAAGCAGATAATGGCTGGGAGGGGAAAATATTCGATGGTATGACCTTCAATGGCATTATCCAATATAAAAACAATCATACCAACTATTATCTTTCCGAATCGAATATTGGCTTATATTTGGTTAAAGGCCATAATTAAGAATGAGATGCTATCGAAAAAGGATAATCATTCTTTTTTTCGGTAACACATTATGTTTTCAATAAAATCTTTGATCACAAAATCTGCTACCTTTCTGATTTCTTCTGGCGAATTTTTGTTCCAGCGTGGATCATAACATTTAAAATGAGTGATACGTACTACGTGCTGGTCTAGTATATTCTGATAATCATACCACTTTTTGTCCTCGTTTTTTGCTTGTTGGAATGCAATCAAATCATTTCCTTTTAAATCAAGCCCCCAATGGTTTTCCTTAACAATAGATAGAGGACGAAACGAATACAAATCTGTATGATCCAATTTATGTATATATGGTTTAGGCTTTAATTCTCCAACAAGAATAAGCTTGTTATTAGAAGTTTCTTCAACTATGGGAATTCGATAATCAGTTAGTGAATGTATGTAATGGTGACAGTCTTCACATAATGTTACCAATTCCTCATCCTTGTAATCCCATAGCTTTCTGTTTTTATAATATATTTTATGATGTACATTAAGACGAGGCATTGTTAAGTGATAAGCAGCATAAAAATCTATATTGATAGTAAAGTCATAATCTTTAACGTGTATCATATAATTGCTAGGAGGATTATATTGATGATAGGTTTCGTATTCTCCTTGTTGAATGAACATGAGCCCTCCTTGCATTGGATTAAAAGCATGGCAACATTGACACGTATAATTATCTCGAGCTTTTATAGAATTGCTCTTTTCTATCCATTTCGGATCTTCATAACCATATTCCTTCTCTTCAACTATAGGAACATCTTGATTCTCCAACTTAGAAATTACAATCTGCTGTATAGATTCTTCTTTTATCTCGAAGTTAGACTTATCTGTTTTTACATAGTTTAAATTTGAATCCATATTGTATGCTATTTTAATTTGACTTTAGACTATTTTTCTCTAGTATCTCTCCGATCTCAGCATTTACAAATGTAATATCTACGCTCTTTGATCTATCCCATTTAGAAATAAGATGACAGTTTAAGTTATGCCCCGCGTACATACATAATTCTAAATATTTTTTATATGATATCAGTTTCAGCTTATTGGCTAATTCTACTTTATACTTTGATAAGTCGATTTGATATAAATCGGAATTTGCATCGTCTATAAGATAATCACATTCTAACATCCCATTTGGCTTTCTTTTTATATCCGTCCAACTTACATATTCATCAAAAACGATGGGTAATTTTGTTTTTGCTATTTTTATTTCAGATTTATATTGTTCTTCCAAGGACAATACTTTTTCAACTCGTTCTTTTTGATCAATTGAAGTATGACTTGGATTGTTGATATTGCTGAGAATTACACCCTCTCCAAACTTGTAAAAAAGGAAAAGGATGAAAAGAGTAGAAATAGCTAAGCCCGTATAGTATAAAGGACTTCTTTTGTGTTTAGAGTCTTCGGAAAAATACTTTGGTTTAAATAAGAAATAGGCTATAGTTCCAACAATAATAGACGAAACACATCCCAAAATGAAGTTATGGATATACATAAGCGACAATAAGAGAGCAAAAAAGGAAATAACGACTATAGCTGCGGTTTTAATTGCAGTAATTACGAAATCTAATAATTCCTTACTTGTAGCATTATTGTCATCATAGTCCCCATAATCGATTCGTTGGGGGGATGATTTTTGGGGATTAGATGACGAAGAATCAATATTATTATCGATATTGTAGCCTTTTGAAATAGGCTTCTCATTTTCTCTTTGCTCTGATATGTTTATTTGGTCAGAAATCACATATTCCTGATTTCCACCACAATGCTGACAAAACTTGGAGTCATCAGATATCATTTTACCACAATGTTTGCAATACATAATCTATTCGTTTTAGGTATTCTGCTGCAAAAATAAAAAATAAAGTCGAATAATACAAGAGGATATACAAAAAAGTTATTCAATAATAATCTATTCTAGACTACAAAAAACCACAACCTTTTCTCAATTATAATCCAAAACATAGAGCTTTATTATAATAATTATCAATTTATTTTGTAGATCAAGTTGATTTTACTATATTTGCATCAAGATATATTTAGGGTAATAATAAGATGTTATTATCAGATGGGGAATGATATTGTAAAAATAACGAAAGATAATTATAAAGATTATCAATTGAATGAAGTTGTGGCTTTATCTATAGCGGAATCTGGAGCTATGGGTGAACCCGGTAATTTTGAGATCGTAACTAATAAGGGAGAAGTATATATTGCAAATCCTCTTTATGATGACATCTCCTTGCAGGCTGTGTTTGAATTTTGCCCAATACTATTTCATATACGTATAGGAACAATGGGATGTATCTCTAAGCCTAACGGATGGCAATATCTATATTTAGGATTTGGAAATCATCTATTTATTAATGATTCAATATATACCCAATTTCAGATTGGGCTTAAATATGTAGAAAACAAAAGACCATACTATCTATATAATGAATGGATGGGGATTGTTAAAGATATCGTAGGAAATAAGATATATTCAAAGGTGGTAGATGATAAACTCAAAGGAGTAATTTTTGGTCAAGCAATTGGTGATGCGCTTGGACTAAGTACTGAGTTTATGACGGATGAAGATATGGCTTGGAAGTATCCAAATGGTGTAAAAGACTTTAGCGATATTTTCCAGGATAGGCATAGGAAAAGATGGAAGGTTGGCGATTGGACTGATGATACTGATATGATGCTCTGTATAGCAAATGCCGTAATCAAGGACAAGGGAGTAAACCTTACCAGTATAGCTAAGAATTTCAAGGAATGGGCAGAGGGTGAGCCAATGGGAATTGGTGAGAATACATACAAGGTGCTAACTATTGGTGATTATGTAGAGAAGCCACTTGAGGTGTCTAAAAAAGTATGGGAAATGAGCAACAGGAAGTCAGCTGCTAATGGCGGACTTATGAGAACTTCCATTGTCGGGCTGTTTCCTAAAGCCGTAGAACAATGTGCTGCGAACATTTGTCAGCTAACGCACTATGATCCTAGATGTGTAGGCTCATGTGTCATTGCGTCAATGATAATACACTCACTTGTATACGAATCCAAGGAATTGACATATCATCAAATAATCGATATAAGCAAAAAATACGATGAACGCATCTGTGAATATATCGATTTGGCGCTAAATAGTGATATTCGAGCTCTGGAACTACAGGATGAGCACTCAATGGGATATACGCTCAAAACTCTGGCTGCGGCATTATGGGCATATTGGAATGCAAAGACGTTCGAAGAAGGGTTGCTTACAGTGGTGAATGCGGGTGGTGATGCAGACACCAATGCTGCAGTAGCTTGTGCAATTCTAGGAGCAAAGTTTGGTTACAAGTCAATACCCAATGAATATATTGAGGGATTGATTTATAGAGACCAATTGGATGATTTGATTATAGGATTTACAGAATTATTCAAAGAGATTTAAAATTTTCCTAATAATGATAGATTTTACACCAGGTTATCAATATCAAGAAATACCCGATGATGTTCCTTTTGTGAATGTCAGGAGAACAAGAGTAATATTGATAGTAGCATTACTGCTTGCAATCATGCTCATTGCCGTTGGATTCCATTTTCTACCTTTCTTTGTAATGCTAATAGTTGTATTGGTAGTATTTGCTCCATTATTGATATATGGGGGACTTTTTTATATAACATGCAGCAATAATGAAAAGTATCCACGTGAAAAACTTGACGCATCTCGATTACTCAATGATGCGATTGGTTTCGATTTAGGTAATCAATTCAAGTTGTATCGCACTGCACGTGAGGGATATTATGAAAACCTAATAGTCATAGACAATGATGATGATTTTGAATTATTTAAAAAGCACTTGGATTCTATGCAAGATGTTGGAGATTCACAAATGCAAAATGGCCGTTTTATAAGACACTCATATAAAGGAATAGAAGGAAAGGGCTTTTATTTCTGTGAAAGAAGTGTGGGCAGTATAGAATCTATTGAAATAGACTATTCCAATCGTACAATAAAGCAAATCTTTTTAAAAAATGAAGATTATCTTTCTTGATTTCGACGGTGTGATGGATACGGCATATTATGACCATATCCTAAGCAAAGATGGACTTCCTGTAAACGATGCCTTTGGAACCATTTTCGATCCTAATTGCGTTCAAAATCTTGCAAGGATTATCGAAAAGACTAATGCAGATATAGTTGTCACATCGTCTTGGAAATATTTCATGTCCTACAAAGATTTTCTCGATATGTGGGAATATCGAGGCTTGCCTGGCTTTGTAACAGATGTTACACCGACACCAGAAGTAAGAAGAAATCGTGGTGATGAGATTGATGCTTGGTTGGATGAATGCGATGTTGAATGCCAATATGTTATCATTGATGACCTTGATGGTAGCAATTTCAACGAGCATCAACTGCCCAGATTACTTGTTGTAAACCCATTCAATGGAATTGACGAAGATATTGCAGAAAGAGCAATAACAATACTTAATCGGGAAGGATAACCAAAATAACAAAACAAATACACAAAAGAACCTGAAGCACGCAATTTATGCGGGAGATAATAATGAGTACGGACCAGGGAGTACTACAGTACGGCTACGGGCGCACTGGAGTACGGATACTAAAGTACTGCAGTACGCTTACGGGCGTACTGCAGCGAGTATTAATAAGGGGTTTCGCGGAGATTAATCGTCCCAGCAATAATGCTCCTCGTAGGCATCGAACTTAAGGTGTTCGAGGCTGATTTCTTTTAGAGCATCATTCACTTCCAGAATTTCGCGAGGCGAACAGAGGCGCTCTCCCCTACGACGCTCGAAATAGCCTGTGCGACCAAACTTTCCCTGAAGTCGAAATGAGAATGTTTCGTACTGACCAGGTAGCATTTGCTTCTGCATATTGACGAAACCCTTGCCATACACCTGTGGTTTATCGTCGCGATAGAACTTACACTCGGCCGAAGGCTTTGTGACATTTGGGTTCACAATACGTACTGCATTATAATCATTAGGCAGAGACTGCATGGCCAGTTGGCGCAGACAGTGATTTGCCATAGGGCAATCTGCATGAATGCAATGCAGATATGTGCCAGGAACTTCTTTATAACTTATCATATTTTACAGATTAAAAATAAATATCAACATATCACTCAAATTTTCTAAAACCTGCATAAACACAGAGGTTGTGGGCGGGTGAGATGTTTTGCAAACACCTCACTCAACATCTCACCCAACACCTCACTTTTTTCAGCAGGCTACCTTGGTTGGAACTACCTCGTAGAACTTGACATGGCCTCGCTCTGTATGATTGAAACCAAGGTCTTTCATAGCGTATCCCAGATGAATCTTTGTGCTATGATCGCTCTTTATCGAAGGATATTCCTTACGAATCTGCTCAAGAATCTGCTTACTGTTAAGCGACTTAACCTTCTCGCCCTCCTTAGGTTTGCGGAAACAAGCCTCAACAATCTCAGCCATATCCTTCTGATCGGTATAATCCAGATTGATTTCCTGAATGCGGGCCACCTGGTCGTTATTAAACCAATAAGGTGCCTTAAGCTCGACAACCTCATACAGAATCTGAGCATACAACTGCTGATAATCGATTTCGCCAGAGTTGTCGATATACTGACCCTGAGGAATCTCAACACAGATGTATCGACGGCTACCTGTGACATCCGACAGAGGATGGCGATTGTTGGTGGTAGCTACGAACGATGCGTATCGAGGGCGATCATCCTGCGAGCAACCATAGATGGGACGACCATTCACCTTACTCTTAGACAAAGTCTGCTTCAAAGCAGCCTGCTGACTAGGACGAATGGCATCCAACTCATCAAGGTTTACTATCAGATTGTTGGTGAGAGCCATCTCCTTGTCGAACTTATTACTAAGATTAAGATGGTCGAGATAATACTCGCGAAGTTCAGGAGGCAGCAGTCGAGCCAAGAAGGTAGACTTGCCACAGCCCTGAGCACCAATCAGCGTAGGTGCACACTCGTTTCCATGAAGCGTATCCATCTGGCGCCAATGTGCAACGGTAGAACGAAACCAGATGACCAAGAAATCCATCTGTTCGCTACTGATTCCAGGCAAACGGCTAAAGAGCTTAGCCAGATGATTCTGTCCGTCCCACTTGGGCAGATTATCCAAATACTCCCAGATAGGGTTATAAGTGGGAGTAGCATCAGAGTGGATCACCTCAAGGATATCCGTTTTAGGACTACCCTTGGTGATCTGTTCCTGTTTGCCCTTACGAACGATACTGTTCAGGGCCTCAGGAGTTAGAGGTCGCCAAACTGGCTGAATATCAGCCTGTTCGGGATTCAAAATCACATACTCTACCTTGCCGTTGAGGATGTTTCGACGGAACTGGTAGTTTTCCTGAAGGAACAACTCTACGGCGAGAGCGTTCTGCTGAGAGGCTCCAAGAGACTCTCCTTTAATGGTCATTTTGTTCATGTAATTTAATCTTTTAAGTTATTACTAGTTATTGATTCTGTGCACTTTTCATACTCACGTATGCTTTCCATGTGTGCGCTTTCTCAAAATGGATTGCAAAGATACAAAATAAATTTTCGGTTTGCAAATTTTCCGTGTTAAATTCCCGCAATTTAACATTTGAGTGAGGTGTTTTTGAGTAGTTGAGTGAGGTGTTTACAAAACATCTCACTCATCTAGAACCCCTGTGTTTATGCGGGGTTCACACATTTTTGTTGATGTGTTAGTATTTATTCTTTAGCTGTTACAACAGTAACGATGTAGGCACTAATTAACACTAATGCTCCTGCTACGGGTTTGTCCCAAGTTAGGACATCTTGGCCAAGCATTATGGCTACGAACGAGGCGATGACTGGTTGGAGATTGGTGTAGATAGAAACGGTTGTGGCTTGGAGGTATTTCATAGCGAATGGGATGAGGAAATATCCCAAGGCAGTGGCGCCAATAACGATGAAAGCCATCTCGGCTACTCCATCCCACCCCCACGATGAGGTGTAGAGGGCATTGGCAGAAAGCTCTGGTAATGCAATGGGAACAGTAACGATAGCGGAGATGAGGAACACATATTTCATCTGGGTTACTGGTGAATATTTTGAAGCCACATTGCGGGTGATTATCAGATAGATAGCCCATGTGAGCACACTAAGGATGGCAAGGCAGATGCCTATAAGATCGTTCTTTCCAGAACCAAGCGACTGACTCATCAGCACCATAAGGATAGCGCCAGCAATGCCAAGCAACACTCCAAGTGATTTCATAGGAGTTATCTTCTCGCCAATAGTAAGAGCGGCACAAAGCATCACAGCTACTGGCGTGAGCGAGGCAATGAGCGAGAAGTAAACAGGGCTGGTATAATCGAGCGACCAAGCGGTGAGAGTCTGCGAAATTACAAAGCCTAACAATCCGCCAAACAGTATAGTTATCAGGTCTTTACGTTCAACATGCTCTTTGGGCATAAAGGCAGCTATAAGCCAGAATAAGATGCATGCGCCAAGTGAGCGCGATGCCATATACCCCATAGGGGTAACCCACTCGTCGAGCAGAAGTTTGGTTACAGGTACGCCAAGTCCGAAGATGGTGTTGCCAAAGAAAATGGCGCTATGCGCCTGGAGTCTTTTGTTCATATAGCTTGATTCTTTCTTTTATCGACATTTTGGCAAACTTCCGCCATTCGTTGGCCTC
>Ga0256407_10012649_pt1 | contig 11432 bp, 13 predicted proteins | sample RumenRJG_04DNA_FD_193489 | JGI IMG/M metagenome (GOLD analysis project Ga0256407, IMG submission 193489) | Bovine rumen microbial communities from Lethbridge, Alberta, Canada - RJG_04 | ecosystem: Host-associated > Mammals > Digestive system > Stomach > Rumen | place: Canada: Alberta... | reverse complement strand
TCGATGTGTTCAAAGAAATGGGCATCTATACTATAGGAACAAGCTATGAGCCAATACATGGGGTTCGTGGAATCGGCAAGAAACGTGATAGCAGACTATATAATAAGAAATTCTTCGAAGGTGTAAATCTTCTTGAGAAGAATGGAATGACATGGGGGTTTATTTATGTAGTGACAAAAGCTGTCCTTGATAAACCATTAGAGATTTTCCATCATCTCACAAATTTGAAACTCAAAGGTGGATTTGATCTCCACCCTGTACTCGTTTATGAGGACGCAGCACAGGAGTCGCAAGACATGGCAATAACACAGGAGGAGTTTGCGGACTTCCTTGGGGTCATATTCAAAGAGTGGTGGGAACATAGAGATCGCTACCAACATATTGACCCCTTTGATTCCTATCTTCAGTATTATACAACTGGTTATGATAGCCTTAGCTGCTGCGATGCACCTACTTGTGGTTTACATTTGTACCTAGGTCCTGATGGAGAAACCGCTCAATGTGGTAGAGCTGCAGACTGGGATATATTAAGTTATGGGAATATAAAGGATAAACCCCTTAAAGAAATCTTTGCAGATGAGCAACGGGCATTAATAGACAACCGTGTGAATTTGTTGCAAACAACAGATTGCAAAGGATGTGAATATTGGCGGATTTGTCATGGAGGATGTCCTCTTGATGCTTATAATGGTTATAAAGATTACAATCGGAAAACCGATCAGTGTCTCTCAAAGAAATTGTTTTTAAAGAAGTATTTCGAACCAATAACTGGTTTAACATTCCCCAAATTCAAGAATCATGGATAAAAGACATATAGAATATCTTACACCAGAATTACTTAAGTCAGACGAGCAAATTTGGGTTAATCCTGTAGGCGGTCTTGGCGATATCATCATGCTATCCACAGCAATGAAACGATCCTATGATATTTTTGGGAAGAAGTTTTGTATTGCTCGCAGAGCACAATATACAGAATTTTTGACGAATCACCCTGCCGTACAGGAAATCGGTCATCCCCCAAAAGGAAGCAATATCGTTTGTAATGACTATTGGATGCGCCCTGAATTTAAAGATGTTCATAAAAAAGGACTTGAAATAACTCTTAAGATATTTGGAGTAAACAAGTTTGTTGATGAAGAACTTTATTTGCCTGACGCACCTAAGGACTATGCTACTGATTTGCTTTTGCAAAATATTCCTTGGGGAAAAACAAATGTGGCAATAGTGTTTTCTTCTGAGAGTCCGCGAAAAATAATGCATCCGATAAAATGGCACATTATTGTTGAGAAATTGTTAGGGCAGCATTGTTTTGTAATTCAAATCGGGCGAATGGGAGACATTCCAATTCGTGGGGCATATTCACTTCTGGGGGCAACAACTCAACTACAGGTATTGGATGTTTTGAAAAAGGTGGACGTGTTAATAACACCAGACAACTACGTAATGCATGCTGCAAAATTGTTGCACATTCCTACCATAGCTCTATTTGGTCCTACAGAAGCCTCTCGCTATGGGTATAGTGATCATTTTTGTCTCCAAGCAGATTTGTCAAAATGTAACCAAGCAGATAAATGTTTAGGACCACATGTTCCTGAGAACTATTCAATTCCTTGTCCTCTTTGTGAAAATCATTGTATGAATAGTCATGATGAGAATAAAATTGTAGATATTGTAATGTCAATAATTAATAATAAATAGCAATCATATGAGTAAAGAGAAAATCAATCGCCGTGATGCACTTAAGCGAATTGGTAAGATGGCCGTGGCCGCTTCTGTCGCGAGTCTTGTTCCTGTAAACGTAATGGCAGGAGAAAGGAAACCTGAGCATGGGCCAAGGGGTTATAACAGTTTTGGCCACAAGAGTTATGGCAGCTATCGCAGTTACGGTAGCTATGGTAGTTATGGAAGTTATGGAAGCTATGGCAGTTACAACAGCTATTACAGCTACTATAGCTATTATAGTTATTACAGCTATTCGAGTTATAGTAGTTACAGTAGTTATTCTAGCTATTCCAGCTATTATAGTTATTCTAACTATTATAACTATGGTAATTATATTAATTACGTGAACTATTTTAATTACTTAAACTATTTCAACTATGTTGCTTGGTAGTATCATGTCTTTGCCTTTAATGATTGGCAGTTCGGAGCTTTTCATTATAGCGGGCATTGTCCTCCTTTTATTTGGGGGTAAGAAAATCCCTGAATTAATGCGAAGTATGGGACAAGGCGTTCGTTACTTTAAGAAAGGAATGAATGAGGACGTACCAGATAATAAAATTGGTGCGAATAATGCCAATGAGGTTCAATTACCTGAAGAAGAGAAGTAATGAAGCAAAGGGAGATTGACAATATGCAGACATTCGGAGAGCATCTTGACGTTTTACGAAGGATGCTTTTCCGAATTGTTGTGTTGTCATTCGCCATTGCTTTTATAGTTTTCTTTTTCAAAAAGAAAATCTTTGATTTTTTATTGGCTCCTTGTTCCCCGGATTTTGCAACATTTGACTTCGTCAACAAAACATTGGAAACTTTTGGCTTGGGAGATGCCATTTATAATACCCAAATGGAACTCATTGCAACTGATCTTCCAAGTCAGTTTTTGGCGCATATGTCCATCTCTTTGTATTTAGGGTTGCTATTTGCGTCACCATTTATTATATACGAATTGTTCCGATATATATCACCAGCACTGTATGATAATGAGAAAAAATATTCTGTAAGGATAATTGCTGCAGCATATTCTCTTTTCATAATCGGACTTCTTGTTTCGTATTTTCTGTTGTTCCCTATTTCATGCAGATTTCTTGCATCCTATAGTGTATCAGAACATGTCAAGACAATGGTCACCTTAGACTCTTATATAAGTACTTTTGTCTCCTTGACACTGTTAATGGGCTTAGTGTTTCAATTGCCTGTTCTCTCTTTCTTTTTGGCCAAGATGCAAGTTGTTGATGTCTCTCTTATGACTGAGTATAGAAAACATGCGTTTGTGCTCATTCTTATTGTTGCCGCTGTCATTACTCCCCCAGATGTTATGACATTGATATTAGTTTCATTTCCACTCTACATATTATATGAACTAAGTATCGTCGTGGTAAAATTCTCACAAAATTCAAAATAGTATATTCAATGGATACAAGAGTTATAATAGATGTTATTTGCCCTCATTGTCATAGCAAACTGACGATGAGAAAGAAAGTAGAAGTTTCTTCCATGAACATTAATTGTCCAGGAAAAGGCTGTGGAAAGAAACTCCATATTGTATTTGATATAACTAAGGATCCTCAAACATATGAAATTGTAGATGAAACAGAAGAAAAGAGCAAAAAGAAAAAGGATGAAACCGTATATAAAAAAGATGTAAATCAAGGGGCAGAATCTAAAAATGAGGAAGAAAAGAAGAAAACAGTGTATGGTAAAGATAAACACAAAACGCCACACAATGTTTATAATGACATGGACGATGATGACGAGGAAGAAGTTAAGCCCAAGAAACGTCATCGGCTGAGAGAACGCATATATCTCACTCATATTACTTGGTTCGGTTTGAAAAATCAGCGATTCCAATTGTACGAAGGGACAACCACTATTGGAAGATATGATGAAGATGACACTTCTGATATAATGATTCGTGGTGATGAGACTATGAGCCGAAAATCTGTTGCAATCATCATTGAAGAAGAGGATGGAGTATTTGATTACAAATTGAAGGTCCTAAATGCGACTAACAAAGTAAAAGTTAATGATCAAAGGGTGAAAGAAGGGGCTGAAGTTTATCTTGACTTTGGTGACATTATAATGTTGGGTAATTCGAAATTCAAATTTGACAATCATTGAAAATATGACAAAGGGTGAATATTTATATTTAAACTCAAGGGATGAGTTGCTCAGATTAGACATTAACAATATAGTCTTTTTTGAAGGAGAAGGAAACTATACAAATATAATTTCCGCAAATAAGCTTAAAGGGGTAGTATGCTTGAACTTGTCGAGAATACAGGCTATCCTTGATGAGAAATTAAGGGAACATTCCATCATATTTGCGCGTGTTGGTAAACGCTACATAGTGAATCTAAATTATATATACTCTATTAACTTGATAAAACAAAAGCTTGTATTGAGCGATGGGTATATGTTCGCATTTCAACTTGACATCGCTAAAGACGCATTAAAAAAGCTGAAAGAACTACATAGTAAATAAGAAATATATGGTAATCATTATCGGTCGAGATGAGGAATCAAGTTGTCTGGCATTGTTGGTAGATGGTAAGCGTGGAAAAGATTCTAAACAGCTACTACCTAACAGCGTCAGCCGACTAAAACCTGATGAGAGGACAGGCCATTGTCGTTTGTCAATCAAAGGTGATGTGATGAAAATCACAAATCTAAATCCTCAAAACGTGACATACGTTGACGGAGAGGAAATTGAGTCTTCCCAAAAAGTAGATATGCATAGTATTGTCGAATTAGGGGCAGATCAATATCGGATAAACATAAAGAAATTGCTGAAAGATATTGGCTATGTTCAACCTGTTTCTATCAAGCATCTAAAGCGCGTATGGGAGCGATATGACCGAACTTTGCTTAAGCTGCAGGTTGAACAGCAAAAGGCTGCTAATCAGCAAAAACTTCAAGGCTTAATTTCTACAGCATCTGTACTCTGTGCCATAATTCCGTCTGTTATTCCCTCCATTCCTATTCCTGGCATGATTAGGGTTTTGCTGGTTATAGGTGCCTTGGCTTTAGGCATATATTTGTATATTAAGGGTTCTAAGACAGAAGAGTCATTTGTTATGAAAAAACGAGAGTTAGACGATAGATTCAAAGAAGATTATGTATGTCCTAAATGTGGATATTTTTTCGGCTATACTCCATATGATAATCTAACATATAAAAAGAACTGTCCAAATTCTGATTGCAATGTTCCATTGGTAACTTAAAGCCAAGAGCTTGACAAGTTTGTGTAATAAACTGGGGTGTTTGTGTAAGATGCTTTGAAAAGTTTGGTTGCATAAAAAAAACATTATATCTTTGCATCAACAAACAACAAGTTTAACTTTTTAAAAATTACAATTATGGAAGAGAAGAAGAACAATAGCACCAAAGGTGCTGCAAAGTGGAAAGAGGTTTTAGTGGGTGGCGTTTCTGGAATTGCTCTGGGTGCTGCAGGTACTTTGTTCGCGAGTTCAGTTCCATTGGATGCTTCAGCAGAAACTGCAGATGCAGAAAACACAGAAACCGAAGGTGAGGCTGCAAATACAACAGCCCAGATGGCAACTAGCGTAAATGATTCAATGTCTTTCACTGACGCGTTTAATGCTGCACGAGCCGAAGTAGGTGCAGGAGGTGTTTTTGAGTGGCATGGAAATCTCTACAGTACCTTCACTGCAGATGAGTGGAACAATATGGATGACGCTGCAAGAAATGATTTCGCAGAATCTATTCATTGGGATGGACCTTCACATGAGTATGTCGCATCTAACCACAGCCATTCTAATCATTCTACTCACACTACTCACACAGAAGATGTTACCAATACAAACACTACGAATGGCACCAACACAACTAACACTAACAATCCAGGAAAAGATGATGAGAATACTCCTGAGGTCGAAATAATTGGTGTTGAACATGCGAATATCGATGGAGAGCATGACTCTATTATTGGTTCTGCAAGTATAAACGGGCAAGCTGTTTATTTCGTAGACGTAGATGGCCAGGACGATGAATTTGAACTGATGGTATCTGACACCAATCATAATCAACAAATTGATGAGGGTGAGGTTGTCGATATTTCAGAACAGCACATGTCTGTTTCTCACTTTGAACAACTGGCTCAGGCTAATCATTCAAATAACAACAGCGACAATGAACAGCCTGTTCAATACTACGCAAACAACGAGGATCTTCCCGACTATGTGAATGATGCAGATCCAGGAACTTTAGCATAATAATCAAGAGGGCATATCAGCAATGGTATGCCCTTATAAACAGAACTACTTATGAATACGAATTTAAAAAAGAAAAGTCTAGTCATTCTGTTAGGTCTATTTATTCTAACAGCTAATGCGTTTGCAACTAACAAAGTACATCTTGTATCTGTTGGCATTGCAGACTATCCCGGAACCGCCAACGATTTGAATTTGTGTGCAAAAGATGCCGAAACTGTTAAGTGGCTCTATGAAAAAAACTCAAATGCAGTAACTGAGATTCTAACTAATAGTGCTGCAACTAAAGAAGCGATACTATCAGCTATCCGCACAACGTTTAAGTATTCATCAACTGATGACATCGTAGTTTTCTTCTTTAGTGGACATGGCTATAAAGGAGGATTCGTTGCCTATGACGGTTTTTTAAGCTACGATGAAATTAGGGAAGCAATGAGCGTTACACATTGTAAGAACAAGATGATTTTTGCTGATGCATGTTTCTCTGGTAAGATGAGACAAGGTTCTTCCGAGGTAAAGCAGGAACATGAGAGATCAAGTGTTATGCTGTTCTTGTCATCGCGTGATAACGAGACATCTATTGAGCGTAGAGACATGAAAAACGGGTTCTTTACATCATGCCTAGTTAACGCTCTTCGCGGAAAATCAGATGCGAATCGTGACCGTAAAATTACAGCTAAAGAATTATTCAAGTTCGTTAGTGACAATGTAAGAGCTTTGTCAAAGAACAAGCAGCATCCAGTGATGTGGGGACATTTTTCGGATGATATGCCTGTTATAGTTTGGTAATTTTTAACTCTGTAGTAAATATGGAAAAAGTGTTAATGCTTCTTTGCTTCCTTTGCCATTTGAGTTTGAATGTTAAAGCTCAAAGTCTAATAATTGTTGCGCAACAAGAGACAGGCACTTATAATCAGACATGGTTCTCTAGTGGTAGCGGCAACCAACTTCAAAAAGAAGAAATCAAAAAATATTGGAACGAAGATTTATACATTAATACTGTTGCATACACTTCAAAAGGCTGGTTTGTTACTATGGTAAAAGGACTTAAATGGACAAATCAGTCATACAAATACCAATCTTCTTGGCCAGACGATTGGATTCATGAGAAAAGGAAAGAGGGATATATGATTACTTCGCTATCGTCTAGTGATTCGAATTGGATGGTTGTTATGTCTGAAAACACAGATTTTTCAACTCAAGAAATATGTTCTGCTCCATGGTCAACCCTAAAAGATTGGATAAAGAAATGGTGGGATAATGACTATTACATTACAAGTCTTACATGCAGAAATGGTATGTGGACAGTAGTTATGAGTAAAACTTCTCTCTACATAGATCAGTCGTATATGTCATCTTCAACAATTAGTGGAATCCAAGAAAAAGTTAAGAAAAAATGGGAAGATGGTTATCGCATAATTGCCTTTGAGTATGGTGCTGGTGAATATTTATGTGTTATGTGCAAATTTGCCAATGGAAAGAAACCTATGCAGAGCTATCAGATAGAACCCTCTAATGCGAAAGATTTCATTAAGAAGAAATGGGATGAGTCATATGATGTTGTATATGTTGGAGGGTAACTGGTGTTTGACATATTATCTTGGTTACAAAAAAAAGTATTATATGAGAAGAATCATTTTTTTGCTATTTATCATTTGCTCCTTCCAATCATTTTCTGAGGCGCAAAAAACAACAAACCAAACGACCAATAATTTGGAGTATTACATCCAAAATAAAAAAATTGGTTTACGTGAAAGGATTACGAAAAAAATAGTTGTTCCCTGTAAATATGATTATATTGGTAGTTTTGGCAAATCAGGTCTGGCATCTGTGAAAAGAGATGGGGTGGCCGGTTATATTAATAATCATGCTGTTGAAGTTATAAAACCACAATATCAAGAGGCTTACTATTTTTCCACAGATGGACTTGCAGCCGTTAAAAAAGAAGGGAAATGGGGGTTTATTAATAAGCTGGGGACTCTCAAAATACCCTTTTCCTATGACGAAATACAATCTTTCAGCTACGGTCTTGCAGGAGTTAAAAAAGCTGGCAGATGGGGTTATATAAATACTCAAGGGAAAATAGTCATACCAGCCAAATATGATGAGATAAGAAGTTTTTCAAAAGACGGGAATGCAATTGTCTCACAATCGGGTAAATGGGGTATGATCGGGAAAACAGGAAATGTCATTATAGACTTTGTTTACGACAAGTCCTTCTATTTTTCTAATGAAGGGTTCGCTGTAGTTTCAAAAAATGAAAAAGAAGGTATAATTAATTCTGAAGGAAAAGTAATAGTCGACTGTATATATGAAAGCGTGGGTTCACCAACCGATGGAATGATATGTGTTAAGCAGGATGGGAAATGGGGATTCACGGATTATTATGGAAAATTGGTTATTCCATGCAGATACAAGTACTCTGCTTCATTTGAAAACGGGATAGCTGGTGTCGAAACCGATAAAGAGTGTTTAATTATCAGCAAAGATACACGTACATTGGCGAGATTGGCTGATGGCTTTATGAGTAGGTTGTCTGGAAGTGATATGTTTGTTCACTATAGTAATAGTAAAAGAGGACTGGTAAACAAAGAAGGGAAATATCTAATTTCCCGAATTTATGATGATATTGGAATCTTTTATGGGGATGACCTCATTTCTGTTAAGAAAGGAGAAAAATGGGGCTTTTGCTCCATCACAGGTTCTTTAAAAATCCCATGTCAATATGAAGATAGAGGATATCATTTTGAGAAGGGTATTATTTCTGTTAAAAAGAACGGCAAATGGGGAATGATTAATACTTCAGGAGGAACTGTTGTTGATTTTAAATATGATGAGATAAAGCAAAATTCCTCCTTTTCTAGAGCAAAACTTGGTGAAAAATGGGGGGCAATCAGTGCTGCAGGCGTGGAAGTCCTAACCTGCAAATACGATGAGGTTGATTGGATAAATACAACTTATAACTATTTCCCTGTTACATTAAATGGCCAAAAAGGTTATGCGGATTTTTTTGGGAATGACACCTTTTGAAAACTTAACAAATATAAACTATGTACAAGAAACGATTTCTATTATTTCCACTTCTCTGTACTATGTGCTTTTGTTCATATGCTGGTATTATTCAACATAATTCTGGCATGTACGGATTTGTTAATGAAAAGGGAGATACTCTTTCATTGCAAGCACATTATATTTGGCCTTTTTCTGATGGTCTAGCAAGGATTCTAAGAATTTACAAAGTAGGACTCCGATGTATACCATTGTATGGGTTTATTAATCTCGATGGTGATGAGGTGGTGACAACAAAATATGATTATGCTACTGATTTTAAAAACGGATTTGCCGTTGTTGGTGAGCGGGAAAATTGCCTGTATGAATCTGCTTGGTGGAAAGGTCCAATAAGAATGTTATATAAGTATATCGATAAAAGCGGAAATAATTGGAGGCAAAAATTTGACTTCGCCTCTAATCTGTCTGATAGTGGAAAAGCCGTGATTGGAATTCTAAATGGTCATTTTCATCCATTTTGTCATCCGGAAGATTTTACTTGCGAATTTCAGTATATTACTAAAGAGCAAATTATAAAGGACTCTATTGGCCCATATTTGTATTGGTATGCAACAGAATATAAGAATGGAAAAGCTATAGTAGCAGATAAACATGAATTTCGTGATGAAAGCTATTTTAGAGGTCTGAAAAAATATTGTATTGACTTAAATGGAGATAGCCTTGCCTCTCAATGTATTGATTCAGTAAAATATACTTCAGAATACTATTGCTATTTTAGAAGTATGTTCAAGTGGATATTCCCTCATTTAATGATGTCCATGTATAAAATTATGGACGTTGAAGGAGACATTCTATTACATGATACGTTGAGAAATATAAATGTTCGTCCGTTTTTGATGGATACTATTGTTTTAGAAACGCCGCTTTCTTCACCCATTACCAGAATTTATTCACATGGTTTAGTTGGATTATCTGATGGAAAATCATCTATTACGCCACAGTTTGATTATATATCTATTCCCGATTATTCTATTTCATGTGGTAGATGTATTGTTTGTAATGATGAAAAATATGGCGTTATTTCATTAAATGGTACGTATATTGTTAAGCCCAAATATCAATACATTGATACTTATTATCGAGGATATGCTATAGTCAAGGATCTTTCTGGGTATGGGTTAATTGACAGTATTGGTAATGTTGTTGTTCCATGCAAATATGAAAAAATAGAGTATATTTTAACAGATAATTCCACCAATGTGTTTTTTAGGGTGAATATGAATAACAAAACGGGAATATTGAGCTGTAATGGACGTGTCATAGCCGATTTTGATTATGATTCCATAGGTAAAAATTGGTATGGATTAATTGCTGTGAAGAAAAATGGGCAGTGGGGATTCCTTAATCGTAATCTTGAACTGCAAATTCCTTTTCAATATAAGGAAGTTAAGCAAGCATTTTATAACGGATTTGCTATCGTAGTTTCTAATTCGGGAAAAGAGATGACAATAGACGAAAATGGCATCGAAACTTCAAAAGTTATACCTGAAATAGATTATAGTATTCGTCGATTAAATGCAATATATCAATAATTTCTGTTTGTGATGAGGGAATATATGTTGAATAATTAATTTTAAGATTATGAATAAAAAAGCAGTACAATTCGTATTAATGACATTCATTTTGTTAGTATCAAGCGCTTGTTTCGCTCAAAACAAACTAACGCGTAACCAAATTCTTAATGCTGTAAGAACCCATCAGCAGAACGATTCTGTTGTCGCTTATGTCGGAGATTCTATAAGGTGTGATTCAACAACGACGAAAATAACTTTAGAAGTGTTAAACGACTCAATTGCGCATCACTATTCATATAAATTGATGTTTACTAAAGATGACATAGAGGTTGTTGTTTACAATTCTGAGACAAACCTATATCGCAGTACTTTTGAGTATGATAAATCATCTTTTGAGAAGTTAAAGACTAAGATAAATAAATATAATCTTAAAAAAGTCGATTCCTATGATGACATAGTTCAGACCAAGGAGAATAACGTCCTCAAATTGTATAGGGGTAATAAAGTTTATATGTCTGTAGAGAGCTATAATGGCAGAACTAATGCCACAGAAGGCTTTCACAAATTGGTAAAAGAAATCAAAAAACTTGTTCCCAACATTTATTCTGCGATTTCTATTTGTGACTCATACGAGTTAACTGTTGATTCTGTCTTGTCTGATTCTGTTGAAATAAGTCTAGCATTAAGTGAAGAGTCTTTAAAGTTCAAATCCAAAGGAGGAGAGTTTAAGAAAGTTAAGGTTACATGTAGTGTTGACGATTGGGAAGTATTGGAATGCCCAGAATGGATAACATATTCTCGCAATAACAGCAACGAAATCATTTTTGAATCGTCTAAAAATAATGCTAAGACAGAGAGGAAAGGAATTGTGAAAATTGGTTGTTTAGGTGAAATAAAG
>Ga0256407_10012647_pt1 | contig 11437 bp, 15 predicted proteins | sample RumenRJG_04DNA_FD_193489 | JGI IMG/M metagenome (GOLD analysis project Ga0256407, IMG submission 193489) | Bovine rumen microbial communities from Lethbridge, Alberta, Canada - RJG_04 | ecosystem: Host-associated > Mammals > Digestive system > Stomach > Rumen | place: Canada: Alberta... | reverse complement strand
ATTATACTTTTGGCACAAGATTGACCGGATCGACAATTGGTCCATATTCTATGGCAATTGGAGTTGATATAACATCGTCTGGTGAAAATTCAATTGGTGTTGGATATAAAGCCATATCTTCTGGACTTTATTCTGCCGCTTTTGGTTCTTATTCTGAATCTTCTGGTTCTTATGGATTTGCGACAGGACATCATTCAACAGCTTCTGGGTTTTGTTCAACTGCCATAGGAAACCATATAACATCTTCTAGTGATTCTTCAATCGCTATGGGATATTATACAACAGCTTCTGGGAATTATTCAACTGCTATGGGTTCTCATACGGTTGCTACATCATCTTCTTCCACAGCTATTGGTAAATATAATGTAGCAACTCGTTCTGGTTCTGGAACAGAAGCAGACCCATATACATACACAAATGCTGGTAATTATGCTTTCATTATTGGTAACGGTACTGGTGATGCAACAGCAGATCGTTCCAATGCCCTTACGGTAGATTGGAATGGTTTATTATGGACAAGTGGTGGAATTAGTACAAACGGTAGTATTAAGCAATCTGCTTCATCTGTTTCTTCTGGTACAAATGCAACAGCATTAGGAATAGGTACTGTTGCCACAAATAATTATTAGCTAGTTATTGGCAAATATAATACTGCTACTCGTTCTGGTTCTGGTACATCGTCAAGTCCATATACATATAGTTCTGTTCCAAATTATCCATTTATAATTGGTAAAGGCACTGGAGATGCAACAGCTAATCGTTCCAATGCTCTCACTGTAGATTGGAATGGAAATCTTGTAGCTAGTGGAAGTATTGCTGGAACTAATATAACGGCATCTGGGTCAATTAGTGAGGGTGGTACGGCATTGTCTGCTAAGTATTTACCACAATCTCATTATAGTACCGTTATTTATACGGATGTTGGGTATATAAATGGAGCATTTACTAATACTGGATCGTCCATTGGTGTGCGTTTTTCCAAAGCTGGTCATATTGTAACTATTGGCGGTTAGCTTCGTACTGGATCAAATATTGCGGCAAATGCATATATTGCTATGTTTAGAATTCCATCTGGTTATGCTCCTAATACACAATTATTCTTTAAGGCATTTGTTCAAGGCGGTAATACCGAAGTAACATGGTATATGGATACTGCTGATAATGATTGGGTTCGTTTATTAAAGTCCGGTTCAATGTCTTCAAATACAACATATACGTTTTGTATATCATTTGTTAGGTGATTTGATGTGATGATGGGGTGTTAAAAATGAATAACAAAATTAATTCAATTATTAAATACCTATTTCTATTCGGAGTTGGCGGCTTACTATATTGCCTGATTGAACTTGTTGCTCGTGGCTATTCTCACTGGACAATGATTTTTTGCGGTGGATTATGCTTTGTTATGATTGGATTAACTAACAATATAATCTCATGGGATATGCCGTTTTGGAAACAAGCAATAATTGGTGATTGTTGGACACTGCTGATAGAATTTATTACTGGTTGTATAGTAAACCTATGGCTTGGATGGAATGTATGGGATTACTCAAAATTGCCCGGAAATATACTGGGGCAAATATGTCCGTAGTTTGCACTGATATGGTTGCCATTGGTATGTTTGGCAATAGTTTTAGATGATTATTTAAGATATTGGTTTTTCGGTGAAGAGAAACCGCATTATGTATGGATTTAAAGTATGAATTTAAGGGCGGCAACAAAGCTGCCCTGATTGAATAGAACGAAAGGAGGAATTAATCATGCCGAATAATAAACCTAAATTTTTATCCGCAGAGGGTCTCTTATACTACTATTAGGCAATGAAAAATTTGCTTGCTCAGAAGGTAGATAAGGAAACTGGAAAAGGTTTAAGTACAAATGATTTTTCCAATACTGAGAAAGAAAAATTAAATAACATTGCATCTGGCGCGTAGGTGAATGTTATTGAGAACATCAAAGTCAATAACGATACGTAGGCTATTGACAATAAAACTGTCAGTATTTCAGTCCCGACAAATATAGTAAATGGCTCGGCTACTGGATCTTTGCGAAGTATATCTTCTTCGGAAGAAAATACAAATTATACAATTGGCAATGGAGCAACAGCTATAGGCAATAATACAAAAGCAATGGGAGCATATTCTACGACAGAAGGGTTTGCAACCCAAACAGATAGCGTTGCGCAAGGCGCACATGCAGAAGGACTTTATACGCACTCTGAAAAATCTGGGGCACATTCAGAAGGGATTCGGACATATGCGACTGGCACATATAGCCATGCTGAGGGCAATGAAACTAAATCGTGGGCAGAAGCTTCTCATTCTGAAGGGTATTTAACAAATGCTCGTGGTCCATATTCACATGCTGAGGGAGTTGGAACCACCGCATTAAATAAATCACAACACGTATTTGGAGAATACAATCAATTAGACGATGGCACTGGTGGTTCGATGTAGGAACGTGGACATTACATTGAAATTGTCGGCAACGGAACAAACGATTAGGCACTCTCAAATGCTCGTACTCTTGATTGGAGCGGAAATTAGGTCCTTGCCGGAAAATTAACTGTTGGTGTTGGTCCGACTGAGTCTATGGATGTAACGACAAAACAGTATGTGGATAACGCAATTTCTGCGTCTATTGGTGATATTACATCACTGGATTTTCAGGTTGTAGCTACTCTCCCCGCTTCTGGTAGTAATGGCGTTATTTATCTAGTTCAACATTCTCATGATACAGATGATGGTTATGATGAATATATCTGGGTTAATAATTCCTGGGAAAAACTCGGTCATGCTGATATTGATTTGTCTGGCTATATGGCAACTACTGACATTATTACAAATTCCGACATTGATGCAATACTTGCTAATTGACTGGAGGTGTTGATATGAGTTATACAAAGACAACCTGGGGTGATGGAGATGTCATTACTGCCGCGAAATTGAATAATATGGAAGATGGAATATCTTAGAATGATACATATATTGCTAATATCATGAAGAACATTGCTCCAGAATTTGACGAAACAATAACGTATTATGCTGGAGACTATGTACTTTATAACGGAAGACTTTATTGTTTTCTTGAAAATCATAATGCCGGATCATGGAGAGGGATTACTACGCATGTAAAATCTGTAAAAGTTGATGAAATGCTTAAAACGGTAAATAAAATAATTCCATAGTGGAAAAGCGGAGTTGTATATAATGCTGGCGATTTTGTTCAATATAATGGCTTAGTTTATAAACGTAAGGATACAAATTCTACGGCAAATTATAGTTTTTCATCTGATGAATGGGATGTGTCATCAAATGTTTTAACCTTCTTTTCTAACTGGTTAAGATCATTAGTCCCGACATATTAGGATATGTTCTTTGATTATGCGGTTGGTGACTTATGTGTTTATAATGGTAATATATATAAATGCGCTATAGCAATTACTGGCTCTTCTACTTCGCATCCTTTTGACGAATCAGAATGGCAATAGACGAGCTTATACGCAATTATTAGTTTATTACAAAATAATGTTGATACCATCAACAATGATATTTCATAGCTGAATTCTTCAATGATAGAAATTGGAGAAGGATTTGCTTCGCCAATGGAACCCGGCGCATATAAGGTTGGCGATTATGCCACGTATAACGGAAAGTTATATCGTTGCATTCAAGCAATAGATACTACTGGAAGTGAGATTATTCCTTTTGTTAGTATTTGTTGGGAAGAAGCATCGGTTATGGATTTAGTCGATGAAATTTATTCAAATCTTGCTCTTCAGTGGGTACAATCAAGAGAATATGCAGTTGGCGATTATGTTAGACATGGCGGCGGCTCCGGGCATGAGTGGTTGTGGATATGTCGAGTTGCTTGTCCGGCTAATACGCCCTGGTCATCTGTTAATTGGGATCACGTATATACGATGAATGAAATTAAAAAAATTGATACTGAAATTTCAGAGTTGGAAAATGATACTACCGAAAAATTTGATGAAACGACAACGTGGTTAAGATCGCTAATCATGACATATTAGGACGTTTTGACTGATTATGCAGTTGGCGATTTTTGCGTTTATGAAGGTGCCGTCTACAGATGCACAACGGCAATTACTGGTAGTGACGCATCGCATCCTTTTGATGTAACCGAATGGCAACAAACTAATTTGAATGCAATTCTCAGTAACATATATAATAAGATTAGCAATCTTGAAACAAGAATAGCAGCTCTTGAAAATCAACTCGCTTAATTATATAGGAGGTGATTAAGTGGCTTATTTAGATAAAAATGGATTGAATTATTATAGCCAGAAGGTTTCTGAAAAAATTCAAGATGTTAAAGATGATTTAAATAATAAACAAGATATTCTTACATTTGATTCTACCCCAACAGCTAATAGTACAAATCCAGTAACGAGTGGTGGAATAAAGACTGCATTAGATAATAAAGAAACAGCTATCAATAATGTAGAAGTAAGTGGTACAAGTCCAGTAATTGTTGCAGAATCAAATACAATATATAATTGTGGAGAAGTTACAAGTTTATCATTCACGCCATGTGCATCTGGTATTTGTGATGTGCGGTTTACATCTGGTTCAACAGTTACGGTGCTGACAATACCTAATATAGTTAAATTCCCAAATTCGTTTGATCCGACAAGCCTTGAGACAAATAAGATTTATGAAATTAATATTCTTGATGGAATATATGGGGTGGTGACATCATGGGCAATTTAATGGAATTAAGACGTAGAATGATAATGGCAATGAATGATATACCAGATTATTTGCAGTTACCATCTGCTTATGAAAGAATACCATATGTTACTGCAAACGGTAATCAAGTAATTCGAACGATTACCTATGTGCCTGTGCTTGGTGATGAGTTTCATATGCGTTTCAAAGGGGCGGGAGGAACACCATTTTCCGCGGGTGTTGGAACGTATCAAATAGTATTGATTGGTGGGTTTAGCGACACTGGGTGGTATTGCAGATTCTTTTCATCGGCTACTTATGAGATATACGCTGGCTATTCTGCAAATAACTGGTATGATGTTGATATTAGTTCGACAGGTACATTGACAACGAATGGTAAAACTTTTTCGTGCCCTCCTGAAGCAGAACTTGATGGTACGGCAACCGATTTATTTCTATGCGAACGAAGAAACTGGTCAGCGCAATATAACGGCAGTATTTCAGAATTTTGGATAAAAAATAATAATAAGTTCAAAGTGTATCTTATTCCATGTATGAGAAAGAGTGATTAGAAAGTTGGTATGTATGACACAATAAGCAAAACGTTTCATGTATCGGCAAGAAATGATTTTATAGCTGGAACTTAATAAATTTATTAAAGGAGGAATATTTTATGAATCAGTATTATATCGTGGAAATACAATAGTACACATCTGGAGAATTTGGACATATAGTTCACTTCGCATATGACGAAGATGCAACAAAGGCTCGTCTTAAAGCCGAAAGCAAATATCATGAGGTTCTGGCGGCGGCTGCAATCAGTGAGCTTCCATAGCATAGTGCAACACTTTTGACTTGTGATGGTCGTTCACTGATGAACCAGTGCTACTTCCATGAAGCAGAAGTTACACCTGAACCTGAAGAAGAACCTGATATCACCCCTGAAGAGTCTATCGAGGGTTGATATATCCAGGGGTATTGACCTCTGATGATTGACTAAAAGGATTTGTAGCTATTAACGATGACAGAAAGGAGGTTATACCAGTGTGGAGAATATAGGAAATATAGTGAGTATCCTGAGTTTGGACTGGAAAAATGGACTGCTGGGAATTGCAGCGATAATTATTGTTGCCGTGTGGATAATTCAGAAGTGGGAATTTCTTATGGAAAAATTCGGGATACAGACAAGAAGGATGAGAAAGGATGTGTAGCAAGAAAAAGATATTGCAGAAATGAAGAATCATAATACTCAAACGGATCAAAAGATTGATAAGATTTTTGAATGTATGGATGAGATGAAAGAATCTGTGCGGAAATTATCTAATTAGGTAAAAACAATGCAAGACAAAATGGATGAATCAGACAGATCAAAACTTGGGGATCGCGTAACATAGGCATATAATTTCTATCGCAAGAAAGGACAATGGACAGCTATGGAAGCTTGGGCTTTTAATAACATGGTTACCAGTTATAAAAATGCTGGTGGCGATAGTTGGATTGATGAAGTTGCCGTTCCCGCAAGTAGAACTTGGGAAATTATTGATGAGTAAATAAGGAGGTATTATTATGAAAGTGAATTGGAAAATAAGAATTTCAAACAGGGCATTCTGGCTCTCTCTTATTCCGGCAGTTCTTCTGTTGGTTTAGGTAGTTGCCGCAGTATTTGGATTTGAAATTAACTTAGGGGATCTCGGTGACAAACTTCTTGCAGTTGTAAATGCTGTTTTCGCCGTACTGGTAATTCTTGGTGTTATTAATGATCCGACAACTCATGGGTTGTCTGACTCTAATAGAGCTATGGGTTATACTGAACCACATAAAGATTGATTTATTTAGATGTAATAACGTAATTTGATTAGATATTTATGTGGGTGTGGAATTTATATTCCACCCCCACTATAATAATATGTTTTCTTGATAATGTTGCGCAGATTATTGAGAAGAAAGGATAATATATGAAAAAATTTGATAAAGAATATTCAACACAGTACACACCAGAAAAATAGTTTTTGTGGGATGTTGGAATAAAGCCAACGTTTATCAAAGTGATTGACGAAGTAACGACTTACAAATATGAGAAAACCGCAGAATTATTTGCCGCTTTGGTATTGTTTTATTCACAGATTAAAATGGGAGGTAAAAAATATGAGTAATAAAATAAGAGCAATTGTTGTTGATGTTGAAACAGGAGAAGAATTATATAACATATATGATGGAGAATATCCATTTTGTAATCCAGATGATAAAAAAGAATAGCTGATAAAATATAATAGCGGTAAAAGTTTTGTGAAATTATTTGAAGGTACGAGTAAACTTATAAAGTTTTTATCTAATGCTGAATTTACCACTATGATTGCATTGGCAGATTTTGTTTGTTATAACGATTGTATTTTACGCAATCACGGCATTAGAAATGGAAAAATACTAGACATAAATTCAATGTCTGAATTGCTTGGAATACCGTATAGCACATTAACCAGAAATATAAATTCACTTATAGAAAAAGGTGTTATAGCAGAAGTTAAAACTGGAACCATAAATCCAGATGAAACTAATAAGTCAACAAAATGCTATTTAGCCAATCCAGATATTTATTTAAGAGGAACTTGTATAAATACTACGGTTCAAGCTATTTTTGAAAAAACTGGCTGGAAAGAATATCGGGATAAATATATGCTAGATAAAGATTTCTTAGAGTTATAGAGAGAGTCTTCCGAAAAAACAGCATAATAATTCATATTATATATAAGGAAAACGATTATAAAGGAATTCTCATTTTTGAGAATTTTATCATTTTTGAAAAACCAATTTTAGCTCAATGTTTATATGGGATAATTATAAATAATTAAGTTTAACGAGATTCTCATTTTTGAGAATTTGTGACTTATAGGTCACAAAATTATTTTAAATCAAATTTGATTCACATGGATCAAAAATGATTCAGAGGAGGAAACAATGTTATTAATTACAAAGGAGGATAATGTATGAGCATAACAGTTAAACAAAACATTCTGACAAAGAATGATTGCTATAAATCTGGGCGTACTATTACACCAAATTCAATGTAGTTACACACAATTGGAACAGCGCAAAATACCGCTTCTTCTCTGGCATCTTACTGGAATCAGTCTGGAATTCAAGCATGTGTTCATTATTGCATCGATGCAGAATAGGAGGGATTGGTTCTACAATTTCTTCCAGATAATCGTAGGAGCTGGGCCGATGGTGGCGTTGGTAATAACAACTCTATTACAGTAGAACTTATGGAATCTGATTATATGAAGTATACTGGTGGAGCAAATTATACTGTAACAAATGAGGCTAAATTCAAATCAGATGTAACCAGAGCTTACAATACTGCCGTACAGTTTTTCGCAATGAAATGTAAAGAATATGGTTGGGATCCTCAAGAAAAGATGAGCAATGGATTACATAGGGTTTATTCTCATGATGAGGGCAGACGAGCTGGTTTATCAACAAGCCACGTTGATCCTACACATATCTGGAACCGTTATGGGTGGACTATGGATAAATTTAGAGCAGATGTTGTGAGAGCTATGAATGGAAATGTGTCTACTCAAACAGTAGAAGAGCCACATTGGTACAGGGTAAGAAAATCCTGGGATGATCCAGCCTCTCAAACTGGAGCATATTTGGATTTAAACACAGCGAAATTACAATGTCCTGCTGGATATACGGTATATGACTATATGGGGAAAGCAGTATATACCGTAGAACTTTCTGACATTCAGAAACGTAATCAAAAAATTCTTTCTCAAATGCCAGATTACAAAGGCTTACCTAATAATCAACAGGACTATATCAATAAGGTCGCAGAAATATGTGTGAAGTTATATAAATATACAAATATTTTACCATCCGTAGTTATCGCTTAGGCATATCTTGAAAATGGCGGAGGCACTGCTAGTGATGCTTTAGTACTTACAAAAAACAATAATTTAGTTGGTATTAAAAGTTCTCTGCTGAATGATACATGGAAAGATTATACAGTTTGGGATGGCAAGCAGCTACTAAAGGATACGCCAGAAGTTTATAATGGTGTTCCTGTAAGAATCAAAGATTATTTCAGAGTTTATCCTAACTATGCATATAGTCTATATGATTATGAGATGTTCTTAACATGGGCAAAACAAGGTGGTCAATATAAATATCGTGCTGTTGTTGGTATGAAAGATCCTCAGAAAATGATTACATACATACGCGACAAAGGTTATGCCACGGGTGTTACATACATAACTTCTGTGATGCGTATAATCAATCAGTATAATTTAACGAAATATGATCAGATTGCAATATCTAATGGAACCGTTGGTTCTGTTTCATCTGCGGCTCCTACAACTACCGAACCGAACACGACTGATAAATATCATGTCGGTTCGTCTATTAAAAATGGCGTTGTTCAAGATAGGGTCGGTGCATTCCACGTATTGGATAATGCCATTGCAGAAGCGAAGAAAAAGGGTCTTAAAGTGTTTGACATTGCTACTGGTAACCAGATATACCCAGAAGTCAAACCGACCGCTTAGAATGCCGTTTCTGGCTCTTCTACGCAGTATTAGGTAAGATGTGGTATTTTTACGAAAAAATCTAATGCAACAAAACTGGTGAATAATCTTAAAGCTGCTGGCTTTGATGCAATCATGTATTAGCAAGATAATCAGTGGTATGTACAGGCGGGTTTGTTCTCTGTCCAATCCAATGCTGATAAATTATGTAGTAAAATCAAAGCCAAAGGGTTTGATTGTGTTGTTACAGTGATATGATGGAGGGATTTTATGGGAAGTATTCTTAGTTTAGTAGAAAAATTAATAAATAAATGTAAGGAATACAGCAAGATAGTTAAATAGGATAAAGCTGACGGCAAGCCTTGGAAATATTATAATGATTCTCACCGTAGCGCACCAACATTTGAAGCAACGAGAAAAGCCGGGAAACGTTATACGAACTGTGCTGGCGGTGTAATCTTTGCGCTCAAAGCTATTGGAATTCCGGCGAGTGCTTGTCAATGGTATGGGGGCAATGGCAAAATCGTTTGGTTAAATTCTCATGCAAAAGAGGATTGTAAGAAGTACTTCAAAATTATTCATATTGGTGGGAAGAAAACTGTTAAGCAGTGTGTTGCCGATGGTACTTTAATTCCTGGGGATATTATTACATATGTTGGGATGTGTCATACTAATGCATATCTTGGTGGCAATAAGAGCTACGACAGTGGACATGCATATTGTAGTGGATCTGGTGAAGGAGCCGTATATAATAAATGGGTTGGCAGTCTCGCCCACCCCAACGCCAAAGTGGGATATATTCTGCGCCTGAAAGATTAGCCGAAGCCGAAGGTTTATCGTGTTCGTGTAGGTATCTATTCTATTCCTGAGAACGCATCTATTCTTCAGCAGAGAATTAAAAACAAACTTAATCTTGATTGTTTTAAGGAAGTGGTAAATGGGGAAACCTATGTTTATTGTGGTTCATATGGTGACAAAAAGAATGCATAGGAAAGAGCAACACTTCTGAACAAGAATGGATTTGCTACAGATATTATTGAAATTTGATTCATAACTCATTTACTCGGCAGAATGAGTTGACTATATATCGTTATTTTTTACGGGGTAGTTCCACTTTGGGATTACCCCATTTTTTACCGTTTTTAATATTTGACAAATAATAAAACATATAATTATATGCCATATATTATTATGGAACATAATTATATGTTTTATGAACACATATCCAAGGACTCCTATATGCCCTTTTATCAACTTTTATCAGAACATATGTTTTTGGTTACACGGAATTCCCTATAAATCTGGGAAAAACGTGTGCTAGAGGATTCGAACCCCCGACCTTCTGGCTTTAAGACAAGTCTCGCAGCCCTTATTCTAAGCATCCTCTCAGACATTTATCGTATTTTTATCAATTTTTTATCAAATGCAATATATAAAGCCGCCATTTTATGAGACATTTCTAAGATTTTTATTGACAGCTTCGACTATCTGAGACTTTGTTTCAATGTCAGTGACATCGAATGTGTAATAAGTTTCGTTTACTTCCTTGCTGTGTCCAAGAAGAGAAGCACGTACCGAAGACGGAACTCCGTTATATTCCATGTTGGAGTTAAGTGTTTTGCGCAGTGCATGAATTCCACGAACTTCAATCTTGCACTGCCTACATTTATTCTTCATGCAAGCACTAATATTCCTGAAACCAATGCGACCATTCTGGTTTGCAAAAACAAATTCGCAGAGATATCCATTCTGCTCTTCAACAGATTTTACCGTATCTAATAATGACCGTATCTGTGGAGTGATCGGGAACTTTCTGTCCTTTTTGTTTTTGGTCTTGTCTATGTAATAACTCCCATCTTTTGCATTATACTTTTCGGATTTATTAATGATAAAATAATCATCATAAATGTTATCCCATGTAAGCGCCGCTATTTCCCCGACACGCATTCCAGTAAGCATTGCAAATTCAACAGCATAACTGGTAATGTATTCCGGCTTTTTCTCATGGTCTTGCTGCAACTGGTCAAGGAGAATTGTCTGGTCTGTTTTGTTAATGATCTTCTCCTTTTTAGACCTGGCTGACTCAAAACAATATCCGTAGAAATCCTTGGCTTTAATGTAAGCCGTAGGAGATCTGTTGATATAACCTTTTTCTTCGGCGTATGTGAAAGTGCTGTTCACATACTCAAATAATCGTTTTGTCGCGTTCTTACATAACTT
>Ga0256407_10012645_pt1 | contig 11438 bp, 9 predicted proteins | sample RumenRJG_04DNA_FD_193489 | JGI IMG/M metagenome (GOLD analysis project Ga0256407, IMG submission 193489) | Bovine rumen microbial communities from Lethbridge, Alberta, Canada - RJG_04 | ecosystem: Host-associated > Mammals > Digestive system > Stomach > Rumen | place: Canada: Alberta | collected... | reverse complement strand
GATGATATAGGCGTCCTCAATGAGGCCGATGTAGGCGGTGTGGACATCTCTGCCGTCCACGGCGCCCGGCAGTCCGCAGTTCCGGGGATAGAACTTTTCCAGGATCTCCGCCGGGATCTCCTTCGGATCCTGTTTCTGGGAATACAGGACTCTGCACTCCAGCGTCAGGGGATACTCCCGGATCCCGGGCACATGGTTTACTTCCGGTGCCTCCAGGGTAAGTCCTGCTTCCTTCACCTTATCCACGTCCCTGCCGGAAAGGGAACCGCAGACCTGCTGGATCTTCGGGTCAATACCGGAAAGCGGCGCGCTGACGGTGAACTCCCCGGTCTTATCCAGCGCGTCTTTGGTATAGCGGCTCTCGCGGACGTAGACCACGTAGGTCGGAAGATTCCAGATCCTTCCGAGATGCCCCCAGCCGATGACCATGGAATTGAATTTCTGATCCTGCGTGTTCAGAAGGATGCCTTTGCCGATCGCTTCATCCAGCAGTCCGGCGTACTCTTTCACGTCGATCTTCTTTTTCATTTTCTGTCTCCTTTGGAACGTCTGAAAAGCGGCGCGGCACTCTTAATGCCACGCCACCGGATGGGTTCACTCCAGCCCTGTGGCCTCGTCGATTCCCAGCATGATATTCATGTTCTGGACCGCTGCGCCGGATGCGCCCTTGCCGAGATTGTCGAACAGGGCAGTCACCGTGGTCTGATCCTCATGGCCGCAGACCACCAGCTCCAGATGGTTGGTGCCTGCGAACTTGTTCGCGTAGATGGTCGCGGGCTTCTCCTCGAACTCCCTGACTGTGACGAAGTGCTCGTCCTTATAGTACTCCTGGAGGCGTTCGCAGATCTCCTTCGCGGAGGGTGCGCCGTTCAGAAGACGGTTCTGCAGCATCAGCGCCGTAGCCATGCCCTTGTAGTAGTCGTCGACGATGGGGTTGAAGACCGGGGCATAGGTGAGTCCGCTCATCTTCAGCATCTCCGGAACGTGCTTGTGCTTCAGGGTCAGGCCGTAGATGCCGGGTGCGAAGAGCTTCTCCGGCTTCTCAGGGCTCTCATAGTCCGCGATCATCTTCTTTCCGCCGCCGGAGTAGCCGGTCAGGGAATAGCAGGTCACCGGATAATCCTTCGGAAGGATGCCGAGACGCACCAGCGGAATGGCGGAAGCAAGGAAGCCCGTGGCGTGGCAGCCCGGGTTCGCGATGCGCTTTCCGGAAGCGATCGCCGCTCTTTGCTCTTTGGAGGCTTCCGGGAAACCGTAGGTCCATCCGTCCGCTGTTCTGTGGGCGGTGCTGGCGTCGATGACCCGGACATTGGGGTTATCGATCAGAGAGACTGCCTCTCTGGCTCCATCGTCCGGAAGGCACAGGAATACGATATCCGCGGCATTCAGGAATTTCTTCCTCTCGTCGTTGTCGTGACGCTTCTCTTCCGCGATCCTGAGGAGCTCCAGATCATCTCTGGAACCGATCCGGTCAAAGATCTGCAGACCTGTGGTTCCTGCCTGTCCGTCGATATACACCTTTGTCTTCATGCTTTATACCTCGTTTCTTTAAAATACGCTGGCCCCCATTGTACCACATGGATTCGCCCGCTGTATATGATATTTGTTACTATTCAGCACCCCGGGGGAAATGAGTGCGCCGCCTTCAGTGCAGAAAATCGAGCCGTGATTCCCCGATGCACTTCTCCGGCATCCGGAGCCCGAAGTTGTCCAGGACAGTGGCGCCGACGGTGCCGAAGCTGTCCGCGCCCCAGATCCTGCCGCCCATTCCGTTCCTCATCGACGGGGACCAGCAGATAAACGGAACGTCCTCTCTTGTATGGTCCGTTCCCTTCCAGGTCGGGTCGGTGCCGTGATCCGCAGTGAGGATCACAAGGTCCGTTTTCTTTAAGTGCTCCATCAGGATCCCCAGCTTCACGTCGAAGCGCTCCAGTTCCTCCGCGTAGCCCTGGGGATTCCTCCTGTGGCCCCAGAGGGCATCGAAATCCACCAGGTTCACAAAGCAGAGACCATGGAACTCTTCCTCCGCGATCTCAATGGTCTGCGCCATCCCGTGGACGCTGCTCTTCGATTTCCAGGCGCGGGTGATGCCGTAGCCGTCGAAGATATCCTTGATCTTCCCGACGCTCCACACGTCCAGGCCCGCGTCCTCCAGCGCGTTCAGCGCCGTGGGGTGCGGCGGTTTCAGGGCATAGTCGTGGCGGTTCGATGTGCGGACGAACTCGCCCGGCTTTTTCCCGACGTAGGGGCGGGCGATGACCCGGCCCACCTTCCACTCCTCGCGCATAGTCAGTTCCCGGGCGATCTCACAGTACCGGTACAGGTTTTCCAGTCCGGTGGTCTCCTCGTTTCCGCAGATCTGAAGCACAGAGTCCGCAGAGGTATATACGATCAGTTTGCCTTCATTGATCTCCTGCTCTGCCATCTCGTCCAGGATCTCTGTGCCGCTGGCCGCCTTGTTCCCGATGATCTGCTTTCCTGTCCGCTTCTCCAGCTCCGCGATGAGCTCCGGCGGGAAACCGTGCTCCGAAAAGGTCTTGAAGGGCTTTTCGGTGTAGACGCCCATCATCTCCCAGTGTCCGGTCATGGTATCCTTACTGCGGCTCTTCTCCCGGAGGACGCCGTAGCGTCCCAGCGGCGTGGTGACCGGCTCCACCTTGGAGAGCTCCTTCAGATTGCCGATCCCCAGCTGGCGGAGATTCGGGATCTCCAGATGGGTGGCCGCGTCAGAGATATGGCCCAGAGTATCCGCACCGTCATCCCCGAAATCCGCGGCATCCTGCGCGCTTCCGATCCCCAGGGAATCCAGCACGATGACAAAGATCCTCTTATACGGAATGATCTCGTTGTATCTGCTCACAGTGCGCCTCCGTTCTTCTCCAGTTCTTTCACCAGCTTCACGATCCTGCTGGTGCCGAGGCGGTCCGCCCCGAGTTCCACGAAACGCTCTGCGTCCTCAAGGCTCGAAATGCCGCCCGCCGCCTTGATCTTCACGCCCTTCCCCACATGATCCCGGAACAGTGCCACGTCCTCCGGCGTCGCCCCGCCCGTGGAAAAGCCTGTGGAGGTCTTGATATAGTCCGCGCCGCATTCCGTCACGATGCGGCACATCCGGATCTTCTCTTCGTCTGTCAGGAGGCAGGTCTCAATGATGACCTTCAGGATGCGTCCCCGGCAGGCTTCCCGGACCCTCCTGATCTCCTCCGCCACGTCTGCATCGTCCCCCGCTTTCAGGGCGCCGATATGGATGACCATGTCGATCTCGTCCGCTCCGTTCTGCACCGCGTCCCTGGCCTCGAAGGCTTTCGATTCCGCGGTCGCAGTGCCGTTCGGAAAGCCGATGACGGTACAGATCTTCATCCGGTCCCCCAGATACTCCTTCGCTTTCTTCACATAGCAGGGGCTGATGCAGACGCTGGCCGTGCCGTACCGCACCGCGTCGTCACAGATCTCCTTCACCTGCTCCCAGGTCGCCTCCTGCTTCAGAAGGGTATGGTCGCAGCGGGATAAAATATCTTTGATGTCCATTTTACAAGTCCTCCGGTCCGAAGCTGTCGGGCAGAAGCTCCGAGAGCGTACGGCTTCTGATCTCACCTTTTGAGTTGCCGAGTATGATCCGGAAATGCTCCGGAACGCAGAACTCCCGCATCACCTGGCGGCAGATGCCGCAGGGCGGGCAGAACTCCAAAACATCCGCATCCTCCGGGCCTCCGGCGATAGCAATGGCCTCAAATCCCCGGACGCCTTCGTTGACCGCTTTGAAGAACGCGGTACGTTCCGCGCAGTTTGCGGCTCCGTAGGAAGCGTTCTCAATATTGGCTCCCATGTAAACGCCGCCGTCCATGGCGAGCAGCGCAGCGCCCACCCGGAACCGGGAGTAGGGGCTGTAGGAGCGTTCCCGTGCCTTTACTGCCAGCTGGTAAAGCTCTCTGTCATCCATCGTCTTCACCCCCTGTGCGGCTTTCCGTCCATCCCCTGTTCCCGGTCCTTCCGGATCAGGAGACGGACCGCCTCCACCGCGGTGCGGATCGCCAGCTCCGTGTCGTGCACCTGCTCATTGGACAGGCCCGCCTTCGCGCGCTCCTGGTTCGCCACCACCAGGAAGCAGGCGCCGACTCTGGCTCTTAAAAAACTTCCCTCGATGAACAGGGCGGCGCTCTCCATCTCCGAGGCAAGGCAGCCCATCTTCACCCAGGCGTTCCACTTATTGATCAGTTCATAGTCCACCGGCATGATCTCCGGCTCGTGCTGCCCGAAGAAGGAATCCTTGCTCTGGCTCACACCGATGTGGTGCCGCACGCCCAGCTTCGAGGCGGCCTCCGCCAGCGCCGTGGTCACGGTAAAATCCGACACCGCCGGATATTCGATCGGTGCGAACTCCCGGCTGGTCCCCTCCATACGGACGGAACCGGTGGCGATGACCACATCGCCCCCCAGAACATCGAGCTGCATGCCTCCGCAGGTGCCCACGCGAATAAAGGTATCCGCCCCGCTCTTGACCAGCTCATTCAGGGCGATCGCCGCGGACGGCCCGCCGATGCCGGTGGAGGTCACGCTGACCTTCACACCGTCCAGTGTTCCGGTATAGGTGATGAATTCCCGGACATCCGCCACCAGGACCGGATCGTCAAAATGCGCTGCGATCTTCGCGCAGCGCTTGGGATCTCCAGGCAGGATCACATACCGTCCCACATCCCCCGGTCCCACGCCGGTATGATACTGTTTTCCCGAACCTTCCGTGTAATCGATCATGTTTTTTCTCCTCTGCTTTTGTGAGGCTTATCTGCGCAGGAACAGCGTTTCTTTTCTACAGTATAACACAAGACCCCGGGGATGACCCGGGGTCCTGGTGAATTATGAAAAGCTGTATTACTGACGCCACACGCCGTCGGCATCGACATAGTACTGTCCGATATAGGCGTTGGTCATCATGTGGCCGATGGGCTCCTGGTCCGGAGACAGGTAATACCAGAGTCCGGAAGCGGGGCTCTTCACCCAGCCGGTCTTCACATAGCCTCTCTCGTCGAAGAAGAACCAGTATCCGTCGATCTGCTGCCAGTTGTTGGTGGTATAGGTGCGGTTCGCGTTGATATACCATCTGCCGTTGGCATCCGTAAGCCAGGCGCCGCCGCTGCTGCCGCCGGTGGGGTTGCTGCTGCCGCCGGAACCGCCGCGGGAATATCCGCCGTTAACGCTGTTGATATTTTCGTCCGTGACCTCGAACTCCTCGGAATCTGTCCAGTCTTCGGCACTGTACTGGGAGGCCTTTCCTTTGACGCTGACATAGTAGGTACCGACGCCGTACTGTTTGATCAGAGAACTGAAGTCGTAATAATCATTCGAGGTCGTTACGACGGTCTTCCTGGAGTCGCCTTTGTACAGACGGAGCGTGTAGCTGTCCGCGTCATCGGCCGCGTCCCAGGTGACAACGCCGGAATCGCCTTCCCAGGAGACGTTATCGACATTCAGGGTGCTCCTGTCGTCTCCGCCGATCTTCGGAAGCTGCACTGTGACTGTAGCTGTGTTGTTGCTGGTGCGCTTTCCGCTCTTGAACTCCGCCTCACTGCCGCTGAGGGACCAGAACCCGTCCGAGCGGATGTCGCTGGCATCTTCCTTGTCAAAATAGTAGCCGTCGGAGGTATCCGCCTTGACTTTGATCGTCACCTGCGGCCTCTTCCCGTAGTTGGTGTTGGTGACGCTGGTGATAGAGACGGAATCGATCCCGTTGGTGCTGCAGTCCACCTTGATATCGTCCTTCTTAAGGCCTGTCGCAAGTTCATAATCCAACTCAAGTTCCACCCCGTTGATCGGGTCTTCATATTTCGCCGCATATACACTTCCCGCGGTGACCATCAGCATTGCGGTTGCCAGTACTGCAGAGACCAGCCATTTTTTTCTGTTCATGGAATAGCTCCTTTCTCATTGACGTCTTTTTTGATGCTTTCTGACGTTCTCTACGCCGTTCTGATGCCGTTTTCCGGCCTGTAACTGATTATAATACAGGCGGTCCTCTAAATCCACAGGGAGAAGATTACAGTTCGCTTAAGGTTCCTGCGGTTTTCCGGGAAACGGCGGTCTCATCTGAACACGATCTTCACAGCTCCTTCTTCCGCTGTGCTCCGGATCACTGCCCCGCAGGCTCTGAGGCGCTTCAGTGTCTCCCGGTGAGGATGGCCGTAGCGGTTTCCCTCACCGTAGGAGAGCACCGCGGTCTCCGGGGGAAACGCCGTAAGAAGCTCCTCCCCCGTGGAGCCGGCAGATCCGTGATGTCCTGCCTTCAGAACATCCACCGGACCGGGAATGCAGTCCTCCCTGCCGGAAAGCTGCTCTTTTCTGAGCATCTCCAGCAGCTTTTCCTCGCTCTCCTGCCCCGCGTCCCCGGTAAACAGGCACCGGTGCCCGCAGCACTCGAACAGCATCACCAGGGACTGCTCATTCGTGTCCCCGGGCGGATGCTCCCGGTCCGGCCACAGGCAGGCGAAGCACCCTCTCCGGTCTCCCGCAGCCATATAACGCACCGGCCGCTGCCCCGCCGCCTTCCGTATCCTGTCATACCGCTCATCGCCCTCCGCCGCGGCGTTCAGCACCACCTGTCCGACCTGAAGATCCGGGTCCTCCTCCAGAAGATACATCACTCCATTCGTGTGATCCTGGTCCGCGTGGGTGATAAACGCTGTCTCCACAAAACTCCGCCCCCGGCTCTCAAGGAAGGGCCGGAGGGTGTACTTTCCGTTCTGCAGGGAAGAACTGGAGCCCCCGTCGATCAGGACGCAGCTGTCCCGGTACTCGACGACAATGGCGTCGCCCTGTCCGACATCAAGAAACCAGAGCACCGCTTCCCGGCCCCGGAAAGGACGGAGCAGGAGGCATCCGGATGTCAGAAGGAAGCCGGAAAGGAGCGCCGCGCAGACCCGGAGTCTGCCTGGTCCGGAAGTCAGCGCTTTCCTGAAAAAAATCCAGACGAGCAGAAGCAGCAGGTAGTACAGGGCGATCTGCAAAAAGGAAGGTCTTCCGATCAGGACCCGGTGGAACGGAAGTGTTTCCGCAGCGCCGCAGAGCAGCGTGTAGAACCGCAGGATGCAGCGGACTGCCGCTGCCGCCGCCCCTGCTGCCCCTGCGGCACCGATGCCGGAGAGCAGAAGGGCTGCCAGACCTGCCCACAGCACGTACTGCATCAGAGGGATCACCGCCAGGTTCAGGAGCGGTCCCCAGACAGGGACGGCAAAAAACCACCAGGCGGTGACAGGGAGACTGGAGAAAAAGACACTGAAGCTTGCAGCGACCGCTGACAGCAGGGAGAAGAGACGCGGATGATGTTTCGCCTGTGCGGGATGCTGTTTCCGGATCTGATCCGTCAGCGCCTTCGCGGGACCGCCGATGGCAAACACTGCCAGAAAAGACAGCTGGAACCCGCACTGGACGAGCTCCAGAGGGTTCGCGAGGAGGACCGCCGCCATGGAAGCTGCCGCCGCACTCCTCAGGTCGTAGGTCCTGCCGGCAGCAGAGGAAAGAAACAGAAGAAGCATCATAAGGACCGCCCGGACTACTGCAGTGCTTCCGCCGGTCAGCGCACTGTAGAACAGGAGAAACGCTCCGGCAAGGACGCCGCTCAGCCTGAATCCTCCCCCGGCCCTGCGGATCAGCCGGTACAGTCCGAGCCCCAGGACTGCGGTGTGCAGTCCGCTGATCGCCAGGAGGTGGGCGATCCCGTTTCTGCGGTATCTCTCGTACAGGTCCTCCGGCATGCCGTTCCGGTCTCCCAGCAGCGCCGCTTTCAGGACGCCGGCATCCTCCGCGGAAAAGACCTGATCCAGCTCCTGCTCCGCCGAGCGCCGCAGGGAAAACAGAAGCCGGGCCGGGGAAAACAGCCGGAGCAGACCGCGCTCCTTCCCCCCTGTCACGGAGACCCTGTCCGCGTAAAGGCGGTGGGTCACCCCCTTTGCTTTGTAATAAGATGCGGCGTCAAACTCTCCCGGGTTCCGCGCCTCCGGAAAACGGGACAGTTTCCCGAAGGCTGCCGCCCTGCTGCCGATATCCGGTATTCCGTTTATATTCTCCGCGCCGCAGTACACCAGCAGACACCCGTTCCTAAGCTTCAGGCGCTCCCCGTCCTCCTCAAGGTCCTCAATGACGAACTCGATCCCGGTCTCCTCTTCTGCTGCGCACATCCACTCGTCCAGTCTCCGCTCCTGCTCCCCCGGCACCTGCGCCGCAGCCATCCTAAGCATCCCGGCTGCCGCCGCCGCGGAAAACAGCGCCGCAGCCAGGCGAATACGCGGAAAGCGACGCGCTGCGGGGCGGCAGACCGGAAAGCGAAATACTGCGGGGCCAATGCACCGCAAAAGCAGCACCAGAAAGAGGGCGGCCAGGCCTGCGCCCGCCGCCCGCAAAGGGCCTCCCTTCAAAATGATCAGCTCTCCAAGCACGATTCCGGCCGACAGGATCTCCCACGGCCGTTTCATTCTGATCCGGTACTCCTTATTCTTTTGTAATTGTTCAGCACCCCAGACTCGGGATGCGCTGCATCCCAGCTTCGCACGCATTGCACTAAGCTCGTTCCTCGCTAAGTGCAATTAGTGTCGTTGTCGGTGGTCAGTTTGCGATAAGATCGGGATCCTCTTCGAAAAGTGTATTCAGTGAAACTGCGTCCCGGAGCATCACGTCCTGGGAGCCCTCCACCGCGATCTGGACCCGCTGTACGGAATCCAGCTCCGCCAGAGAATTTACCAAAGCGTAGATCGTGACGCCGGGATCCTCATCCGGGATCGCCGTCAGGAACTCCCTGTTGAAGTTCAGGTAGCAGATGTTGTCGTTGACGGACAGGCTCAGAAGCCTGGTGCCGTCCGCGAACACGGGGCGGCTTCCCTCCCGGCCCGGCCCCGCCAGAAGCTGTTCCACCACCAGCTCTTCCAGCGGCGTGTCCACCCGGTAGGTCACGGTCCTGGTCTCCCCCGTCAGCATCTTTCCGGACGCGTCGGAGAAATAAAGTGTCAGCTCCACTGTCTCGTAATTGTTGACGTTGGAAACACTGTCGATAAAATCATTTGCCGCAAAGGGCCCGAGAGGCGTCCCCTCTCTGCTGCGGAGCATCTGGTCCCCGCTGTAAATGCCCACGTGGTCCACCCCCGGGATCTGGCAGAGCGTCCGGGTCAGTGCCGCGCTGCAGAGCATCAGCCGCTCCTTTCTGAGTTCCCCGTACTGCGCGTCAAAGTACACGTAAAGCAGTGTCCCGTCCAGGCGGAATCCCAGGTACTCGGTCTGCTCCCCTGGTGCGGAGATGGCGTCCGCCTCGTTCGGCACATGGAGAAAGCAGTCCAGCAGTTCTGCGATCAGCTCCTCCCGGCTGCTCTCCTGTTTTTCCGCCCTGTGGGCCACAGGGTACAGCTCCGTCCCTGTTTTGTCGAGATAATAGATCTGAAACAGACCTTCTTCCGGCGCCTTCGTCCCGGAGCTTCTCCCGCAGGAGGCCGCCGTGAACAATATCAGCAGGACCAGCAGCGCGATGATATTTTTCCGTTTCATTCCGCCTGCTCCTTTCCCGCCGCCGGTTTCGCAGCGCTCTCGTTGTGGAGCAGCGGGATGCGCACCTGGAAGCAGGATCCCTCCCCCTCAGTACTCGTGAGGCGGATACTGCCCTGATGCATCAGGACGATCTCCTTTGTGATGGCGAGACCCAGACCCGTGCCCCCGGTCTCCCTGGAGCGCGCCTTGTCCACCCGGTAAAAGCGCTCAAAAACAGAGTCGATCTGGTCCTCCGGGATGCCGATGCCGGAATCCTCCACCTTGATGTAGCAGAACTGGTGGTCCGCGTCCAGCGTCACATGCACCCAGCCGTCCTTCACATTGTACTTGATGGCGTTTTCCACCAGATTCGTGATGGCCAGCGAAAACTTTACTTCGTCCACGTCCGCAATGACTTCCCGGACGGTCTCCAGCGTCAGGTCAACATTGCTGAGGCGGGCGATGGGTCTTAACCGCTTCAGGATCTGCTCCAGCATGCCGTGCATGTCCGTGGGCTTCCGCTCCAGACGGACCGCGGAACGGTCCATGCGCACCAGGCTCAGGAGATCGTCAATGATCTTTGCCTCACGGTCGATCTCTCCGGAAATGTCGTTCATGAAATCCTTGTAGAGCTCCACCGGCGCATCTTCCATGCTCATCAGAGAATCTGCCAGCACCCGGATAGAGGTGATGGGAGTCTTCAGCTCATGGGACACATTGGAGACGAACTCGTCCCTGGACTGGGCGGCGTCCTTCAGTCTGCGGATCGTGGTGCTTATGGCTTCCGAGATCTGCCGGGTGACAGTAAAAGCATTCTGCTCCACCCGGTGGTTCAGGTCACCTTCCGCCACCACTGTCAGGTCGTTCCGCAGAGCACGGAAGGGCCCGGACACCATCATGGAAACGATCAGGGTCAGCGGGATCAGAAGCAGTACTGTGATGAGGTCGAACATGACGCGGGTGCTGCCGGCATCATTGAGCGACTGGAGAAGCTTTTCCGTGGAAGCGATGAAAAGGATCACCCCCTCCACAGTCCGCTCATCTCCGAAGGAATCGCCCTCCGCGGACAGTTCATAGACCGGCGTGGTCTGCAGCAGATAGTGCAGTTCCCCGTTATATCCGTTCACATTCTCCCCCCGGAAGCCCCGGATCACCTCAGGCGCCACATGATACCGCCCCTCCGCGAGATGGAAGGTATCCCTGATCACGCGGTAATTGCTGTCGATCAGGACGATCCTGCCGTCATAGACAGAGGCGATCGTGTCCATCTCCGTATTCAGCGCGGCATCCTGCTCCACGGTGTTTTTCAGGTACCCCGCCCGGGTCAGTTTCGTTGAAAGGATCCGGCTCCTGTTCTGGATCTCATTCTGCCTGTTCTCCAGCGTCGTCTGGGAAAAAGTCCTGGTCAGGACAGTGCCTTTGAAGAAAAAGGGAATACATCCGAAAAGAAGAAACAGAACGATGAGCGTCAGTCGGAAAGGAAGCGGAGGAAAGGAGAAGCGGGTTCTGAAAGGATGCGGCATACTGGTTCCTCCTGCCATAAGCATTAAGAAAGTTCTCCGATAGTATATCACCGCCGCCCGCCGAAAAACAGTCAATATTGAAAATCCGGAGCAGATGCTCTATACTGATTTACATAAAAATGCGGTGGCCAAGGGGCGAAGCCCCTCCGGACATATTTTAACCATCATCCACAGGAGCAAAAACTATGAAATACTGTCCAGACTGCGACATGGAATTCATTGACAGCGTGCAGACCTGCACCGACTGCGGAAAGATCCTCGTCGACAAAGACAAATATTTTGAGGGAAAAGCCGCAAGGGAAGCAGAGGAAGCAAAAGCGGAGGAAGAACGCCGCCGTGAAATGCTGGAATCCATGACCGAAGAAGAAAAAGAAGCCATGAAGGAGGCCATGGAGGAAGCGGAGCAGCAGACCC
>Ga0256407_10012643_pt1 | contig 11440 bp, 11 predicted proteins | sample RumenRJG_04DNA_FD_193489 | JGI IMG/M metagenome (GOLD analysis project Ga0256407, IMG submission 193489) | Bovine rumen microbial communities from Lethbridge, Alberta, Canada - RJG_04 | ecosystem: Host-associated > Mammals > Digestive system > Stomach > Rumen | place: Canada: Alberta... | reverse complement strand
CCGTTCGCTGGGTAAAGCTCAGAACGAATACAAAAAGGCGAAGGATGCCCTGAAGGAAGAAGCCGAGGATTTGCAGAAGACTGTCGAGAAGGCCGCCGAAGCCGATGAAAAGAAGTAGGCGAGACACGGAATCTGATTTAATTACCCATCTGGAAGATCTCCGGCGAGCGTTGTTGCGTTCGCTTGCGGTACTTGCTATAGGCATTGTGCCGCTCTTTTTAGTTTCGCCCTACGTTTTGGACTGGTTTTGCGGTCAGATTGCTTTGCAGGGTGATTTTCAACTCCATTATTTTTCACCGCTAGAAGTTTTCTTGCTGCAGCTTAAGATTGCAGCCCTTTTGGATGTGGTGATTTGCTCGCCGGCCATCGCGTGGAATATTTGGCAGTTCGTGTTGCCTGCCCTCTATGAAAAAGAGAAAATGTTTATCCGTTCCATCGTGGCTTTGACTTCACTTTTGTTCGTGGCAGGTGTTGCCTTTTGCTTGATCGTTTGCTTTCCGCTGATTGTCAAGTTCGGCATGAGCTTTGCCAGCGATTTGTTGCAGCCTATTTTTGGTGTGTCGAATTTGGTGAGTCTTGCAATTTGGCTTTCGCTTGCTTTCGGATGCATGTTCCAGTTTCCACTGGTGACCTTTGCTTTAATTCGCGGCGGAATCGTCGATTACGAGACGGTATGCAAAAAACGCCCCTACGTGGTAGTGGGCGTTCTCGCTCTCTCGGCGCTTTTGACTCCGCCGGATATTATAAGCCAGCTGGTGCTTGGCACGCCGACTTATCTGCTTTTTGAAGCGGGGCTTCTGGCGGCAAGGCGCTATAAAAAGCCCCGCATGTAATTGCGGGGCGGGCTTAGGAGAATAAAGCCTTTTTTAACATTCGAGACCTTCTCCGCACTCCTGGCAAGTAGAACTGCTTGCGCAGGGGAGGAGTTCGTCTACTTCTTGAATTTCCTTGACTCGATCGTCGTCCTTATATCTTAAGTACTTCACGTTTGTGTAGACTTTGCTCACGGTGAATGTGAGGGCGCTTATCTGGAAGCTGCTCACGTTTGCACCGTCAGGGTAAATAACGTCTACGATAATGGTGTCGCCGGAAATTTCGGTGTAAACCGCTTCCATGACAAAGTTGTTGGAGGCGTAGTATCCATCGTCGCGAATCGAAATGGTTCCGTCCTCATTCCTTGCCATCACGACGCGCGGGGTTACTGCCATTCCTTGGCGGGGCGAAAGCGTGGCGTTTCTTGCCTGGGCGCGTGTGTCACTGGAGTCAGGAGGCGGCAGGTATTGCCACTTGCCATCTACGCATTGGAAGTGTCGCTCGTAGAAATAGAGCAATGTGTCGGTATCGCAGGGTTCCAAGTCGGGTCTGTAAATGCCGTCGGGAATGCCGTCTCCGTCGCAATCGCTACCCGGATCGCATATCTCTGCCAGTGTCCAGTAATTTGCAGCACAAATGTATTCTTTGCCGGTAACGCAATCGATAACGGTTTCGGTGTCGGTACTGGAGTTGCAATTGGCACCTTGCTTCAATGCTTCGTTATCGGAAATGTGACGGCATGTTTCGATTTCCTTGCTGTCGATCACGTTGACCCATTCGTCGTCGGTCTTGTCGGCAGGGCACTTTTCCTTGGCGATGTCCGACGTTGCAGCGGTGCGTTCAACGACCGGGTCGTCGCTCACGTCACCGCAGTAGCTGAACAGGAATCGGACAATCTGGTTGCTTGTGTTGTCTTCGCAGTTCTTGGCCTCGATATCAACCACCTTCATGGTATCGGGGGAAACGTATTCCAGCACGTGGCCGGCGTACTTTTTGTTACCATAAAGGTTGAACGAGTAGAGCGAGCATTCGTTTGTGCCGTTCTTGGTTGCTTCGACCAGGTCGGCGTATTTCTCGGCGGCCTTCGGGAACAGTGTTTCTATCGCGCCGATGTTCTGCTGTACGAACTTGCGGACGCCTTCGCCATCAAATTCAGTGGCGTTTGTGGAACCGTCCATAGCCGGAGTCCTGGAGACCATTTCGCTCTTGTTGAGTGCGAGTACGGCCTTGTCGAAGCGGTACTTGGTCTCAAGACCGTATTGCTGCAGGTAGGCATCTAGCGAGCCGTTATTGGGTGTCTGAACATCACCACTCGACGAAGAATTAGGATTCTGGTCGTCTACGCTGCTAGAGGAATTCTTCTGGTCTTTGATGCTGCTCGAAGATTCCGTGCCGGGCGTGCCCGAGCTAGAGGAACCCTTGTCGGCAACTTCGTTCAATTCTTCAGATGTTCCGGTGAGATCCTTGACTCCGTCGGAATCGCTGCAGCTGGTGCAGAGGAGGGCGAGTGCGCCCGCGATGCAAAGGTTAAGCTTTTTCATTGTTGTTCTCCTTTATGCTTTTGGTAAGCGGGAATAATTGTAAATTCAAACGATAAACCTGTTCGATGTTCTTGTCTTCGGCGGCAATGGCGATGATTTGTCGGCGGCATTCGTCCAGCAGTCCCACGATGCGGTTGTAGGTGCTTTTGGAAACGCCCATGGTCACGCCGCTGAAGTTGCGTTCGCCGATAGGCAGTTCAAGTGCCGGGGCGGCGAGCTGAGCCATTTGGCGGTGCATGCCTCGCAATGCGAGCCTGGTGGCGTCGGGGGTGCCGCTGACGGAAGTCTCGGATTGCGCGAAAGATCCGTCTTTACCTTTTTTGAGAAGCCCGGTCTTGGTGAGAAAATCTAGGGATTCGCGAACTTCCTGTGCCGAGGTTTCTGTGTAGCACATCTTTGCCATTTCGCCGGGAGTGGCGCCTGGCATCAGCGGTGCGAGTTCGCGCATCATGGGGTTGCGCCAGGTATCGTAATAGGCGAATAGGTCCCCTTCCAAGACGCGCACCTTGTGGACCTTCGCTATTGCGAGCATGTCCCTGTAGGCTGCCTTCTTGGTTTCTTCGCTTGCGGCCTGGCCGAACTTGACCATGGCGCGGAAGTAGTCCAGCTCAAAGCCAGTAAGGCCGATAGCTGTAGCGACACGTTCCACTCCGATCTTGCTGAGCTTGCTCTTTCCGTCGCATACCACCTTCATATAAGAAGAAGAGGTAAAACCAGCGACTTTCGAGAATTCTCGCCACGAGAATGCGGAAATGCGCTTGCGCTCCTCGTAGTAGTCCAGCAGATACTGGCGGAAGTTTGAATATTCGATAATCGGTTTCATTGTTTTCCATCCTGTTATGCCAAGAATATATCTCTTTTTTTTAGGAGTGTCAATACCTTTATGCAACAAAAACTAAGAAAAATGAGAAAAATCACAAGATTTTGCAAAATCTTTTAGAAAAATATTCTATATGCAACACTTGTTGCATATACGGGGCTTTTACCCTAAAAAGTCTTTTTTAATAGACTCTGATATAGTCGACGAGCATTTCGTTGGGGAACTGTGCGTCATCGACTTCGAAACCGGGCCAATTACCAGCCACGGCTACGTTCAATAATAAGAAGAAGGGTTTGTGGAAGGCGTCTGTGCCGCCGGCGTTGTCTTCAATAGAAATCTCGTGGTACTTGAAATCGTCAACGTACATGGCGATGAGCTTTTCGTTCCAGGTGAATTTGTATGTATGGAACTGGGTGACGTCGAGTTCTTTCTTTGCGCCATGGAAATCGTTGGTGTTGTTGCCGTAATCGGCTTGCTTGCCTTCGTATTGCCAGTGGTTGGTGCCGTAGACGATGTTTTCGCTGTTGACAGCTTCGATGATGTCGATTTCGCCGCAGGCGGGCCAGGAGACTTGATCGATGTTTTCTCCCAGCATCCAGAAGGCGGGCCAGATGCCTTTGCCCGTGGGGAGCGCGATGCGGGCTTCCACGGTGCCGTAGGTAAAGCTGAACTTGCCTTTGGTAATCATTCTCGCCGAGGTGTAGCTTGCACCTTCGTAGCTTTCTTTGTTGGCGCGGATGTGGAGAACGCCGTCCTTGATGTAGGCGTTTTCGCTACGGTCGGTGTAGTATTGCCATTCATTGTTGCCCCAACCGTTTGCGCCTGTGCCGATTTCGAATGTCCACTTGTCGGTGTCGATGGTGGAGCCTTCGAATTCGTCGCTCCAGAGGTAAGGCGAAACGCTCTCGGAACTCGTGATGGTTTCTGAAGAACTGCTTATTATTTGTTCTGCGGAAGAGCTGGAAAAACTCGAGGATGTTGTTCCGGTTTCTGAGCTGGATTCGATAATTTTGGAAGAAGATGATTCATTTCCTGTTGCGATTGAGGAACTGCTGGCGGGAATTTCCGGATCCTGTTGCTCGGGAATTTCTGCACTGGATGATGAATCTGAGGAACATGCCGTGAGTACGGCAGCTACCGCCGCGCCAGAGAAAATTACGCCGAGTTTAGTTTTCGTGAACTGCATGTTCTAATTATATAAAATCCTAGACGCCGCGGCGATCGGGATCCCAGATGATTTTGTGCAACTGGACTTGAAACCGGGCATTGTTTTTGACCATTGTGCTGCAGCCCAGTAGCCAGTTCACGATTTCCTCGTTAGACAAATTTCCGAAAACGGGAGAAATGAATAGGTGCGGCATGTCGCGTTTCTTTTCGGCGAGGCTTTTGACTACGGATTCAGTTTCTTCGAGGTCTTCGGTTGTGCCGACCACAAATTTTAGGACATCATCGGCCCCGAGAGTCTCGAGGTTTTCCATCTTCATCTTGGCGGACATTCCGCTGCTTTTGCATTTCCAGTCCATGGTGTAGAATAAGCCAGGGAAATGCCATTTGCGAGGGACGGTCCCGTTGGTTTCGATGTTGACTTGGTAGCCGTTGCTGCTTAGCAGGCTGAGCAAATCCTCTACATCTTGGTGAATCAAGGGCTCTCCGCCGGTAAGCGTTACATGGGTTATACCGCTGAATTCCTTTACGGCGTCTAAAATCTGCGCAACGCTCATTTGCTTGTAGTCAGAGCCTTCGACGGCGTACATCGAATCGCAATAGGAACATCGCAAGTTGCAGCCGTGAAGTCTTATGAATACAGCAGGAAGCCCTGTTCGGAGGCCTTCGCCTTCGATGCTCTTGAAAATTTCCGAAACCTTCATGGACTAGACCTCGTATTCTACGAGATTGCCTTCGCTTTCTTGAATTTGGACCTTGTAGCAGTGGGGGACCTGTTCGCAAATCCAGTGGGCCATATTTTCGGCGGTGGGGTTCCCGTCGATGACATCGTTTAGGAACTGATGGTCCAGTTTGCCATGAACGAGTTCCTTGATGTGCGAAAAGTCGACAACCATTCCGTTTTCATCCAGTGTTTCGGACTGGCAGAATACGGTGATAATCCAGTTGTGACCGTGTAGACCGCGGCATTTGCTTTCGTAGGGGAGTTCCAGCTTGTGGGCGCCCGAAATCTCCATGCGCTTGATGACTCGGTACATACTATGCTCCGTATACGGTGGTGTCTTTGATGCCGGCTTCTGACAATGCAGCCTTGCGTTCAATGCAGGTGGCGCATTTGCCGCAATGGATGCTTTCGCCTTTGTAACAAGACCATGTTTGGCTGTAATCGATGCTGAGCATTTTGCCGCGGCGGGCGATTTCCGCTTTGGAAATTTTTGTGTACGGGGCGTCGATGGTGATGCCGGCGTAGGTTCCTGCAGAAATGGCGTCAGACATGTGCTTTACGAAGTTGTCGCGGCAGTCGGGGTAAATGTCGTGATCGCCAAAATGGTTGGCCATCATCACCTTTGTAAGGCCGCGGCTTTCGGCAATTCCAGCTGCGATTGAAAGCATGATTCCGTTGCGGAAGGGGACTACCGTCGATTTCATATTCGTGTCGGCGTAGCTCCCTTCGGGAATGGCGTCTGCACCAGAAAATAGCGACGAGGTGAAGTTGTCGCGCATGAACTTCAGCGGAATCGTCAGGTGAAGAACGCCCAACTTTTTACAATGGTATTGGGCGAAGGGGATTTCTTTGTCATTGTGGTTGCTGCCGTAGTCAAAGGAAACGGCGAGGGCAATTTCATCAATATGGTCGTAAAGCATGGTCACGCTGTCCATGCCGCCGGATAGAATTAACAGTGCATTTTTCATGGGGTTCCTAGTTTTGTTTATAGTCAGGATGGATTTCGAACTGACTGCCCCAAATATAGAAAAATTTTAGTTTTTGTCTTCAAACGGAACTAAGGAAACGCAGTTCCGTTTTTTCTTTGATATGTAGAGCGCCTTGTCGGCAAAAGAGAGCATGTCTGAAACGGTTCCATCTCCGAATGTTCCGCCAAAGCTCATGGTTAACTTTACATTCGGGTAATCTTTCAGTACGATTTTTTCTGCCTTGGCGCGCATCTGTTCAAGTCTGGTTCTCAGCACTTCATGACTGATGCCCTTGAACGAGATCAAGAATTCGTCGCCACCATAACGTACGACGTGGTCCAGATTACGAACGGATGAACTCAGTATCGACGCTACGGCGGTAAGGGCTGCGTCACCACACTGGTGGCCGTGATTGTCATTGACATCTTTGAAAAAGTCGATGTCGGCCATTACGACTGCTTGACAATTCTGTGATGCCAACTTGTCGTCAAAATATTTGCGGTTCATCACTTGTGTCAGCGAATCCCTGTAGATTTTATCGTTGATTTCTGTGATTTCGTTAGTTTTGTCGGTAAAGCCGAATACGGTTGTTTCTTCGCCGGTTCGCACCACTTTCATTTCGACATACTGACCGAGTTCGTTATGGAATATTTTTGACAAACTATTGCCGACTGGCAGGTATTCTTTAATATAGGATTCGTCTGCCACTTTTCGGAGACTGTCACGGTCTTCTTCGAGAACGGTCGTATTGAGGAGCTTTTCAACAAGTGCTTTGAAGGTCGGTGGTTCTTTCGTAGAGCCAATAGCGCTTTTGATTCGATCGCTAGTGCGGAAAATTTCCACCTTGTCCGTTACAAAATCGACACTGGCAACGGAGGCGTATCCGTTCATGAGCGCGTTGATCATGTTTTGTTGCTTTCGGTTCTGTTCCAAGAGTTCTTTCTCTTGTTCCAGCTTTGTCATTTGTGCGTTCACGTTTTCGACAAGGTATAGGACTCGACGTAGTGGCTTATCGTCACCAACGCGTACAAATATCGCCTTGCTCCAACCGTGAATCTTTCCATGGAAAATTTCTGAAATAACATTTGTATCTTTCAGGCGCTCCGGCAATGTTGAAAGGATTGTAAAGTTCTTGATGATTTCAACACTTTCTGGGCAGGCAAGGTTCGTCATGATATTGGTAATACTTTCTTGTAGAGTGCAACCGCATTTCATGAACTTATCAATGAATTCGTTACTCTTGATAGGGAACGCCGTATTGGTCTCAAGATCAAGTACGTGCATCGAAATGTACAGTTCTGTGGCGGCGTGAGTGATAGCCGTGAAAAACTCCGCAGAGTTCACAGGAAGGTCTGCTACAAATTTTTTGTAATTGTCCATAAAATCATTGCTCCCTATACCTGTAAAATATATTCATTTCAATGGGAAAGATGGGGTGCAATCGTTTTAAAGCTCGATATAATGCGGGATAATGTCCTTTTTGGGGGAAAATGTAGGGGAATTTCTATATTTGGCCGCAAATGAAAAAGCTACTTGATTTTGATAGCGAGCATTTGTGGCACCCTTATGCGGCGCTGAAGAATACTCCGGCTAGGTTCCTTGCAAAATCCGCTCATGGAACGACGATTGAAACGGCCGACGGTTTGAAACTGATTGATGCGGTATCGAGTTGGTGGTGCATGGCGCACGGGCATAACGCCCCTGAAATCGTCGAGGCGATTCAGAAACAGAGCGAAAAGATGTGCCATGTGATGTTTGGCGGTTTTACGCACGAACCTGCGATTGAACTCGGCGAAAAACTGGTGAATTTTTTGCCGGAAGGTCTCAACAAAATTTTCTTTGCGGATTCGGGAAGCATTGCCGTGGAATGCAGCGCCAAGATGGCGGTGCAGTACCAGCATTCGCTCTCGCGCCCGGAACGTTGCAAGTTGGTTGCCTTGAAGGGCGGCTACCACGGCGACACTGCTGGCGCGATGGCGCTTTCTGACCCTGACGGAATGCATACGCTTTTCCGCGGAATCATGCCGCATCATTTTTTTGCGGAACGCCCGAATTGCCGCTTTGACGAAGTCTGGAATCCGGCGGATTTCTCTTCGATGGAGCGCGTTGTCGAAGAGCATAAAAATGAAATCGCTGCCGTGATTTGCGAACCCGTGTTTCAGGGCGGAAACGGCATGTGGCTTTATAACGCAGGCTACCTGAAGGCGCTTCGCGAACTTTGCGACCGTTATGGCATCCTGTTGATTCTAGATGAAATTGCTTCGGGATTTTACCGCACGGGCCCGCGTTTTGCGATGATGCATACCTCTACACAGGACGGCGCCGACTTTGTGAAGCCGGATATTATGTGTATCGGTAAGGCGCTCACGGGCGGAAGCATTACGATGGCAGCTTGCGTTGCATCCGAGAAGGTTGCCGAAACGATTACGAATAGCAAGATTCCTGCCTTTATGCATGGCCCTACGTACATGGCAAACCCGTTGGCGTGTGCCGCGGGAATTGCTTCGCTTTCGCTGTTTGAAAGTCGCGATTATGCAGCGAGCGTTGCTCGGATCGAAAAGCGCTTGAAGCAGAATCTGGAACCGCTCCGTTCGCTCGAAAATGCGGCGGATGTACGAGTGCTTGGCGCTATCGGTGTCTTGGAATTGAAGGCGAAACCTTCTGCGGACGATATTCTGCGCGTGATTCGCGAAACCGGTGTGTGGTTACGTCCGTTCTGCAATTACGTTTACACGATGCCTCCGCTCATTACGACCGATTCTGAAGTTGACCGCATTTGCGAAGCCATCAAGATGATTGGTGAATGTGAACCCGCGCCTGTCGTAGAAGGCGAAGACGAATTTCACGAATAAGGAGATGCCCGGTCAAGCCGGGCATGACAAAGTGAATGGAATATTATAGCTTGAAAATGCGTGCCTCGCAGCAAGTGGGCGAAGGCGAACAGAAACACGAACAGCATATTTCCGGTGCAGAACGCATCGTGGGCCGGGATTCCGTTGAGGCGGTGTGTTCGGCGATGGTGCGACGCGCCATGACGCATTCCAAGGGCGACCCGGATTTTATCAACGTGAAAATCGAAAAGGTTCACGAAAGCGATATTCGGATTTTGAAGGCTTTGCCCGTGACGCGTATCGATGTGGATACGTGGCAGGAAGGACTGGAGAAGGCTTTTGGACTGATTACTCCACTGATGGGTTCTGGTTGTGGGCTCCGTGAAAAGTTGCAGGAACTCTTGCGTGCGACTTTTCCGATGCGTGGTGCGATGCTGTACGATATCGCGACGGGCGAACGCCTGGAACCTGACCACGAACGCGGCGTGCGTGCGACTTATATGGACGCGCTTCATTCGAGCGAAGTGGATGGCTGCAAGAATCATTTTAACGAAGCGATAGTGCTTGCGACCAAGGTGGCAAATGCCCCAGGAATGGTTGCAGAATTTTGCGTGAGCGACGATCCGAATTACGTGACGGGCTATGTCGCGAGCAAGGAACTCGGCTATGTGCGCATCATGAAGATGAAGAAAATGGGCGACGAAAATGGAGGCCGCATTTTCTTGTTCGATTCGCGCAAGGCCTCTGCCGAAGAATGCATCGAGTACTTGCAGAAGAAAAAGGTATTAGTGGATGTTACTCCGTGTCATCCTGAGTCCTTCGACAATCTCAGGATAAACTCCGTCGAAGGATCTAGAGCAGAATAGCATGAACGAACGAATCTTAGACTCATTTACGAAAGACGCTTTGGAAGCGGCGCGGGCGAACAATACTTATCGCTCGATGCGCTTGATGGAATCGCCGGAATCGTCGCGGGTGAAAATCCGCATGCCCAACGGCGCTTTGCAGGAACAGATTCTCCTGGCGTCCAATTCTTATTTGGACTTGGCGAACATCGATGAGCTCAAGCAGGCGATGGCCCAGGCTGTTTTGGAGTGGGGGACCGGTAGCGGCGGCGCTCGCCTTACGACGGGCAACAAGACTCCGCATCAGGAACTGGAAGAATTTATCGCCAAATTCAAGGGCGAAGAATCTGCCATTACGTTCAATACGGGCTACATGGCGAATGTCGGCACGATTTCGGCTTTGTGCGGCAAGAACGACTTTATCTTTAGCGATGAACTGAACCACGCCAGCATTATTGATGGTATTCGCCTTTCCCGCGCCAAGTGCTTTGTGTATAAGCATAATGATATGGCAGATTTGCAGCGGGTGATTCAGGAAGCGGAAAAGTCTAGAGCCGAGTCCGCATTGCCTGCACCTCGAAAACTCATCGTGACTGATGCTGTTTTCAGTATGGACGGCGACCTAGCGAATTTGCCGGAACTCTTGCGCATCGCGAAAGAAACGGATTGCCTCTTAATGATCGATGAAGCTCACGCCACGGGCGTGCTCGGCAAGACCGGGCGCGGACTTGCCGAACACTACGGCTGTGCTCACGCCGATGTAACCGTCGGGACTTTGAGCAAAGCCGTCGCCGCCGAAGGCGGCTTCGTGGCGGGCCCGAAGCAGTTGACGGAATTCTTAAAAAACAAGTCTCGCAGCTTTATTTTTACGACGGCGATGGCTCCTGCCGTTGCCGCTGCCGCTTGCAACAACTTGCGCTATATCGATGCGCATCCTGAACGCATTCAAAATTTGCGCAATAATGTGAAATTTTTCTGCGAAGTACTGCTGCGCGAAGGCGTGAACGTTGAGCGGTCTCCTTCGGCGATTGTTCCGATTGTTATCGGTGACGAAGCGAAAGCAATGCAGATTTCCGCAAAATTGCAGGAACAGGGGATTTTGATTCCCGCAATTCGCTATCCGACAGTCGCCAAGGGGCAAGCCCGCCTGCGTGCAAGCCTGATGGCCACGCATACGCATGAACAACTTCAAACTGCTGCATCCATAATTGCGCATGCGGTAAAAGAGGGTGTATGAACAAGGGATATTTCGTTACAGCCACCGGAACTGATGTCGGTAAAACTTTTGTGACCGCCCTTCTCGTTAAAAAATGGCGCGATTCCGGCATCGATGCGGGCTACTACAAGGCCGCCCTCAGTGGCGCAGAACTTCGCGACGGCAAATGGGTCGCCGGTGACGCTGACTATGTGAAACGCATTGCAAATCTTTCTGATTCGCAAGAACAGCTGGTGAGCTATGTCTATAAAGAAGCGGTCTCTCCGCATCTCGCTGCCCGCAAAGAGGAAAATCCCGTTGAACTTACGAAAGTTCAGGCGGACTTTAACGCTGCCTGTTCCCGCCACGAATTCATTTTTGCCGAAGGCAGCGGGGGAATCATTTGCCCCATTCGCTATGATGTCGGCGCAGTTTCTTCTGGCGACAAATCTCAAAAGATTTTTCTCGAAGACATTATCAAGACCGTGAATCTCCCGATTCTCGTAGTGACGACGGCGGCGCTCGGCTCCATTAACGCC
>Ga0256407_10012642_pt1 | contig 11441 bp, 12 predicted proteins | sample RumenRJG_04DNA_FD_193489 | JGI IMG/M metagenome (GOLD analysis project Ga0256407, IMG submission 193489) | Bovine rumen microbial communities from Lethbridge, Alberta, Canada - RJG_04 | ecosystem: Host-associated > Mammals > Digestive system > Stomach > Rumen | place: Canada: Alberta... | reverse complement strand
GCGAAAAGTCTGCGGCCGGTGCATAGTGCATACCGTTAAAGCGGTGGGTGTTCATTGAACCGTCTGTACATGCCGCCTGTGCCAAGAGAACATCGCGAAGTTCAAGGTCTTTTTGTACGCTTCCGCAAGTTCCAACACGGATTGCATTCTGCACGCCGTAGAACTTAAAAAGCTCCGTTGCGTAAATGGAAATTGAAGGCTGCCCCATGCCCGTTCCCTGCACGCTTACCCGCTTGCCCTTGTAGGTTCCGGTAAAACCGTACATTCCGCGCACTTCGTTGTAGCAGACAGGATTCTCCAAAAAATTTTCAGCTATGAATTTTGCCCTTAGCGGGTCACCGGGAAGCAATACAGATTCTGCGATTGCACCCTCTTTTGCGTTTATATGTGTACTCATGGTTTTATTATAGCACTAAAAGTTCAAATTGAAAACTAGAAAATTTCTTACAAAAACAGCATCCTGCACACATGTATTAATATACCAAAATAATACATAGCAATAACTACATACGCAATTATTTTTAATCGTTTATTGTTTGCTATTCTTTCAATAAAAGCTACGTTTCTTATGGACAATAACAATATAAAAATCAATCCCATTGGGATTAACTGTTCTTCTAAATATTTTGCAATGTTAAGCATTATCTATCTCCTGTTCATTTTTAGATTCAAGTTTGCAAAAGCTCCGTCGCCTTGTGCTAATATTCTTTAACATCAAATATTTTTATTAGAATAAAAACTGCAACAAAAGGAACTCCTGCCGCTATTGACATAACCGTATAACCACCGTTCTGTTTTATAAAGCTTGCCAGGTAAAATATAAAGCTCAAGAGGAAGGAAAAGCATAACTTACCAACGCCCGTATCACTAATGCGCCTTTTGTTAAAGAGCATGCAATCCAAAAAGAAAACCCCAACAGAAAAAGCCAACACAATCAAAAAAACATAAAGCTGGACAATTTCTAGTCCCCAAAAAAGACACGAGGCCAATTCCAAGACACAAAAAGGAACGGCTATATAGGCAATATTTTTCTTAACAAAATCAAACATCCAGCCCCCTATCCTTACTGTTTTGCAAAGAATTATTTTCTTTCTTCAACAGCACCGCCCTGATACATTTTTATTCCATAAGACTGCTCTTTGTTCCAAACCATGTCTGTAAAGAAAGCAATGTCGTCTTTGCTTTTTGGTTTGCATGTGTAAGTGAATTCATGGTAATTTGGAAAATCAATTTTAAATGCGTAATCGCCGTCATTCTTTTGGTACATGTCTGCATCAATATTTTCCGCTTTTATAGAACAGTCAAGTATTGTTTTGCCGTCCATATCAAGATTCAAGACAAAATTTTCATCATCAAGAATAAGGTAATAATAATTTTTGTCTTTTACAAGCCTTGCGTTGGCAGGAACTTCATGCTTGCAGTCGGGCAAAAGCTTTTCTATTTCTTCCGTATGGATAATTTCCACGCCATAATCACTACCTTCAATGAGCAGCCGATTCTTAACGATTCTTAGATTTCCGTCAAGGTCAAATATAATTTTATAGGGAACATGTTTTTCTATATCATTTGCTTCAAGCGGAGGAATAAGCCTGTTCAAGCCCTGCATAATTATTTTGTTGTCCTTAACAACAGAAAAAAAATAACCGGCGCTTTTAGAAAGGTCTGTCTTCTGGGCCATGAGTGTAAAAAGGGAATCTTGCTTTGAAGCGTCCTTGAATGCGAAGGCCTTTTTTACCGAATCAAAATATTTAAATTCATCAAAAGAAAGCGTTGCAAGCAAATTGTATTTGGATTTTAATTCATTAACACAGGAAGCTTCGTTAATGCCTTTTTGCACAAAGTCTCCGCTGTAATCCCAAAAAATTATTTCCGCCCCGCTCTTACGCTTGCAGGAAACCAACAAAAGAATAATCGCAGCCAATAAAATACATTTTTTAATCATTCAAAACTCCCCGCTTTTTCTTGCAAGCCTTACACTCTTCCAAGTTCCTCCACCTGTGATGCCCATTACATGCCAATCTCATGCATATTACATTCAGATTGCACGCCCACAGCATGCCCTTTACACGCCCATCGAATGCCCATCACAAGTCAACGCCAAAGAGGTAGAAGAAGAATCTTTTCTTTTTTATCAGCAAACATATTATATCCAAGCCAACAAGCAAATTGAAAAGCAGTAAAATGTAGACGCTAATATGCACAGCAAGGAAAACAATTGCTACGTACAAAAACAGATACAACATTTTTAGCAAAAACTTTTTTCTTATATCCTTTTCTGTAAAAACAAAGCTCTTGATGTTCCCAATACTTGGAAAACAAATATCGGAAAGCAAAAAATATACAAGCAAAGCAAGTAGTAATATTACAGCAATCAGGTAGTCTTTTACCAAAAAGAAAGAAGCTGCTATTACAAGTAAAATAAAATATAAAAACGCATTTAAAATATAGCTGACAAGCTTTCCCATCTTTACTCCAGAGCTGTATTCATTTCCTGCTTTTATTCATACCAGTAAGAGGAAACAGGATACATTCCGCGCCTTTGCAAAAGTTCCACGGTGTCTTCATAGCCCTGCCTTATCAGAAGCTTGATGCGGTCTTCCTTAAAGTTTGCGGTTCCGTCCAGCATGCGCTCCCAAAAGCCGCTTCCGTCCGTATCTATGCTGGGGAAAATTTCGGTTATGACTTTTGTGTCAAAGTCCTTCTTTTGGATGCGCCTCTTTACATGGTCCCTGTCGCTTAAATAGATTACAAATATGTTCTTTATATCCGGGTAGCGTTCAACGATTGGAGCAAGGGGAACATTGTCTCCGCCAACAGCTTCTTCACCGCCGTCCGTATACTTGTAGCCGTCTGCAAGAGTTATTGGATCTGTAAGAACCGGAAATGCCGACGTTGCAAGAAGCTTTAGCCTAATCTGCTCAAAGTCAGGCTCTTCGTTAAGCAGAAAGCGGAAGGCATCGCTACCGGGCTTGGAAGTAAAGCGCTTGATAATCTTTCCCTTTGCACGGACAGTCGTAACAAACACGTGGGGCCTGTAGCCTTTGTTAAGCTTTTGAAGCGGTATGGAAGAAATTATCTTGTTAAGCCCCTCCTGAGAAATAAGTGCCCCGTCCTGGGTAAGCCTTGAAGGAACAATATCCACCCAAATCTTTTCCGCCTTGTCAGCCTTAACACAAGCAAACAAAGCCGCATTAAGACCGCCAACGCTGGTACCGGAAATTACCGTAACCTTCTGGGCAATACCATATTCGCACAGGGCCTTCCAAACCCCAACTTCGTAAGCACCCTTGCCGCCTCCACCAGAAAGCACAAGGCCAATCTCTTCTGCATGGGAAAGCATTGCCAGTGAGGCAAAAACAAAAACAAGGCAAAATCTTTTTACAAAATTCATTTTCAAAGCGTAGTCCCCCTAAAGGTAACGGGCGAAGCACCCTCCCTCTCAAACACACCATCGTTTTGGGAAGAAAAACTTCCGGCAGAAAAATCCTTGAACCTTGACGAAGCAAAATGGAAGGTACCGTTTTCCCTAAGCCTATCCTTCTCCGGGGAAAGGTAAAAGAAATTCAAGTTGAATCCAAGAATTCTTTCTGGAATAAGATATTCCCTTCTTGCGTAGACATGTGAACCAATCACGCGGAGCTTTATGCCGCACTGGGTTCCAGATGAATCAGAAGCAGGCAGCTCTTCACCGTAGATTTTTTCAAGATAGGCAAAGCGCTTCTGCCACAGTTCGGAAAAGCCAAGGCCGGATTTTTTGGCAAAGTCCTGCCATCTTTGGGTGTCGTCCACCTCTTCGTATGACTTTTTAAGATAGCGCTGGCCGTCTAGGTCAAAGGGATATTCATAGGAATTCTTTCCGCAAGTCCATACGCCGTAAAGGTCATCAAGGGATGAGGCGGCCTTCCATTCAACGGGCTTGGGGTCTTCTGGCTCAGGGTCTGTCTTTGGTTCTGGATCCTGAGGCTTGTGGCTTTCAACTTCCCCTTCTACGCGCGTTGTGCCGCAAGAAATATAAAGTAGCGGAGTGGCAAAAAGCAAAAAGGCCGCATTCAGCGCTGTAAAAAGCAGATTTGCAAAAGGCAAATGATTTCTCTTCATAGAAAAAAGTATGGCACAAATGAATTTTTATTTCAAGCGCAGATAGTTTTAAGAATTTTACGGAGCATACTCTATTTTTAAACTGTGTCCGGCACTCCGTGACCGGCCAGAATCCTTGGCATTTTCCCCGCTTTTCAGGGCTTGCCCCCTACCGGGCGCGGTGCTTCGCACGCCTACGGCCCCTTACAATCGGGGCTAGGCTTTGTGGCAAGTACAAAAATAAAGCAAACATCCTTGAAAAAAACAAAATGTGCATTATAATAATAGAAGATACTTACTTCTGAATGGCACAACCGCCAACCAAAACGGTTGGTAAGCCAAAGTTCCCTGAGCCTGTCGAAGGGCGGTCACTGAGCCTGTCGAAGGGTCGAATCATCATGGTCTGTACAGCAAAAGAAAAATAACTTTCAAAATTAGTTTGGAACAAATCGTATACTGGAGGACTAAAATGAAAAATACACCTACTGTTTCAAGAATAATCAAACTCTGCATTATAGCCATACTCTTGATTCCTTTAACCTCATGTTCCCATCAGGAAGAAAATGGCTCTGTCTGCCTTAACATACCATCGTCCGTCTGCGAACGCCTAGCAGCACGTGCCGTCTCCGACGGAGAAACAATGACGGTTTTTGTAACCGGCGATTATGAAGCAAAAAAGACAGTTTCTTATTCATTGGAGAGTCTTGAGCAAGGTGGCATTACGGTAGAATTTGACGGCATAAGGGGCGGCTCCAAAGTCCGGGTAGTATGCGTTGACGGTACTGACGGTGACACCTATATCATGATAGGAGCAAGCGATGAAGTTACAATAATTGGCGGGGAGGAAAATGCCGCTTCCGTAAAGCTTTCAAGCATATCTCTTGAATTTGAAGCCGGCGGGGGAAGAGTTTATCTGCAAGATATGTTCACTGAAACACAAAAAGACCTTCCTTCCTGCACATACAGATGGTATTACAAGGACAATTCCGACATAGAACATGTAATGACAACGTCTGAAGGAGAATGCATCTTTACAGAGGAAAACGGAGCTGAAATGAATATCTACTCCGGCACATTTATGTGCACAATCTACTGCAACGGCACAAGAATCATAACGCTGACAAAAATCGAAGCATAAAAAACAGACAGTCCCAAGAGCAAGTGCCGCAAAAAAAAAAGAAAAAAATGCTTTCCTTAAATAAATTTGAATTCTATTTGCAAAAGAAAAAAAGTGGATTATAATATTAGGCATGAAGAAATTTACACTTACTTTTCCAGACGGAACAAAAGAAGAACTTTCAAACGAGATAACACCGATTACTCTCATCCATAAATTTGCACCGGAATCTGACGGTAAAAAAATCGTGGCGGTGCGCGTAAACAACGAGATTTATTCGCTGGACAGCTATGTAGACATAAGCGCAACCCTGGAACCTGTATACCTTGACAGCAAGGACGGAGCCGCTATTTACAGGCGCTCACTCTGTTTTGTTTTGGCAACTGCCGCCCACAACATCTACCCCAATGCCCATCTTTTGGTTGGCCACAGCCTTGGCTACGGCTACTACTACACCCTGGACACGGGAAAGTCCCTTAAGACGGAAGAAATCATTGCCCTAAAGAACGAAATGACTCGCATAATTCAGGCAGACGAAGTTATTGAATGTGGCTGCATTTCCTACCAAGAGGCATGCGAGCTTTTTGAAAAGCTTGGCCTTACAGAAACCCGCAAGCAGCTAAACTACCGCTGCCCAGGCAAGGTTATGGTAAACACTCTGGAAGACTTTAGCGACCTGTACTTTGGCCCCCTTGCTTCCAGCACTGGAATCCTTAGCGTTTTTGACCTTATGCCCTACCACGAAGGCTTTTTGCTTCGCTTCCCTGAGCATGCAACCCCGGACAGGCTTACACCTTTTGAAGACCAGCCCAAGCTCTTTGAGATTTACAAGCGCTACAAGGACTGGGGAAAAATCCTTGGCGTAACTTCTGCGGCAGGCGTAAACCAGCTGATTCACGACAGGAAGCAGGATGAATTTATAGACATTACCGAAACTTTGCAGGTAAAGTGCATTGCAGACATTGCTGACCAGATTCACCAGCGGGGAACGGTGCGCGTAGTCCTTATTGCAGGCCCTTCTTCCAGCGGTAAGACAACTACAAGCAAAAAACTGGCACTGCAGCTTCAGGCAATAGGCTACAAGCCAAAGGTAATTGCACTTGACAGCTACTATCTTGGCAGGGAAAGCACCCCAAAGGACGCAGACGGCAACTACGACTACGAATGCCTTGAGGCACTGGACGTTCCTCTTATCAACCAGAACCTTCTGGACTTGTTTGCTGGAAAGACCATAGACGTTCCAAGCTACGACTTCCACGAGGGAAAGCGCTACTACAAGGGCGAAACCATGTCTCTTGGGCCAAACGACATCCTTGTTATGGAAGGAATCCACGGCCTTAACGAAAAGCTTACGCCGCTGGTTTCTGCAGACAAGAAATTTAAGATTTACCTTTCTGCCCTTACCCAGCTTAACCTGGACGACCACAACCGCATTGCAACAAGCGACAACCGCCTTATCCGCCGCATTGTCCGCGATGCACGCTTCCGTGGAAAGAGCGCAGCAGACACAATCTCCATGTGGGACAGTGTTCAGAGGGGAGAAAGGCTTCACATCTTCCCCTTCCAGAACAATGCAGATGCCATGCTCAACACAGCCCTGGACTACGAGCTTCCGGTTCTTAAGGTTTACGCGGATCCGCTTTTGCGCTGCGTTACGCCCTTGCAGAAGGAATATTGCGAGGCTACAAGGCTCTTAAGCTTCCTTAACAACTTCTCCACGATTCCTGCGAATGCCGTTCCAACCCATTCAATAATCAGGGAATTTATTGGAGGCTCTGCTTTCCATTATTAGTAAAAACGATTAGTGCCTTGAGGATTGCCGGACTTGTCTTGAGCAATCCTAAAATTTGAGTTAGATTTTTTTGGACGGTAATTCTTAAGGCTCTGCCATTTTGTCTCTTTGCTACAATCGGGAGAAAGTTTCTAATCGTCACCCGCTTTCCAGGGCTACGCTTACGCTCCGGCCGCTTTGCGTCTGGCTGCGCCACCCTTCCAATCGGGCGTAGGCTTGGTTCTCTTATTTTTCCGACGAAGACTTAAAGGTTACGACCTCATCCATGGCAAGCTCTTCTTCCTTAAGGTTCTGCTTTTTCCACTGCCCCATCTTTGACTTTTTAAGCTGCTCAAGAACCTTTACCTTTTTCATGCACTCGCGGACAACACCCCTCTTTTGCTCGGCAATTGGTTCAAGGCGCGCTAGTTCTTCAAAGCACATTTCCTTTCTCTGCTCAAGAAGCTTAAAATATGCATCTGCGGCATAGTAGTCGTTCAGGTCTGTAGATGAGTCTGTGCGGCGGGAAACGGAAACTTTTTGTTCCGCTATGGCTTTTAGCGTATTGTTTTGTACGGCAATCTCGGCATTGGTCTTTCCAAGGTCCACTTCGGCCTGGTCAAGCTCAAAATTCCTTAGGTCAAGGATTTTTTGCATTGAATAATTGAATTTTTTCATCTACAAATACCTCCTTGACCCCACTCTGTACAGAACGACAGGACTGTTTAAACTCAAAATTGAACTTTACCCTTCAATATAAATCCCAAAACAGGGGCTTACACTGCCTTTATGTCTATGTGCTTAATTGCACCGACGGGGTTTTCTACGAATTCTTCTTTTGGAATGGGCACTCCGCTAAGTTCAGAAAGCTTTTGCAGGGTGTCTTCTATTGTACAGTGGTCGCTTTCTTCCTGGCAGAGGAATTCCTCTATTGCAGCATGCTTGTCTATTGCCTCGTCAATTTCGGGCGAATTGCCCTTCTGGTAAACACCGGCAAGAATCATTTCTTCCTGGGCGGCATAATCGCTCATCCATTTCTTTACGGTCTGGACGGCTTTAAGAGTCATTGGCCCTGAGACACGTCTACTCAAACGGCTTATACTTGCAAGAACGTCTATTGCAGGATAGTGCTGGTGCTGGGCAAGGCTTCTGTTAAGTACTATGTGGCCGTCCAAAGTTCCGCGTACCTTGTCGGAGATTGGCTCGTCCATGTCGTCACCGTCAACAAGAACCGTGTAAAAGGCCGTAATGCTGCCCTTTGCATTTGTTCCTGTGCGTTCAAGAAGCTTTGGAAGCATGTCGAATACGCTCGGAGGATAGCCGCGCTGGGCTGGAGGTTCGCCTGTTGCAAGGCCAATTTCCCTCTGGGCATGGGCAAAACGGGTTACGCTGTCAAACATGAGCATAACATCCTTGCCCTGGTCACGGAAATATTCGGCAATGGCTGTGGTAACGTAAGCCGCCCTAAGACGGGCAATTGAAGGCTGGTCACTTGTTGCAACAACGACAACGCTTCTCTTAAGGCCTTCTTCACCCAAGTCGCGGTTTATAAAGTCCATAACCTCGCGTCCACGCTCACCAATAAGGCCTATTACGTTTACGTCCGCATTTGTATTGCGCGCTATTATAGAAAGAAGGGTACTTTTTCCAACGCCTGAACCTGCAAAGATTCCAAGACGCTGCCCCTTTCCAACAGCAAGCAGGCCGTCTATAGCCCTAACACCGGTAACAATGCGCCTGTTGATGTCCTTTCTTTCAAGAGGGCTTGGCGGTGACTGCAAGGCCGGATAGTGTACCGGGGTTGCAATGTCTCCCTTTCCGTCAAAGGGAGTGCCAGTTGCGTCTATTACGCGGCCAAGAAGCTTTGCGCCAACAGGAACTTCAAGCACGTGGCCGGATGCAGTTACCTCTGCCCCAACCTCAATGCCCTTTGTTTCTCCGTAAGCCATAAGGCGGACGGTTGTCCCTTCAAGGCCTACAACTTCTGCCAAAAGGTATTCATTCGTGGAAGGAATGTGAATTTTACAGATTTCGCCAATAACGCTTCTTGGGCCAGAGCTTTCTATCATAAGCCCCTTTACGGCAGTTACAGCCCCAGTATATTTGATTGTGTCGGTATCTTTTACCGCATCAATATATTTTTCAAAGAAAGATTCCATTTTTACCACCCCAGTTTATAGTTAACGGTAAACAGGAAATGGCAAACAATAAGTTATCCCGCCTTACGTCTGCCATTTTATTCCAAAATATAAGTTTTAGAAAGAGCCCTTTTCCAAAGGCTTATCTTGTTTACCAGACCCCAACCTAAAGATCGGGATTGATTACGTCTGACTTGTTTACGGTCTTAATCGGTGAAATTGCAAGAATCTTGGTTTCGAGCTCGCTAAGCTGGCTTGCAATGCGTGCGTCAATTGCACCAAAGTCTGTTTCTACGATACAACCGCCGCGGTCCACAGAACTGTCTTCCACAATGGAAATGTTCTTGATGTTTTCCACCTGGTTGATAAAGTCCTTAACGTGGTCAGTAGTAAGCTTAATGTCCGCCAAATTTACGCGCAGGGTAACGTCTCCGCGGCCCTTCACTTTCTTAAGAGCCTGAACAACGTTTGCCATGATTACGCTCTTCTGGTTTTCGCTCATAATCTTTACGACTTTGCGGGTCATCAAAAGAACAAGGTCTACAATCTGCTGCTCAGTGTTGTCAAGGATGTCCTGCCTCTTGTCCTGAACAGAATCAATTATTTTGTGAAGACGCTCAACAAGACGGTCAGCTTCGGCATTTCCTGTCTGGTAGCCTTCCTCGTGGCCCTTGTCAAAGCCATCTTTCTGCGACTTGTCGAATATGCGCTGCTCTTCGTTGTGGGCATTTTCAAGAATACGCTCTGCTTCTGCCTTTGCGTTTGCAACAAGGTCTGCGGCTTCTTTTTCCGCATTGTGCTTTATAATGGCTGCCTGGTCGGTCTGCTTCTTTACTTCATTGAATGCGGCGCTTTCTGCATCCTTAATGATTTTTTCTGCATCGCCCTGAGCCTTTGTAATCATCTGGGCCTTTTCTGACTCCCAGTTCATCTTGAAGGTTTCGGCTTCCCTGCGCAAATCATCGGCAGAAGGACCTGTGTATTCGGGAACCTCTTCTTCCTCTTCTACAGGAGGCGGAAGAAATTCCTTGTTGAGTTTAAGCAATACTTCGCCCTGTTTATGATTTACCTGGTTAGCTCTGAATACTGTCTGTGCCATTTGCGCATCTCCATAACTTAAACATCATAACTTAATAAAACAATTTACAGCAGCACTTTGCAGCCACTGCTGTAAACTGGGGAAAATCAAACAAACTCGTCGTCGGCAGAACGCGCAATGACGATTTCGCCGGAGTCTTCAAGACGCCTGATTACGGAAACAATCTTCTGCTGAGACTCTTCTACATCCTTCAAGCGGACAGGTCCCATGTATTCCATGTCTTCCTTAAGCATAGAAGCGGCACGCTTAGACATGTTGCGGAAGATCTTGTCCTGAACTTCGCTATCAACCGACTTAAGGGCCTTTGCAAGTTCCTGCTGGTCAACTTCACGCAGAACTTTCTGAATAGCACGGTCGTCGAGCATAACAATGTCTTCGAATACGAACATGCGCTTCTTGATTTCTTCTGCAAGTTCTGGATCGTCTTCTTCCAGGGTTTCGATGATGGCCTTTTCGGAAGAACGGTCAACAAGGTTAAGGATTTCAACGATGCTGTCAACACCACCAGCTGCGGTGTAGTCTTCGGAAGACAGGGTTGAAAGCTTCTTTTCAAGAACACGCTCAACCTCACGCAAAACGTCTGGGCTTGTGCGGTCCATTGTTGCAAGGCGCTTTGAAACTTCCGGCTGAATGTCTGCCGGGAGGTTCTGCAGGATAACCGCTGCCTTCTGCGGTTCAAGGTAAGCAAGAATAAGGGCAATTGTCTGCGGATATTCCTGCTGTACAAAGTTAAGCAAGTGGGCAGGGTCTGTACGGCGGATAAAGTCGAACGGACGAACCTGAAGGCTTGATGTAAGGCGGTTGATGATGTCGATAGCCTTCTGGCTACCCAAGGACTTTTCGAGCAACTCGCGGGCATAGTCAATACCACCAGTGGTGATAAAGTTCTGAGCCTGCATGAGCTCCTGGAATTCCTCAAGAACCTGATCCTTGAATTCTGCGTCAACAGTTTCGAGGCGGGAAATCTCAAAGGTAAGAGTTTCAACCTCGTCCTCGCGCAAATGCTTCATTACTTCCGATGAAACATCGCTGCCAAGGGCTACAAGGAATATGGCTGCCTTCTGACGCCCAGTAAGGCTCTTGTAGTCATGGGAGTTTTTCTTTTTTCCGCTGCTTCCGGGCTTTATCTGTTGCTTTATGCCGGAACCGGAAGTCTTCTCTTCGTCTGCCATAATCCTACTCCTCCATCAGCCAAGTACGTATAAGCATTGCCACGTCTTCCGGATGTTCCTTTGCCAT
>Ga0256407_10012641_pt1 | contig 11441 bp, 8 predicted proteins | sample RumenRJG_04DNA_FD_193489 | JGI IMG/M metagenome (GOLD analysis project Ga0256407, IMG submission 193489) | Bovine rumen microbial communities from Lethbridge, Alberta, Canada - RJG_04 | ecosystem: Host-associated > Mammals > Digestive system > Stomach > Rumen | place: Canada: Alberta | collected... | reverse complement strand
GTTGTTGGTAGTTGAAGTCTTGGACTTTCTGTTGATGGGTCTTTCATTCAAGCCGAAACTGTAACAGACATAGTAAAGCTGATAGAAGTCACGTGGAAGTTCACAACGGCTTCCTTCAAAGCTGAATGTCTTCAAAAAAGACTTGTCACCGTGGTTTATTATCTGCTGATACAGGTCTGACCAAGCATTGTCCAGAAACATCATGTTTTCTTTCCAAGAAATGAAATCACTGTTCTGCAAGTCCGCAAGCATCTGTGCCTGTTCGATTAAATCTTTTGCATCGTATGTTGTCATACAGTATTAGTGCGAGGGACTAAAAAAGCCCCTTAGCTTAACAGCCTTGGGGCAAACAACTTATGGAGGTCTTAAGTCGTTATTGTCTATTATGCGATACCAGTTGCGCCGTAGAACAAGCCTACACCACAAACAGATGGGTTAGTTACAACGAATGAACCGAACATCTGGAGTGTAACTTCCAATGCAGGTCCGTTGATTGTAGCTTCACCAGGCTGGATGTTAAGGTAGTCGTCAATGATAAGTCCGTAAGGTGTTTCAGTCTTACCTTCGCCGTCCATTTCCATTGGGTCCTGTTTACCAGGGTTGTTACCTTCAACACCGTCATTTACTTTGTCTGTGTTTGTGTATGACCAAAGTGCTACATACTCTGAGTCGAGGATGTAGAAGCGTCCTTTTGGACAGTATGGGTCGTCAACGATGTTCTCGATGTAGTTTGTGCTGAAAGAAGCTGAGAACTTGTCGAAACCAACGTTAGCTTCACGCTTAGCTTTTGTAGAAGTCTGTGTGAAGTATGTGTTGTCTGTTGCGATTTCGTTAGAGAATGCGAGGAAGTCCTCATCATTCATAATGATAAGGTCAGCCTGTGAACCCTGACGACGACAACGCTGCAAGAGTTTCTGAACTGCTTCGTATTTCTTTTCGTTGATTGCAGAACCGTCATAGAATGCACCAGCAAGGCGGTCCGGAGCGATAGTTCGGTCTACACCGAAGAATGATGTGCTCATACTTGTACGTTTTGTTGGAAGCCAACCTGCAAGACCAACTGGAAGAAGTGGTGAAGCACCGTCGTTAGAACCAGAAAGACAGAGGTAATCTGTTGCCAAAGAAGCAACGGTTGCACTTGGTGTTACGTTTACCGTATTACCATTGATAGAGTTAACTGTCAAAGTTACTTTTGGTGTTCCTGCATTAAGTGTTGCCTTAACGTCAATCTTTGAGTCGATGTCGATTGCCATGATAGCATAGTCAGGAAGTGTGATGTCGATAGGTGTTGAAACTGTGAAAGACTCTGCCGGAGCCATAGCGATTTCACCATAACCAGTTCCATAAAGGGCAGCAGCCAAAGTCTTACGGAATGATTCTGATGCAGCGAACATTTTTGCACCAGCAATCTTCATGTAAGCACCACGTTTTGTCTGTGAAGCCTGAACTTCCTTTGAGTTCATGTCATAGACAGAGAAGAGCTGACCTGGTTCAACTGCGAACTCTACTGCTTTTGATACAGTAGCTGCGGCTGTACGTGCTTTTGTAAAGTCACCACCAACTGCGCCACCACGTCCATACATTGCAGAGAAGTTCTGTGTTTTACCCTCTACACGTTCCTTTTTGATTTTTTTCAAGACTGGTGAGTTACGGAACATAAGGTTCTCTACACCGTCTTTATAGAATACCTTGAGCATTGCCAAGATAGATGCACTAGCACTAATTGCCATGTTTTATTCTCCTTATTTTATTAGTGTTTTATTTAAGATTTTTAAGTTCTTCTTCAAAAGCAGCGACTTCCCCTGGGTCATCTTCTTCTTCTGTGGCTTCGCCTTCTGTGGCTTCACCTTCTGTAGCTTCGCCTTCTGTGGCTTCGCCTTCTGTTGAAGCAACAACCTCACCGTCCTCAGTTGTTACGATGGTTCCACCGTCTTCTGTCTGTTCGACTGCGATTTCTGTGTCTTCTGGAACGCCAAGTGCAGATTTAATAGAACTAAGTTTGTCGCCAAGCTGTTCTACAAGGGCTTCTACGTATTCGTCCTCGCCCATTTTGTCGCCTTCGAAATCGTCATACTTGTCAAAAGCTTCACGAACTACATCAAAGTCGTCGCCTTCAAGTGCTGACAGGTCTTCGTTGAACGGTCGAAGCTTCTCGCCGTATTTTTCATTGAAGTCGTCAAATCTTGCTTCCTTTTCCTGACCGGCGATGTATTCGTTGGCAGGGTTAATGATTTCGTCATAGACAACTGAAGTAAGGTCATTAACTTTCTTGTCTGTCGAAGCGATGCTATCGTCTACTTTCTTTTCCAACTCCTTAACGCGGTCTACAACCTGCAAAACTGCGTCACGCAAGGTGTTAAGATAAGCGTAAATCTCCTGTTCATTCATTAGAATTTCTCCTATAAAGTTCTTTTATTTATTAGTGCATTAAACCATCTGACCTATTTGCTGTGATTGGTCAAATGTCCGTCCGTCCCAGCCAGTTAGTCCGGGCTGACCCGTCATCATGTCCATGTCGGCAGGTGCCCCTTGCATAGGGACGCCAGGTACGCCTTGTGGTGGCTGTTGCATAGCCATTTGCTGTTGTTGCTGCATAGCTTGCTGCATAGCTTGCATTTGCTGTTCTTCTGGTGTTGGCTGGTTCATCTGGCTTTCCATGTCGATAACCGTGTCATAAAGTTTTTCCAGTTTTTCGATGTCGCCCTGGTTCTTTTTGAAATTGGCTGCCCTAAGTGAAAGCTGGGTGTTAATGATTTCAGTTTTAAGCATAGGAATCGGAATGTAATCTGGAACTTCAAAGTTGTCTGATTCGATACAGTCACGGATAACCGAAAGAACGGCGTTGATAGCGTTGTTGCTTAAAGAATAGCCACCTTCAAGGTCTGGAAGTTCCATGAACTGTGCGATACGTTCCTGTGGAATTACACCTACTGCCGCCAACTGCTGTAACTGTTGCAGTTTTGTTGACGGGTCTTTGGAAAGTGAATCCGCCGCACTGAACTGAATCTGCATTTTCTTTTCTTCATCAACAATGTCACGCCACTTAACGTCAAGACGGTTCGGTGTGTCTGGTAAAATCGTTTCATCTTTTGGGAATACCCTAAGACAAGTCTTGGCAATTTCAACGTAGCACCTTATGACCTGGTTAAGCTGTTCTTCGAAGCGTTCAGATTCAACGTCTTCCATAGTTTGAAGTGCTACGCCAGAATCAAGACCGCTTGGCTTTTTAGACTGTGCCGAAAGCTGGCTTATACCAACCATTTCATAGGCAGTTTCTTTCAGATTATTGATAAGTTCAATGTACTGACCGTCAATGAAAGCAGGTGTCGCTATCGTTACTGGCGAACCTGTCATGTCAGAAGTAGCCTTGTAGGTTATGATGTTTCCTATGCGGTTGTTTAACTGTGAACTTTTGATTGTAGCGTCGTCTGGAAGAAATACGGTATTGGCTGGTGTCAACTGTGAAGCATCCTTTACCTTTGACATCAACGTATTGATTTCAGTCTGAATGCCGTAAAGCATGTCTACGATAGATACAGAAGAACCGCCGTGAATCGGGTTGTTATACCAAAGGAATACAAAAGGCACACGGTTTCCTTCGTATTTTTCAATTGAAACAAAGTCAAGTTCCGTAATGTAGACTGCCTTGCACTGGTCTACCGTGTCATAGTAGATACCGTAGGTTACGTATTCCATTTCTGGGTTTACTCTAAGAACCTTTGTTCGGTATCTTTCTGGAAGCATTGAAACCGGATAGTCTTTCTGACAGTAATAAGCCCTTGTGATGTTGTTGTAGGTAAGTTCGGCCGGTCTTACAAAAACCTGCCACGGCAAAGCCTTTGTAATGGACTTGGTTTCTGAATCGACATAAAGAACACCGTGGTCAAAGATACATGCGTCACGGAAAGCCATAGAAACTTTCTTGTTTACTTCTTCAATGTCGAAATACTGGTCGAAATACTGCTGGGCGTTCTTGCAGACGTTGATGTCTTTGAAAGTGCCGTTGATACAGTTAAAGAACGGACGGACTTTTGACTGTGCTATCTTGGAAGTCAGTGTGTCAATGCAGGACTTTATAACGTTAAGCGACGGTGTTAAGGTCGTGTCTGTTTCAATAGATTCTTCAATGTTATAAAGTCCTACAATAGACGGATTCCTGATGTTCTTTAACGTGCCAGCAGGTGTGTTATTGTAGTAGTTATAGTTTCTGTAATACTTGGACAGTCTGGATTCATTTAAGCTTTTAAGTTCCGAAACCCTGTCCCTGATTTTGTCTTCTGTAATCATACAGTATTAGTGATTTAACCAAAAGTACTTGACGTAGTGTTTGCCATCTTGATAACTGAGACATTTATATTCGCACCACCAGAAAAGCTGTTTCCTGGTGCGTAGGTTTCATCATTATACATTGTGACAGTTGTAGTTCTTAATGTAGGAAGAAGATTACTTATCATTCTATAAAACAAACCGCCTCTTAGGAACACGGCTGTGGAACCTTGGAGTTCGCCTCTAACAATGGAGCCTATTGTAACCTCATCTACTTGATACTTATGATAGCTTATTTCAGTATAGCTTGTACCTGTATCACTCCAACCTTGAGTTGTTAAAAGAAAGTGTATACGATTTTGGTTGTAAGGGGCACCACCTCCAAGGTTTGGTGAGTGAATCTCACAATCGTGCTCAAGGTCAGTAGTTTCAAATGTTACCGGGTAGAATGTATTAGAGTCTAAGCTAGTTAAATCAAGTAGATAAAACTGCTTATTGAAACTCTTGAAGTTAGTATTATTAGTATTAATGGCATTGGTTATAGCACTATTCGTTGCGAAATCGGAATCATTCGTAAGCTGACTTGTAGCAGTCGGAATAGTCGGCTTGTTGCTAAGGTCATTGTAGCTTCCAGAAGTCGCCACCGTCGCAAGACTTGGTTTGTTCAAGATACGTGCTACCCCGCTTGTCGCATTCCAGTCACTGTTTACCTGGGCGGCAGGAATTGTTGGCTTATTGCTAAGGTCACCATACGAACCAGAAGTTGCTACAGTTGCCAGGTTTGGTTTGTTTTCTATGTAAGCCAGACTGCTTGTATCTGTTTCAGCCCAGTTGCTTTGAACTGGGTCAGTCGGAATGTGTGTATCACTTGGTAATGCCCCAACATCCTCTGCTGTAAGCTCAACTTTTCCAGTTTTATCATTTACTGAAACTACACCTAAATCAATACCATCAACAAGCTTTTGAATCTTGGCAATTCCATTATTGACATTCCGTATTTCCCTGTCCAACGCAAGCAATGCGGCGTTAATCTGTTGTACCCCGTTATTCGTTACTGTTATCATAAATCCCCCTAGAAGTTGAACTTGGACTGCTGGGCAACCGCGTCTGTTGTGTTGACACCAAGCGAAATCTGATAAATCGCAATGTCACTTTCCAGTTCCAATTGCGCTGCCACGGCTGACTGGTATTTTGGCTGGTATCTTATAAAGATTGTGTCATTGCCGTCATACATTGAAGGCTCTATGTCATAGGTCTTTTCTTCGGTTTCAAAGGAAGTGTTGGTGATTGTGTTGACCTTCAGTTTAAGCTTTCCCGCCTTATGGTCTTTGTTGTGAAGCCTTATGTACCAGCAGTCATAGGTTACTTTCTGCTCCGCACCGATACCATAGAACTTGGTGTGAAGCTTGATTGGCGTTTCTACGGCATCGTCGCCTATGTCATAAAGTGAAATGTCGTTTTCCACCCAGTTTGTTTCGTTTTCTGTTACAAGGATAGCCTTGGTTTCTTCAAAGTAAATGTCCTTAACATCGTAATCAACCTTAAACATGTCAGTGTCGGACATAATGTATACGCCGTTATCGGTACAAATCCAAAGTGACAGTGAAGATGGGTTCTGACCTACAAACTTTATTTCGTTTATGTCAGAAGCCTCGAACATTTTTGAAAGAATGGTGTCACCAGTGAACTGATAGAAAGTCTTATTAAACTTGGAATAGAAAATTGCCGCTTTTGGTAGCGTTCCAAGGAACATCATGTTTTTCTTGTAACATACGGAGTTTACGCCTTGAATTACACCATTGGTGAACTGGACGTTGTAAATGTTGTTGTAATCAAACGTATACTGTTGTCCTTGTAATGAAAAAGCACCCTCTACGTTTTCCATAGAAGATAAAAGGTAATAGGCATACATTTTCTGGTTGTTGTTCCAGTAGATTAATGGGTAAGCGGTCTTTCCTTCCTTAATAAAGTCATTGTTGGAATAACCGTTCAAAACTTTGCTTTCCCACGTTATCGGGTAAATAATGTTTCCGTTTGAATCAATCGGATAAACGGTTCCGTCATACTCTGGGTTATTTCCGTGATACTCTGCGGACTGGACGTTATCACCTACGCTGTAAAAGTAGTCTATTCCAGCCCACCTCCCAGGTGCGATTCCTACATCCTTATAGAATGGGGCACCACTAGCACTTTCCTTCACAGGGAAGTCTGTCATCACCTTTGGGTTCATCAAATGTCCAACAAAAGGTGTATTTGTTATAGGGTAATTAACATTAAATCCAGATGCGTAAACAATTCCAGTTTTTGAATACTGCACACCATCTTCCACTTTAGAGTATGGTATGGTATTATCAATGTAATCCAATACTGTTTTTATAAGTTTCTTTTCTTCAATGTCATAGAACCCACCAGTGACAGGAAAGTATCTATTATCTAAAACAGCAAACTTCTCAATAGACCCTTTGATAAGAGGGCTTGTAAGGTCGCCTGTAACAATTGGATAGGTAAAGTATGTATACCATTTTTCGTCTGTGTCCTTAAATGATAAGCACTTACTATAAGTGCCTCTATGAAAAAATGGTGTCTTGATTGTACCAGGTTGTCTAACTAGCCTTCCTAACAAAGTTGTAGCATAAAGGCTTCCGTTAATAAAGCTATTATCACCATAGCTCTTTACGCCTGGTATAAAGTACTTACCATCATGACCAGTATACCCTCTTGAATTTTCACCAAAGACCTGAAAGTACGGGTAGTCGTTACGAACCGTAACCATAATGCAAAAATCTGGGTAGACTTCAACTGTTTTGGCTGGTCCAGAGTAATATGGGTCGTTAGTTAGGTACGCCTTATACTGCCTTGTAGTATAATAAAACTCTTCATCAGTGCTTGTTATAGAAGGTGATGTGCCACTTACACTAATTACTTTAGCCCTAGCAGATGTGTCAATTACATTTTTTCCAGAAAAAGGGACAAAACTAATAAAAAAACGACCTTGATACTCCCTATCTTGGGAAATCACTACAAATGAACTTGAAGAAAAATTAGTTAGTTCACCGCTCCCTGAATAAGTTTTTTCAGAGTTAAAGCCATAATTGGGCTGTTGGTAAAATCCATAATAGTAATAATGTGAGCCTGTGGTGTTGCTTAGTGTACTAACTGCTATAACAAAACTAGTGCTAGGGCTAGTGCCGCTACTAGTATAAGCCTTAGCATCAACACTTGTTATTCCATTTACATCAAAACCAAAGTCGTATAGTAACTGGTATTCTTTGTTTAACAATGTTTCAATAGACTCAAGTACCGAATGATGCCCACTAGGTATGGGTACTATAAATCTATAATAGCGTCCCCACAATTTTCCAGACGTATCAATGTAAACTTGTGCAATAGAAAAATCATTTAATGAGCCACTATCATCAAATAAAAACGCATACCAGTAAGCGTCTTTTGGTGCACAGTCTTCCAATTCAAGTGGGAAGCGGACCTGTGCAACAGTGCTACCACTTCTGTCAGTAACATTGCGGTTTTCAAGATTAAGCGTAAACGGTTCACCTTTACTATTAAAGATAGTATAAGTACTGTCTTTGTTTCCAAGAGTAGTTTCTTTGCTTCTGATAGGTGTCAGTTCGCCACCGAACACAGTGCTGTTCTTTTCGTTGTAGCCTTCAAACTGTGCTACGTCTGTCTTCAATGTGTTAAGGCACAATGGACCTGTCAACGGAATGTTCTGAACCGTATTCTTACTGTTTGCCATAGTTTTCCTGTTCCTTTTCTATCTTTTTCTGATAAACGTTTGTAGGTATGTAAGCCAATGGGATAGTTGCCAAAAGGACAGCCAACTGTAAGAAGTCAACCTTGTCGGCCATGACAATGTATGTAATAAGTCCCAGTGCCCACGCCACGATAATGTTCTTTACAGAAGTTGCCTTGGACTTTAACTTGTTCATGACTTAAACCCCATTTTTATTGCAAAATAAGCTATACCAGCGGAAATAGCCCATTTGAATACCATGTCAGTTATGGTCTGCCACTTCTTTGCCTTGTCCTGGACTGGCTGTATTTCCAGATTACGGATACGCCTGTCGTGTGCATTAAAAGCCTGCAAACATTCCACAAGCTTTTCCTTTATGTCCTTGATTTCTTTTTCTTGTAGTTTATTTTCAAGAACTACCGTTTTTAGTTCGGCTAATGTAGCTTCAATGTTTGTCAAACGGTAGTTGATAGTTCCGATGTTGTTGTTTTCTGTAGTTTCCATACAGTATTAGTGGCTTACGCTTTAGCGGCTTACACCTTAGTGGAAAATAGAACAGTCCGCATCAATGACACCAGTCTTGATGTCGTTGTCTATGATTTCCTTGGACAGTTTGGCACGGATTGACTTAATTTCTTCTATTTTATAGTCAGATTCCTTGATTTTTTTGAACCAGTCAAAGAATGAAATCTGCGGGATTATGCCTACAAGCGAAGAAGCCTTAGCCGCGTTCATCTGGGTGTACATGTTCTTGATAATGTCTTCTGAAATACCCGCTTCGATAGACTTGTAGCATTCGTTGTAGAAATACTTGCCAAGCCAAAGGTTCTGTTCCGCAAATTCTTTGCGTCTACCGATACATTCAATGTAAGTGAAATAATGACCAATCATCTGTTCGGTGATAAAGCGTGTGATTGAACCATTGAACGGATTTATTTTTCTTGCGAAGTCAGTGGCTTGCTTTGCGGCGATGGTTGCACCAATCTGGCAAAGGTCAAAGTTGTACTGTGGGATTCCGTCCTTTTCACCGGTGCGTGTGATTGAATGTTCTGAACCAGGCATCCAGTAATAGACGACATCCTGTATCAATTTGATTTTAAGCGGGGTTCCTTCTGTAATAAGTCGAATCTTCCAGTTGAACTCACCATCTTCCATAGCTCGTAATTCGGAAAATGAAACCTTGTTCTGTCTTAGGAAATCAACGTTGTATAGCCTTCCGAATACCCAAGGATGGGTTGGTTCATTGTGAAGCACGAAACGTGTGCGTTGGTTAGGAACTGGGCAAGCCTGTGCGAATTGTCCCTGAACTTCGATAACGTTCTGTTCGATACCATGTTTCAACTGTTCCAGTGCGAATGGTCCTGCAAACTGGTCATCTGCATCAATGAATGTAACCCAGTGCGTAGTGGCTGCGTCCAGTCCATGCTGACGTGCCAAACCAGGACCTACGTTCTTGGTGCACTTAATCTGCTTGATGTCAAGTTCTGGGAATTGTGAAGTGATTTTTGAATAATCGTCTGATGGGTTATCACAGGCGACTACCACCTCAAGCTTGTCGGCGATAGTCTGACCTGCGATAGATTCAAGTGTCTTTTTGATTGTCTTTTCTGCTTTGTAAGCAGGGATTACAACTGTGATTTCTTTTTGCAACTTAATTTCCTCCATAGCTTATTAGTGTTTTGCTATGAAGGAAGATTAGATTATGCATCATTCAAGATACGGCTTGGGGCGAATCTGATACCAATGTAATTATTTACAAGACAGTTGTAGATGTAGTTAGTTGTATCACCAAGTGCAATAGTATGACTAATGTGAATTGGCACGGTTGAACTTCCAAGGGCAGTACAACCATAGAATGTATTATTCATGTTAGTAACACCATCCGGAATTGTTATTGGTTGGTTGAAGTTAACACAAGAATAGAATGTATAGGCCATGTTAGTAACATTATTTCCAATTGTAACTGGTTGATTTAAGTTTTTACAAATAGAGAATGTACTGTCCATGCTTACAACACTATCTGGAATAGTAACTGGTTGGTTAAATGTATTACACCATTCAAAAGTATGTTTCATAAATTTAACGTTGTTACCAATTGTTATTGGTTGGTTGAGGTTATAACATGCTAGAAAAGCTTCGCTCATATTTACAACACTATCTGGAATAGTAACTGGTTGGTTAAATGTATCACAAGTTCTAAAAGCATCAACTATGCTAGTAACATTATTTCCAATTGTAACTGGTTGGTTGAAATTAGAACATTTCTCAAATATGTAGTCCATGCTTACAACACTATCTGGAATAGTAACTGGTTGGTTAAAGTTATAACATTGCTCGAACGTTGAACTCATAACTTGAACGTTGTTACCAATTGTTATTGGTTGGTTGAGGTTATAACATGCTTGAAAAGCTTTGCTCATATTTACAACACTATCTGGAATAGTAACTGGTTGGTTGAAATTAGAACAACCGAAGAATGATGTGCTCATGTCGATGCAGTACTTCATTGGGTCATAATACTCATCAGGCGCGTTCGTGATAAGGCTTGGATTGCAGATAAATGTGTCTGTAAGTGTATTACACAAATGATACATTTCGTGTGCGTTATAAATGTAAAGTTCCTTAGCGTTTGTAATTACATTATTTTCCCAAGTATTTACACCAATGCTTGCTGAGTTATTCCAAACGCCATCTCCTTGAACACCATAAATTGTACTTCCATTTACGAAATTATTCGTTACACTGTCTGCGCCTAAAATAAGTGAGTGTGTTGTCATTTGCTGGTTCAATCGAGTCAGATTTACCCAGACAGAATAAACTGGCGGTGGCAACATACTTGGTGAGTATCCATACCCTTGTAGATAAAGATTACCGTTTGGTTGTGTCAGATAGAAAATTGGCTTTTTCTTTTCATCCTTTGAAAGATTATTATAATCATCTTCCGCCATTATCGTATAGCTTGTAACATCAAGCCCATTAATCTTTGCCTGGTTATTTATGTAGAGGTTGTTTATATAAACGTTGTCCGCATCAATCAGACCCGGAATGTTCATCCATTCAGACTTACCGTTGACTACGCCCAAGACCTGACCGTTATTTCCTACGGCACCATTAATAGAAACAGTATCTACGTCAAGACTGTTTACAACTGCATTTGATACGTTCAAGTCTGTAACAGTTGCGTTCGTTGCAGAAAGATTAAGAGTCGTAAAGCTATTGTGTGTTTCGTTCAGTTCGTTATGAACGTTATTAACATAGTTGTAAAGATTACTAACGTTGGCATCAACATTGTTTACTGCATCATTTACATAGTTGTAAACATTGTTAACTTCTGTGTTCACATAGTCATAAACGTTGTCGAAGCGAACGTTAAGCTTGTTTGTTTTTTCAGCATCGTATTCTTTAAGCTGATTTAAAGTAATTA
>Ga0256407_10012640_pt1 | contig 11442 bp, 12 predicted proteins | sample RumenRJG_04DNA_FD_193489 | JGI IMG/M metagenome (GOLD analysis project Ga0256407, IMG submission 193489) | Bovine rumen microbial communities from Lethbridge, Alberta, Canada - RJG_04 | ecosystem: Host-associated > Mammals > Digestive system > Stomach > Rumen | place: Canada: Alberta... | reverse complement strand
CTAAGATAGGTGAAAAATCTGACATGGCAAAATCCTGAGCAACTTTTTGTTGCTCAGGTACTTAAAAAGTTATATTTGTAATAGTGTTGCGGAATTAAGGGTATTATTCTATCAGCAGAAGAACTGATGACCACTTGAAGCCTGTTCTTACTCCCTTGAATACCATAAACAAGACTACACCTAAGCAGAATACCGACAGGAGGCCTTCATAAACCTCCTGCGGTATACATCCACATAACGATACTCCGTCAACCCCTCACCAATGATAGCAATGCTCTTCCGTACCTTCCTATTCGCCGCTCTCCTCTCCATAGTACTCGTCCATATCCATATAAATACTATCCAGGAAAGGCAGGTTCACAAGTTTCTCCTGCCTATATGCATTGTACACTGACAGCGTCTTGTGCAACCCGAGTGTCGATAGCCTCACCAGCTGCGTCTCACCGCCATCGTTCTTGTCTGTAAACCAGATTACATCCCTGCGGATATAGTCCTCGTCCAGTAAGTTGATGTCGTGCGTCGATAGCACCAACTGCCCTCCATGCTTGCTGTTCACCAAGAACACCTTGATAAAATAAGAAAGCAACTCATAGTGAATGCTCGACTCCACCTCATCAATGGGCAGGATTAAACCACGAACCAAAAGGTCATACAGCAACGTAGCCAGCCCCATATACCGCTTGGTGCCCCTCGACTCCAATTCCTCATCCAGTTCCTTGTCGCCATTACTGGTATGATGCACAAAATACATCTCGTCCGAGTGAAGTGTCCCCTTCTTAAGAATTTCCTCCTTCGCCTTCTCCGGCATAGCTGGCGTATTCTTTATCATTAACTCCATCTCCGGAGTAATGGTCATCTCTTCCTCGTGAATAGAAATATCCGAAATATTGAAGTCTGATGCCCGTAGGAAATGCAAAATAAACTTCTTAAGCCGTCCATCCTTATTCCTTTGTATACGCCGTTTTGTAAAACTCATCAGACTGCTCTGCGGATACATGATAGGAGCAATCTTGCTGGAAAAGAACTCATACACCAAATTCAGCCGCGACTTCTCCACATTCGATTTTCCGAATGCGGCGATCACCGTCTGATTATTGATGGTATTACCAATGATAGCCTCCCTACTTTTTTTCACCAGCCCCACCTTACCACCAAAAGCGATCTCTGTTGATGCCGTTTCAGCATTGTAAGTACGCTTATACAACAGTGTAGGCTGAACAGAGGAATAAACCTGCAAAGTTTCTTCGTAGATAACCCTATTGTTCAGCACAAGATTGAGCTTATACTTTTCGCGGTTCAAGTAGAACGTCATTTCAAATGACGTCCGCTCCTTCTCCGACACATCATCCAACAAGAACGGCACCACACCTATTTCGTCGCCCTTTTTCAGGCTGTCATTCACCATAAACTGCGCAAAGAAATCCAACGCCTTCAGGACATTAGTCTTGCCGGAAGCATTGGAGCCATAGATGCAGCCTATCTTCAGCAGCGACACGCCATCAGCCACCTTCTCGGTATATATATCCCGCGACGTATCGTCGTTTGTGGGGACGAAACTCAGCGTCTGCTCTTCGCGCAATGAGTAGAAGTTTCTGATTTTGAATTCCGCTATCATAATTGTTCAGTTTTTAAAGACGGCACAAAGATACAACAAAATTCCCAAATCGCCGAATTTATTCGTAATTTTCGATAATTTTTTCACGAATTTTGTAGATAAAACCTGCCATCTTGTCACTCTTTGACGCTCTGGCACGTCAATTGCAGAAAACAAATGGCAGCTAAAGTTCCAGAGCGCCTATGCTGTCCAGGTAAAAAGCTCGCTGAACTGTCAGGGAACAGGAGTTTCAATAATACTTAAGTATTATGACATATCTTGTACATAATCTTCAGGAAGGTAGCAGACCAGGCAGCTGGATCAAGTATTGGGAAGATGCTACTGGACAAAAGGCTGGTTTCTGCCACAAAGTTGGTTGTCTTGCCCTGGCAACTGATGGTGCCCATGTCCAACTTTCCAATTCAACTGACCGCAGATGGTGGATTGTCCCTCTATGCCATTCGTGCAATTGTCAGTTCGGTTCGGAGTTCACTGTCACGGGACCACTGGTAAGCGCAACTGATCCCAACGTCATTCTCTGGTAAACCTTCAAAACAGCCACGATAGTTACCGCTACCGGGGCTGTTCACACCAAAACGGATAGTCCAATCCGAAGTCAAACCCGAAGGCCTTGGACAAGCCTTCACAGTTCGTCTGAAAGGAGCAGCAAATCGACTATGGCTCGTACAGTTGAAAAAGCAAGAAGCGCGAAAACAGGTCGCTTCATCCCGATGAAGGAAGCAGAGAAGCATCCTCAAACAACCGTCGTTGAAAAAGTAAAAGTTGGCCCAACGAAGCACCACAAGTAACTTCTCCAATGTACTCTGATTGCAAGAGGGCTTATCAAGGTGGCAGCCAAGATAAGGCCTCTTGTTTTTATATCGTCTCCCCTTCAAAAGTCATTTTATTCTATATTCATGCAACACTGCTCCTTCAAAAAAGCAGCCAGCTTCACGTGCGGTTTAAGAAATTCGTCAAATGCCTTCTGCGCGTATGGTGCCAGCCAACTCTCACATCCTTTTGGAGGGGTCATTCCTATATCAAGGCAGTCCGTATAGTCCGATGCCATCATATATGGCCCGTTCATATAGAACATAAACGCGATGTGCACCATCATTATTTGATTCAATATCACCGAGGCATTTTTCAACTGTTTCTCCCTGCCCTGCAAATAAATGTCTGGGCAGTTCAGGAGTATGCTGTAGTAACTGTCGGCATGAACGTGATTATCCAAAAATCTTCTGTTTTTCTTCAGATACGAATCCCATCCAAAGCAAGGATATAACTCTTTGGTCGATTTCGATTCTTTCAGTACAGTCAGAATTTTCTCTGTTTTCGGTATCCAGTGCTGGCTTTTGAGCCACTCGTCCACGTCTTTCACCACCCGATTTTCCTTCCAGTCAAATTTTTCCTCCCTCACCACGTTCAGGTATATTTCCACCAATACCAAGTCAAACAGCTTTCTGATTAATACGAAGGCATCTGATATATGACCTTCCTTCAATAGCATTTTTATACTCTCCAGCGTGCTATGAATAGACATATATATTCTTGCTGCATAGTTCCCTATCGTCATTGTGCCGTTGGGCATAAAGCTGAAGCTTGTATCTGAAAGCCCTTCATAGTAGTCCTTCATCCTATCGATGAGCCCAAAAACCTCGTGCTTATGATAGGTTTCGCATTTCACCTGACTGTAATCAATATACATACATGAATATAATTAAAAAAAAGCCGAAAGCTGGCCATTTCTCCGATTTGCTGAAAAATTACAGTTTTTCAATACCACGTAATGCTCCAACCAAAGGTTTCAAGAATGATATCGTATCATCCATTTCTACTTTCATTAGCTTAGGAAACTTACAATTCTTCTTTCCTTCCAAAACAGCCTCACTACTGATGCAATAGTTTTCAGCACCATCCTTCGTCACTTTTTCGAATGAAAGCAGTTCAGAATGTGCACTTTCTCTCCTATACGAATAATCTTGATTGAGTATCTCGGGGTCATCATAAATCAACATTTCACCCACATAGAATACCGCAATAATCGGTACACCACTTTTAATCTCTTCAGCTATCTCTTGTATTTTCCTATAAGTTGTAGTTTTGATACTTGCGTAATACATCACCATCGATAATGTACCATCTTTTCTCAAGGATAAAAGTGTAGGAGCTATCTCCCTTTGTTGGTGGAATGCGAAACAATGCATCTTCTCAAAGGCCTCAAATGTCTCATCGATAAAATCTCCTCGTTTCTCTACTTGGAGCATTTTGCACAAAATGGTGTAGGGAACAGCCACTTTGAAAGGTGTTATCAATTCGAATCTTTCACCCTTCTCAAAGACTCGGTTTTTGCTATAAAAAACATAATCATCAATGAACCAAAAATCCTTTGGACCATTATGAAAATGCAATCCCTTGATCTTCTGTAAGACCTTTTCTCTTGCCACGGATGATTCACTTCTGATCGTTTTGCTCAGATTATCTAGCAACCCCAACACCGAGTCAATGCCCTTGTCTATAGTCGTAAAGATGTTTCTTTCAGATCCGACCTCTCTATAAATAAATTCTACAGAAAAGAAAACTTCGATGGCCGGTATCTTCTCAATCACATCCTTTATCATTTCAATAAGAGAGGAATAGCCAACCTCGTCAGCAATAGTGTAGGAATCCGTTGAAAACACGCCAGCACCATTTGGATGATAAAGCGTCAGCCTCAATATCTTCTCCAGGTTAAATGGCTTTTCTTTCAGGACTTCATTTCTCTTCGCAACCAACCATGAGCAATCATCGTTCTTCAAATGTTGTTCTCTTAATGCTTCATATTCTCCGAAGTGATCCGTATGCGCCAACGACTTTTGCAGGACAAACGTAACATTTCGGAATTCCGACAAGAACGAATCCAAGCAAGCTATATTCTCAAAAAGATCCTGCTCTTTATTGAACCGTTCAAGGTTTTGCAAAGCTGCAAACAATTTCTGATATGCCGGCAACAACAAGTCTTCCATAACATACCCTTTCAATACAACGCCTTATCGTCCAAAGCAGAATGAAAGACTTCCTTATTGAGCCCATACTTCTGCAGCACGTCCACAACCAGTTCCTTGAACCACGATTCTGCCATGGGCGACACAAACACCGATTCTATCAATTCGTCCAAATCAACGGGGAGCAACATAAACTCTGGTGGCGTCGGGGATAAACCACCATCAGTAATAACCCTGACTCTCACCTCGTGTTCGTATTCAAACGACAGCCTTTTTCTCCACAAAGCCTCATTGGCGTTTGGCCACTCCTTGGAATAGTCAATATATGATATTCTACCAATCTCAGCAATGCGGCCTATAGCTTTCTTGAGCCGACCGACTGTCGTTTTGATGGCAACACCCTTCACATCCCCTCCAGAGGAATATAACTTCCACATCGCGACAGATTCATATGAACCTTCAAACCAACAATTCAAAAAAGAATTCTTCCTAATCATCTGGATGGCATAATGCTCATTTTGGATCAGCTGTTCGCTAACAGGCCTACCTTCAAGGCATTCAGTATAATAGTCCCTTAAAGCCTCGTCATATTTGTCAGAATCCTCAAGAGAGCATACCGCCCCCTCAAACTGATCTTCAAACTTGTCAGCCCGAGTCATATAAAGAGCTTTTTCCTTCAGCAAAGAAATGAACTTAGCCAAGTCTAGAAAGCGCCAGATCACAGAATCATCTTTAGGAATCTCGTAATCCGTATAGAATAACTCTCCGTCAATTGTTATGGTGTCCTTCATCTTTGGTATTTTCTATCTTAATGCATTACCCCGCTTTTATGGCTTCACCCCATCACTGTCTTCGTCCTTCTTCCCACATATGTCACAAAGAACCTTGGGGCATCCATCGGGAAGATGGCTATCAGGCGGGCATACTCGCCAAGGCGACGGAAGAAGGTGATGCTCTTCTCCACCAGCTTCGGGTATTTCGAGCGGTAGGAATTGTCCTTGTTGTGCCCGAACTGACGGAGCAGCGAGTACAGAGCCAAGCTCGCTTGTGCTTTGTCGAGTCGTGACGGAAGTCGACATCAGTCAAGTTCCCTGCCTCCATCACCACACGGGAGATCCGACGGGCCTTCCGCCGCAAGGACGGTTTAAGGTTCCACGTTTCAGGTTTCAAGTCAAGGTCTTCGTTATCGTTATCGTTAAAACACAGCCATCACATCCCCCTCCCCCAGCGGTTCCCACCGTCCGTCCTTGCACTCCAGCAGCACCGTGCCGCTCCCCAGCGAACGAAGCGAGTGCCGCTGCATCGCGGGCACGTTCAGCACATTGCCTCCAGGCATCATATCCACCATCTCCACCAGAGCACCCGAGTCATCATACAGATACTCCTCGAAATGCCCACGCACGCACACCACCGTCTCCGACGACGACCTGTGCCGGTGGATAGGCATCACCGTCCCCGGCTCGATGGCGTTCAGCATCCGCTGCGAGCCGTCTTCCAGCGTATTCCGCAAGTCGTAGTTCATCCGCAACCGGGGCGAAGCCTTCGCCACTGCGGTCAGGGAGTCCAATATCTTCTGGTCGATAATCATATCCGTATAATCTCTAAACTTTTAAGCTGTAAGCCCATAAGCCACTCTCACCCCAGCCTCGGCTGCCGCTCGAACACAGCTCCCAGCACCCATTCCGATAGTGCCCTAATCCAGGTCATATCCGTGAAGAGCTTGTACTTCCAGCGGGCACGCCAGTAGTTGCCGGCCAGCTGAAGCTTCGCCTTCAGCCCGTGGAGCGACTCGTGCACATCCAGCGGAGCCCACACGTCCGAGAGCATCCGGCGGTCCGCAGGTGTCAGGCCGTCAGCGGTCAGCTCCCCCACGAGGAAGCGGCCCAGCCGACTGTACGAATCATAAAACTTCCTGAAGCCATACTCGTCAATCAAGCCGTCAAACGCCTCCCAGTCTATCTCCTCACGGTGCCTGCGGCTGAACATCGTCCAGTCCAGCACGTGCCTCCACGTCAGTCCCTCGTGCAGGAAATGCGAATACGCGTGCTCAATCAGGAACAAGGCCGACGCCATCACCGGTGGCCGATACAGCCATGTCCCCTCGAAGCAGTCCTCGCCCGCATCTTCAGCAATCATCGCCTGCAGCCGTCTCTCCAATATGCGCAACGTCCTATTTCCCCTGAACGGCGTCATAAACCGGTGATTCTCCACCGCCAGCCCTGGCAGATGGAACGTGCTGTTTTTGTAGAAGCCCCTGTCAACCTTAAACCCAGCCTCTTCCACAATCCAGTTTCCCTTCTCCCATACTTCCTCAGAGACTTGAGTGGTTTCTGTGTCATCTGTGCTTTCTGTGTGATCCTTCAGGAAACAATCCATGTCCACGCTCCGCCGATGCTCCGGCCTCGGGTAGCACTCTGCTACCACGGCCCCTTTCAGCACATACGTCTGGATGCCGTGCTGATGAAGCAGCAGGCCCATCTTCGCCGCAGCGAGCTCCTGCACCGCATACTGCTGCTCCGACTGAATCAACTGGCCGATGCTCTGCAGGATTGCCTTCTTCTCCGGCCTCAGCTCCCGGGGCAGCTTCTCCACCCCGTCCAGCATCACCCCCAGCAGCCCCTGCTCATTCGCAATGCTCTCCAGCGCCTGCCAATCCTTGGCAGACAGTTGTGGGATCAGGTCAATGGAATAATCAGCGCAGCCTAGTCCAAGCCGCACCAACCGCAGGAATAATTCGTGAATATTCGTCGTCATTCGTGTTCTCAAACCTCATTCCGCACTTGATGCGGAATCTCTGTGATTTCTGTGCTATCTGTGTGACACAATAGCCCCATAAGTATTCTCCACCGTATAGTTCGCCTTCAGGAACTCATACCCCTTCTCGCCCATCGCCTTGCGGTCTGCCGCAATCATCCTGTCGAGGATGGCAGTGAAGGCCTCCACCGAGTTGCTCTCGCACCAGTAGCCGAAGCCGTTCTCCTCCGCTATCCGTCCCATATCCGTGTTCGGGTCCGTGGCGCACAGCACCGGCATCCCATTCTCCAGATACGACAGCAGGCGCGATGGGAAGTTCGGTATCGTGAACCGATGGTCAAGGAATATCAGTCCCACATCGCACGACCGTACCAGCATGTCATAATCCTCCTTAGGCAGTCCCTTCATCACTGTAACGTTAGTGTGATTCATGCCATTCGTTTTCACATCATACCACTCCTGCAGTTTTGGCAGTTCTGTACCTGTTCCCACCACAACGAAGTGACAATCTGTTCTACCTTTCACCGCATCCAGACAGTTAATCAAATACGGTATTCCTTGGGGCTTACCAAGATTGCCGCCATAGATAAAAATAGGTTTATCCTTTGGTAGCCCATATTTTCTCCGTATATAGTCGCTCTCCACCAGTTTCTTGTTGCGCGCGTCAACATCTTTCAACATACTTTCGTCAATCAATTCGATTGAGTTTGGAGCTACCTCCACTCTCTCCCGTGCAATCTCCGGGTTATGCCGCAACAAGTACTCCACATTCGCCGGACTCATACACCCGATATGGTCGCTCATTGCATACAATTTCTTCTCCTTCCTGCGGAAGAACCTATACAGAAGACCTTTCACGCCTGAAGTACTCATCATCCCCAGGTCCACCGCATTTTGTGGAAAAATATCTTTTAGCAGCAAATACGTCATCGCTTGCGGGTTCTGCCGCTTCAGATAGGCAATCACCTTCGGGAACGTGATGGGCGGCGTTGAATACAGCACCAGGTCAAACTTTACGTCTGAAAAAAACTTCTTGATAGCAGATGTAAACTGATCCTCCACCAGCACCTGCCCCAGCCCCTTCTCGATAGCATTCGTCTTCTGCAGGTTCAGCGTCTGCACGCCAAGAATATGTACCCCTCCCCTACCGTTAATGTCAAGGTTATCGTTATCGTTAACGTTAAGGTTATCGTTAACGTCAACCAACTTTGTTGGTTCCCCCAACCTCCGCTCACGTGGAGTCACGATATACACCGTATGCCCCTCATCGCGGAACTTCCGCATCAGGTCTTGATAAATTCCCCTGGACTCAATGCCAGTGATACGTACCATCGTAAGAAATATAATGTTCATCTTGCTGTATTATACTTTATGGCCGGAAAGAATCCGCTTCCCCTCGGCCAACCTTAATATCCGTTCCAAAGACTGTCGTGCAAGCACCTTGTCTGCATGAGGCAACTGCGTGTTGACCTTCACCCCGGGGATATAAGCATCGCCCGTAAATATCAAGTCGCCCACCACCATCGTCAGGCAGCCGGGATTATGCCCTGGCGTCTCGTAGAACACCATCTGCGGCTCATCCTCAAACAGCCGCACCTCGTCACCCTCATGCACCACGACCACGTTGTCACCTTCATACCGCATCGGGCTCTCGTGATAGCGTGACATATTCAGCTTGTCCGAGGCCAGCGACTCCTTGCCGTATTCGGTAGCATAGACCTTGCAGCCCGGAAAATACTCTACCAAAGAAGGCAACCCGTAGATGTGATCGAAATGCCCGTGGGTGATCATCACGCCGGCAACGGTCAGCCCCTTCTCCTTCAAGAAAGCAAGCACCGGCTCCACGTCACCTATGTCCACTAGCCATGCCGACCCACGCCCCTCCTTATAGAGGATGTACGTCTTCGACGTGAAGATGCTGTTGACAATCTCTTTAATCCGAAGCATTATTGCTCCAAGCTCTTCTGAATCCTTCCAATCAGACCCGTCAGCACCTGACCGGGGCCGCACTCCACAAACTCCGTCATCCCGTCGGCAATCATATTCTTCACGCTCTGCGTCCAGCGCACGGGCGAAGTCAGCTGCTTCAGCAGATTCTCCTTGATTTCCACGGGGTCAGTGTGCGGCTTTGCATCTACATTCTGATACACAGAACAAATCGGAGCGGCCACGGGCGACTTCTCAATGGCCGCAGCCAGTTCCACCCGCGCCATCTCCATCAGCGGCGAATGGAAAGCACCACCCACGGCCAACGGCAACGCTCTTTTTGCACCGGCCTCTTTCAGCTTTGCACAGGCCTCCTTCACAGCATCCACATTGCCCGAAATCACCACCTGCCCAGGGCTGTTATAGTTTGCAGGTACCACGACGCATCCCTCTTTGCTCACCTCTGCGCACACCTTCTCAATCGTCTCGTCGGGCATCCCGATGATAGCTGCCATCGTCGAAGGTGCCGCCTCACAAGCCTTCTGCATGGCCATGGCACGGGCATAGACCAAACGAAGGCCATCCTCGAAAGTCAGCGCACCAGCTGCAACCAAAGCGGAAAACTCGCCAAGGGAGTGACCGGCCACCATATCGGGACGGAAATCTTCCATGCAGAGTGCCGAGATAACTGAATGCAGGAACACAGCAGGCTGAGTCACCTTAGTTTGCTTTAGGTCCTCATCCGTGCCGTTGAACATGATGTCTGTGATGCGATAGCCCAGGATCTCGTTTGCCTTGTCAAACAGTTCCTTCGCTTTCGCGTTACTCTCATATAGGTCTTTGCCCATTCCAACGAACTGGGCTCCCTGACCGGGGAATACGTATGCTTTTGCCATTATCTAAAAATGTAATATATGCTTAGTCCTAACTGCCAAAACCTATCCACTAAAGATGGTTTATAGCCAGATTGTTTCATCAGTTTCACGACATCTTCGTAATAGGCTTTTCTCTTTCTATTTGCCAAGGCATAACCTATAGCGAAATGATACCGCTTATGGAAATAATCCCAATCGAAGATGTCTTTATACTGTTCCTCTTTATTTAGGAAGTGCAGTGACAGCATCGTTCTGCGACATTTTTCACAGCGTCCGCAATTCAACACTTCAACATTGCTCCGGTTGTCGTTATAATTGTTTTTTAGAATCTCTCGCCAGCAGACATAGAGTCTGTTATACGTTTCAGGAAAGTCGGCAATATACTTCGTCTTATCTACTCTGGAAAATGCGGCCTGACCAATTAACAAATCAGTATTTTCTGTTGAAAAGTAAGGCACCAGTGCGGATTCGAAATACGCTGCATCGTGCTTTATTTTAAGGTGACTGACATCAACCGTTGATGCGTAATAATATCGTCTAAACAGTTTCTGAAGAGCAAGTACTGTAGCAGAATTACGTGACTGGTTGCAGTGGTCAAAATTCCACCCTTCATATAATTTCCCTATATTTGAACTAATCCTTACAAGCGGCAGCTGCTTATACGCTGCATACTCTTGTATCATGGGTAAATCATGCTCGTAGCTGACAGTCGCTTTCTCCGTATCGTTTCCCAAAGCTCCAACATTGAAATATGTCAAGTGTGTCAGACGGAAGTTTGTTGGCGTATCTGGTTGCAAGTGATATAGAATAGACCCAAAGCTATCTACACCCAGTGAACAACCGGTACCGACAGCAAATGGCTTTTCCGTTTCAGCCATTAGTACGCTGTTGTCTAGCTGATTGCATGTAAGTTTGATTTGTTTATGACCGAATCCTGCCGAGAGCAGAGGTATCACTTGGTTGACAAGATTGAAGTACAAACGCTCGCTAATAGGTGCCTTCACCTCAATGTCATGCCCTTCTTTCATTGCATATTGAAGAACACCAAGCAAAAAGGCATCTGCACGCTCAAACGTCAAATACTTGCCCCATTCTACAGGCGTTGAATAATATAAAACCTCTTCACGATTATCTATCAGAATCGTGGATTCAACACGAGTTTCAATTTCTCCGCCTTTCAATAGGGGGGGGGGGTAATTATCAGCATATCAATAAGTTAATCGTTTATCAAATATTCATTCTCCACTCTTACACTTTCAGCCCCACCTCTCAACCGATTCACCAGCGCTTCATTGTCTATCGCCAGACA
>Ga0256407_10012639_pt1 | contig 11442 bp, 20 predicted proteins | sample RumenRJG_04DNA_FD_193489 | JGI IMG/M metagenome (GOLD analysis project Ga0256407, IMG submission 193489) | Bovine rumen microbial communities from Lethbridge, Alberta, Canada - RJG_04 | ecosystem: Host-associated > Mammals > Digestive system > Stomach > Rumen | place: Canada: Alberta... | reverse complement strand
CATTAAATAGCTGTCTGATTCCGCAACTATCATCGGTTAAACTGCTTTTTACAATGGCTTCAAATAATTCTTCAGAACAATCTTTAATATTGAACATTTCATTATAATTAACATTCTTATGATTTACAGTATAGAAGATTTTTAACATTTTTGGTCTCCGTTAAAATCTTGGGTATTTTTCATGGATAAACTTCATAACATTTTCTTTTCTTAACTCTAAGGATTCAGATATCAATGTATATCCACTATAACCCCAATGAAAGCTGGATGATTTGCCATCTTTTTTCAGAGTTGTTAAAATATAATCATAACAATTATAAATTTTCTTTCTAGTAACTGTAATGTATTCAATATCTCCATTTATAAATGGATATTTTGCACAAAGTAGTAAATCATCATTTTTTACTTTAATTACAATCTGATCATCTTCATAAGATGAAATCCTAAAGATTTTATTTAAATTCTTGTATTCCATTTTGAATCTCCGTTTGAACCTAAATCTCTTTGTTTGCGATCTTGGCTAACTGACCGCAGTATTTAACCATCTTTTTTCTAGCAATGTAGATTTGTTTAGATGATAAAAAACCTCTAGCTAAAAAGAACTCTGCGAATGATGTTAAGATTTCAGAGTCAACCTTATTAAATCCTACACCATTAGACTCCTCAGTATAACCATGCATCTGCTCTCGGTCGGTTTGCTTTTTATAAATAGCAACTACTCCGCGAGCTAGCCATAAATCATTGGTTAAGATTTTTTCTTTAATAAAGTCTTTGGTGTAAATCATATTGATTCTCCGTTTGATCTTATATCTATATTATAGATATTTTTCTCAAAAGTTCAAGATTTTTTCGAAAAAAAATTCATGAAAGATTTTTCTTTCATGAATTTTTATCAAAAGTTCAGTTATTCTGTAATGTATAATGTCTAATGTCTAAAAATTTAAGATAATTTTCAGCTTTCATCCTTTCCTAATCTGACAAAGTACAAACCATTTTTCTTATTCAAGAGTTCCCTCATTAATATAGAGAACTCTTTTGCATTCTTTGGTTCGTATAAAGGAATGTCAAGTATATCATTCATATAAATATATAAAGATATATTTTACAGAGGTTTAAAAATGCAAACATTTAAAGAGTTTCTTGCAGAGAAAGATATGTGAAGGAGTGAATATAGATGATAAATGTCATTTTTGATGGTGGAGATTTTACTAAAATTAAAGGGTTGTTCCCTGCCGAATCTTTTACTGATGGTGTAACAGTCGATTGGCTTGGACATACATGGACTGCTAAAACTGGTGAAATATATGGTTCTCAAGTTGGTGCGTCTGCAAGCAATCAGTATTGGTTAACAAAATCAAAATATTCAAATGGTTATTACATCTTAACAAATGAAGATGCTGTAATTAAGAATAAAAGATTTATCTTTGTTGCAGAGCAAGTGCTTTCAGGCACAGGCACAAATGACGGTGCTGAATGGGGTGGATATAAAACCACTAATGGTAGTGGCGCAACTGGTGAAGTGGTAGGCACTTCCAAGAGCAATACAGACATTCTAATTTCCGCAAAACTTTCTCCACAATCATCTAATCATGCGATTGCAGTACAATGGGTGAGAAGATCTGGTAGGTATATAGGTAGTAACAACCCTACATGTCCAACCACTTTTGATGGAGTAGAAGACGCAGGAATTTGTGATTTACCTTGTCCTCAGACTTTGTACACTATTTGGCAAGTCAGGGACTCTCTACCTCAGATAAAGAATGCAAGTGGAGCATCAGCCAATAATTCGTGGCCTCGTGGTGGTACTTTCTATAATGTCTGGACATCAAGGTACTGGCATGGCACTCACGTATTTAATGTCAGCAATAATGGAAACTATGGCGGAACAGCTCCTAAGACGCACTTGCTGGGTGTAATTGCCGTTAAAGAAATCGGATATTAATCTTTAATTTTCATCATACCCAAGTCTGACAAAGTACAGACCATCTTTCCTCTGTATTAGATCACGCATTAAATAATCGAATTCTTTAGCGTTTTGAGGTTCGTACAGAGGAATTTCCAACATCTCACAAATTTGCTGATCATACTTGACTAAGTGACCTTTGCCATATTGTAAGTAACAGCCATTAGCTCCTGCGTTGCAGAAAATCATAGGAGCATATTTTGATCCGAATTCTTTAGCTGAGTAGATAATCTGTTCTAAGGCTTTATAGATCACAAATCCACAGACACCATAAATCACTACAGGTCTGCTTGTATAAGCAATTCCTGTAGCAACATTCACTGAGTTTTCTTCTTGGATTGAACAGTCAATGATTTTATTTCCTTTGTATGGAAACATATCATTATGAATTAGATAGAATCCTAGCTCTTGCTGTAATTTATATAGAGTTTTTCTCATTATTTAAATGGAACTTTGTAAACTTTTAAATTTAGTGGTGTTGCAAATCCACTTGCTGTTACATAAGTAATACGTAATCTATGATCTTTATGGATTGTTCCTGACATTGTATGAAAATCTTCTGTTCCTGCAAAAGCAGTAACTTTATTCATGATATCTCCACCACTATTACTATCTTTCTCTAACTCTCTCAGAAAGATTGTAGCTTTATGTGTTGTATCCGTTTTAAACTCAAGATAAACGAAATAATCATCTTCGAATGATGATGAAATTAAATCATTCCAAACTCCATCTTGTGTTACAGAATAATTTAACTGAGATAAAATTTCAGTTTTACGTAGGTAGTCAGGAACTCTCGATTTAGCTATTTCTATTTTTTTTGTCCAATCTGTAATGATGTAATTTCTGACATTTTAGAAAACTCCTCTTTATAAAGAAATATTTTCTTTATTTATACAAAGAGGAATTAGCTAGATAGAATCCTAACTCTTGCTGTAACTTGAAAAGTGTTGCCCTCAATTATTATATCCCAATCAGTTTTTCGTACAATCTGATACATTCGTTTTCGGTTAATCGAATATCAAACGATTGAACTTGACCTTTGATTTTTCCATGTCGTTTAAACGTTAGTAACTCTATGAGTGAACGTTGACTGATTTCAAAGTCCATCTGATTTGAGGTGTTAACATAACATGAGAAATTCCATTGAATTTCATCATGATTGATTTCATTTTCAGAAATCACTTTGTCAAAGACTTTTTCGAAAACCTTAACTGCCACTTCTGAATAATTTTTCTTGATTGAAGAAAGTAATTCAAGTTCATCTTTAGAGTAATTGATGAAATTAAACGAAAAATCATACCCCATACCTGCATGTTCACAGGTATATTTCTCATGCTTATTTGTCAAATGATATTTACCTTTTATCAGTTCTGATAACTCAGATTTGATAACATCGGCAAAAACATCAATGAATCCGAAGCAACTATCTGAAGTCATGATTTTATCAGTCAATTCATGGATATAGTTTTCATGAATTGTTTGTGCATGGATTTCATCGTCAATCCGTGCTTTCTCTTTATCGAGATCAGCCTTTAGATCAAGTTTAAATATATTCTTCATTATCTGACTCTGTATTCTTTGACCTTGTATTCAACTGAAAGTCCAGCATTTTTTGAACTTGTCTTACGAAGTTCAGCTTTTGAACGATGAATGTTTGAACAGTGGAAATGCTCAATATAGATCGTTGCATCGTCATCTAACTTGTCTAATTGAAACAGAATTTCTCTAAGATCATTTTCTAAATCTTTTTTGTCAAAAGTACCGCAGAACATTTACTCCTCGCAGTGAATATCAAAAAATTCAAAACCTTGCTTTTCAAGGAATACACAAGCTTTTTCAGCATTCAAAATCTGTTTTATCAATTTTATGTCAGGATTTCTTAAAAAGAAATATCCTGTTACATCTTTATCATACACATAAACTTTAATATCTTTATCAATCACAATTTCAATATCATTATCGTTATCTATATAGAAATTAACGTCAGCGCACAATGATGGACAGATCAAATCAAAATCATATTCAACAGCTTTCAAAAATTCAATCGCTTTCTTAATGACAGAAACATCTTTATAGACCTTTTTATGAGCATCTTCAGAAATTGAGTAATACGGATCAATGTCCGAGTATGTTAGATCTTTAAATGACTCTATGAGTTCTTCAGATTCAATCAAATTTTTCATCTTTCAATAGCTCAAATTTTTTCTTTAAATTCAACAATTCGTAACGTTCATTTGTTTGTTCTTCAGTCAATCTTTGATCGATTTCTAAAGCATTCAAATCATGGATTCTCATGTTAACAGTTTTGACCATCAGATTCAAGTCTGAGGTGTTCATAGGTATATAAACAGTATTTCCAAACATCATTTTTCTAAAGTTACTTTGATTACAGGATTTTCATGCAAAAAATGACCTTGTTTACAAATTGTTGCTTAAACAAGCAAAACTTGCTTTTTAAGCAAGTCTTTGTGATTATCAAGGATGTCTGAAATCTGATAAAGAATCGGATCATCAATTACACCAACATTAACGAAAACATAGTCCAAATTGGACATGCATTCAAAAAGTTTTTTCAATTTCATAAGAAACAATCCAAAGCCATATAAAACACTGTACCAATGATTAAGATTGCGAATAAGTTTAATGCCAAAACCATGAATAAAGCATTTTCTCTCTTAAAATGAGTCAGTTTATATAGATTCATCTTCAATCCTTGAATCCTTAACTAACTCAAATTCTTTGATAAATTTCTTTATAGTCTTAGTCTCAGGTTCACCATCAATTTCAATGTTGTAGCCATCTTCTAAATTATCTAACAGAGTGACTTTTGAAAATGTGACCTTTGTTTTCTTTAGATCGGTCACAATATAAAAATCAGAATTTCGCTTGTAAAGCGATCCTCTTTTTGGAACTATCATTCTTTTAAATCCTTATGTTTATTTTTTTTATTTTTTATTTATTTATTATATAAAATGAACGGTTTAAAAATTTAACCTAATTCAAGTTTTAACGTGTTCCATCAAAATGATCTAACAGCCAGATAGCTATTATTCCAATGACAAAAACTAAAATTCCAATATACAAGTCAAAAACCGCACAATCCATTAATTACCTTCCGTAATTTGAAAAACGATAGGCTCAACGTCTATCTTTGTGACAACATTCACATTTAACCTAAAGTCATATTTATATTTAGCATTATCAATTAAATATCTACGAATGTTAATGATTTTAAAAACGTTGTGATAATCTTTGCACAAATCCAAATACTTATGAATCAATGGAATATATTTGTTGTACTCAGACAGTTCATCATGTGTTTTAACAGGCAATCCTAAATTTGACTGATACCCAAAACCCATCTTGACCATTAAGATTGGTTCAGTTGGAAGTGTCGCATCGTATCGGTAATCAATCTCTTTAGATTTAATGAAATGTTTTGAAATTGTAAAAACAGTTTCTTCAAAGCACTCTTTATCAGCAAAGTAAATAATTGCGCACAAATCATGTAATTGCAGGATTGTGATAGGTTTTTGAGATCTCAAAGATTCATAGACTATGAAATCAGCTAAGTATTCTATTGATTTAAACATTAAAATTTGGACTAAGTTTAACAGTTAAACAATCAAAGTGTTCAGGTTCATTATTTCTCAGCTAATTCATCAAATTCTTTCTTGTATTTCTTTCGATTCTTCATCTAAAACCTCGAAACCTATTGTATACATTATACTTCCACTAAGTATAGTACCATATTGAAAATCAGCAAATGGTACTACATTAAACTGAACAACTTCTTTATCTAGATAATCATTAACATTTCCAATCTTATACAAAGGTGAACACTTATCAAATGAGAATGATGATTTAATTACACAAATCTTTGTATCTTTAATCTTTAAATGTTTATTTAAAACCTTAACAACGATAGCATCTTCAAACAATGAATATAGATAGTCTTCTAAGACTAATTTCTTATGCTCTTGAGGTTCTGCAATTCTTCTAGTCCAATGTGTCATTTAAGCTCTCTTATGTAAAACCATGCTGTTGGCAAATACTTGCAGATTAATCCAATCTTGCTTGGAAAGCGAATGTTGGAACAGTTCCAACCATCGAGATCAATTCTAGGTAAGTTTAAAAGTTCACCTCTTGAACCTTTGAAATTAACATCAACCGCTAATAATATATTATTCAAGTGCATTGACGCAATGCTTGAGATTGCTTCTTGAACCACGCCCATATTTAATTGAGCATCTGAGATAAAGACAAAAATTTTTTTATTAGGATTTGCTATAGCGATTCCTTGTGCAATTCCCAAAGCATTCCCTAAAGTGAAATCAGCGTAATCAATAAATGGCAATGATTCATGTTCAATTCCGGCTTTATCATAATTAATGATTAAATTATGATATTCTTTTAGATTGGGATCGTTTAGCCATGTTTCAAGCATTGGAGTACAGCCATAAGGTTTGCCGATCAGCTTGTAATCATAATCTTTGACGACATTCCAAAGATCAGCAAAGTACCACGAAATGGACTTTGCTGATTTTGGATGGGTTTCAAGGTGTTTTAATTTTTTGACATTCTTTGTATTCATGAACCGCTCTTTTGAAATCTTCAATCAGCTCAGGATATGTTTTGCCTTCATAGATAAACAAATCTTGAATGTTTAAAATCTTACCATGAAATGAATCGGATGTTTTATCATATTCAACAGATCCTTGAAAATCCTTATATTGCAATTCACCGTTTGCTAAAAACTCTTTGAAATCACTCATTCAATTTTTTGAAACCTATATCTAATGAAAAATCCATTTCAGTTAATTTTTTGTACAAATTAAGCTCATTTTCAAGATTAAGAATACAAAAAGTTAACTCTCTGTGAACATTATATAATGCATCGGTGAAACTTATATAATAGTCTGAAATGTACTCAGAGATTTCATATAATGCTTTTGCAGTTATTTCTGAGTACACTTTATCAGTTTTGATGTATTTAATAGCTTTTTTAATAATTTCTTCATCTGAGCGCGTTTTTTGAAGATTGATGAATGCGTTGATGATTTTAAGCTCTTGACGGTTAACCTTAAGATTCTCTCTAGTGTATTTGAGCATTTCAAAGGCATATTCCTTAGTTGAGTTGCTGAACTCACGAGGTTCACTGAAAAACCAATAATCGTTTTCCGATTGGTTAATTAATGCTAACAACTCTTTAGCTTGTTGGTATTTTTTGTAATCTTCAATCATTATTAAATCCTTTTTATTATACTTATATTATAAATTTTTATCTAAATTTTGAGATAATTTTGATAAAAATTTATGAAATAATTCTAAATTTATAAATTTTTATCAAAAGTTGATTTTTTAATGTGTATTTAGTATTTTATATATTAAAATTCAACGAAATATTTTTCTCCTTAAAGGCGATCGAAAGATCGCCTTTTTTATCCTATAATGTCTATAATGTATTATAAATAAGCAAAGCTCTGTTGTAGAATTGTGTTGATCTGCATAATCTATTTAACAAATAAATCGTGCAATATAAATAACAATATGGAAATAAGTTATAACTTCATCTTACATAGACAAAGAAATAAAGAGGTCTTTGATTATCTGAAAGAACAGATGTTTTGGTCAGCTCGGTTGTACAACCAAGTACTCCAAATACATAATGAAATGTATTGGAATTGTTCTGTAATTTATAACTATCAGATGATGGAAAAGCTTGTAAAACAACTTGTTGTAAACAACTATTTTTACAAGCTCAAATCTGGTGTTGCTCAACAAACAATTAAAGAATTCTATTCAAACTTAGAATCCTACTTTTCTGATCTCAGAGAATACAAATTAGATCCAAAGAAATTCAAAGGAGTTCCAAGACCTCCAAAGTTCAAAGGTCGTTACAATACTTGTGTATACACATATGTTTGTCTGACGATTGAAGATGGGGTAATTTACCCTGCTAGAAATTTAGCCATTAAACTTCCTCAAGACAATTTCCACGATTTTGCGTGTACGCATAAAGGTGGAAAACATGAATACAATATTAAAGATGTCAGGTTTAAATACCTATCTAAAAACAAGATCAAAGTTATAGTTGACTATGAGACTGATGAATTGAATAAAACCTTAGATAAGAATAACTTTATTGGAGTTGATTTAGGTTCCAGAGGTCTTATGACAGTTGTGTCTAAAGACAAAAGTTTCATATTTGATGGAAAATATATAGGTAAGATACATCGTGAATGTAATTATCAGTTAGATAAGCTTAAATCAGATAGAGACCTCCATAAATCTATCTTTAGATATGATTCTAATCAAATTAAAGAATTATATCTAAAGAGAGATTTTAAAATCTCTTCTTATCTGCATTTATGTTCTAAAAGACTTGTTGAGTTTTGTGTGAAACACAAAGTACAAACAATAGTTATGGGTTATAATCCGAGTTGGAAAGAATCCATCTCTAAGAGAACATCTCGGTTTCAAAACCGAAGGTTCAATGAAATACCATTCTTAAAACTCATCAAACTATTGAAGTACAAATGTCAAAAGGTTGGGATAAGACTGATCACACTTAACGAATCTTTCACATCTAAGTGCTCCGCACTACATCTTGAAAAGATCTGTAAGCATGAAACCTATCAAGGTGTTAGATATGGTGGATGGTTCAAGTCTGATAAAGGATTTCTAAATGCTGATATTAATGGAGCTATCAATATTTTACGAAGATTTGTCAAGGACAATGATTTCGTAAAGAGATTGATAAGTTCCAAACATATTTTCAATCCAAAGAGATTAAAACTGGCAGAGATTTGCTGTAAACAGCAATATTGCGCCCTTGGTTTTGGCTAACCTTTAGGTTTCGATCTATAAATAGTTGTAGGTTATGTTGTATCAACACAATTCTACAACAGAGCCATAAGCAAATATGTTTTAATTTGGTTGCTGATATGAAATTAGAAGAATTTTTAGATACTGATTTAAGAGACTATGCGAGTTATTCTAATATTAGAATGATCGCTAGTTATATCGATGGATTAAAGAATGGTGCAAGAAAAGTCATTTATACAATTTTAGAAAAAAATATTAAAACACCGATTAAAGTTTCTCAACTAGCTTCAAAAGTTTCAGAATTTACGGAATATTTACATGGTGAAACTGGGTTGGTGAGCGCGATTGTCACATTAGCGCAAAACTTTGTTGGAACAAACAACTTGCCGTTATTACAAGCCAAAGGCAGTTTTGGAAATCGTCACGATCCTTGCCCTTCGGCATCAAGATATATTTTTACACATGGGACAGAAGCCTTTTTTAAATTATTTAATAAAGATGATCTCAATATTTTAATATCTCAAGAATTTGAAGGTCAAAAAATAGAACCGTTATTTTTTACCCCAAACTTACCGATGATATTGATCAATGGTTCTGAAGGAATAGCAGAAGGTTTTAAACAAAAAATATTACCTCGGCATATTAAAGCGGTTCAAAGATATATTTTAGATATTTTGAATGGTAAAGAGCCAGATGAAAGATTATTAACTCCGTATTTTAATGGTTTTAGCGGTTCTATAATTAAAGGTGATACCAATTGGTTAATTAAAGGAAAAATCACAAGAACAGATCGAACCCATCTAAAAATAACTGAAATACCGATTGGTTACGATTGGGGAACGTACATCAAAGTATTAGATGACCTAAAAGATCAAAATAAGATCAATTCGTATATAGATAAATCGGATTCGCAAAAAGACACTTTTGAGTTTATCGTTAAACTTGAGCAAAAGATTTTAGACGATTCATCGGTAGATGAACTTTTAGAACGACTAAAACTTATTAAACCTATAACTGAAAAGTATGTATGTATAGATGAAAATAATCGAGTTAGGGTTTTTGAATCCGCCAAAGAAATAATTTTATCTTATATAAGGGTTAAAAAGAAATATTTACAATTAAGGAAAGAGTATCAATTAGAAATACTTGGTAAAGACCTATCATTAAATCAAAATAAATTTAAATTTATTCAAGGCATCATTGATAATGAAATTATTATCAATAAACGTAAAAAGGCAGATATCGAAAAAGACCTCATTAAAAACAATTTTGATAAAGTTAATGACTCGTACGATTATCTTTTAAATATGCCGATTCATTCTTTGACGAAAGAAAAGCTCGATATTATTAAAAACAAGGTTAAAGAGATTAAAGATCAAATTAAATCGGTAACAAATACATCCGTAACGGAAATGTTCATTACCGACATTCAATCTATTTAGTCATAATATGTGTTGACATTGATCTTTATTTCGTCAACAACTACAACAACTGCATTGCGGTCAATGTAAAGATCGAAATAAAATGCACCATTCCAACCTTTTCTAGCATTTAAACCTAGAAATTCGAGGACGTTTTGACTAATAGACGATGAATTCCCATTTTTTATCTCGTATATGATGTCATCAGATGCGGTGGTAATTTTTAGATCGTAAGTATAGTCTTTTTCGTATGAATCCCCGTAAGCTTTTTCAACGTTGTTGATATCAATAGTAAGGATTCCTTTATTGTAATTGATTTTACAATTTTCGATATTGTATTCACCACATCTCTTCGATGAAGATACGATTTTTGCGTAGTCTTTGACTCCAGATTTGATTAAAGGTTCAGCGTTCGCTCCGTATAACTCTTTAAAATACTTTTTTGCGGTTTTAAAATTACTGCCGAACAATGAACGGTTATATCTAAAGAGACCCTCGAAGTCTTGTATGGTTGGTTTTCTTCCGGATATTTTTACATAGTTTAAGTCATGGTATTTTCCATCGACATTAGTTTTACGTTCCAACCCATTGCGACTTGCCCATTGTTGCATAATCCCGTAATCATATTTTGCTTCATCAAGTTGTTTTTCAGATTCGAGAAGCCATTCTCTAAAACTTAACATATAAAAGCTCCTTAACTGTTTTTCTATTATTTATAAATTTTGAACACACGTAAAATTTTCAATCTTTAAAATGTAATATAATAAACATATATTTTAATTTAAGGAGAATACTATGTTTGATGGAATTTTTAATAATATGTTTGGTCACTTAGGCGCAGGAATGTGCCGTTTGGGAATCAACGGCAAAATTGCAGTCAAGACCAATAATGGTTACAAAACCTACGATGTCAAAAGTGGCAGATTAACTAATGTTACTCAGTTCTGTTTCGACATCGGTCAAGAGATGTTCTTTGTTATGCCAACCACAAAAGCTAAGACTGGAGACATCTTATTAATCGATGGACATCCTAAGTGTGTTATTGAGAACAATAATAACAAGACCATCAAAGTCATGGATTACGAAAACTCAGCGATTCAAGAGATTGTGCCTGAACGTCATGTTTTCCTAGGACAGACTTACTTCTACAGAAAGATTGTTTCACTGTTCGGAGCTGATTTCTTAAAAGGCGAAAAAGGCATGGGTAAGATGATGAAAATCATGATGATG
>Ga0256407_10012638_pt1 | contig 11444 bp, 8 predicted proteins | sample RumenRJG_04DNA_FD_193489 | JGI IMG/M metagenome (GOLD analysis project Ga0256407, IMG submission 193489) | Bovine rumen microbial communities from Lethbridge, Alberta, Canada - RJG_04 | ecosystem: Host-associated > Mammals > Digestive system > Stomach > Rumen | place: Canada: Alberta | collected... | reverse complement strand
GCTGGTTTTTAGCGCCCTTAGTACCGCTGCCAGCGAGGATTGAGCGAGAGCGTGTCCAAGGTGTTTGTGCATATTGACGAGACGGATTATCTTTAACCACCTTTTGACCCCGACATCATACATATTTAAGGATCAGAGGCGAAAAGCCTCTGATTTTTGTTTTTGGCGAAAGGCACGGGATGGGCCTGTATCAGGGCAGGGTGTGCCTTGTAACTGCTCATAACCACAAGCAGTACACTTTTTCATATAAGTGTTGCTTTTGATGACGGCATTTGATAGAATGATTTCGTTAATGCGAGAAAAGAAATGATGTTAATAGCAACAGATGGGGCTGAGCGCAAAGCTTTCACAGATAGCGGGTCTGCCCGGCTATTTGCGGATACTTACCGTCCGCAAAGATCCCGAATCTGATGCGGATGTGATATGAAACTGCAGGAGAAATACAAAATGAAGCATTTATCCCTTAAACTGCTCGCCGAAACAGTAGCGGGCAGGAGAAAAAAACTGAAACTTTCGCAGACCGCACTGGCAAAGAAAGCCGGAATCAACCGGTCTATGCTGTCCAGACTGGAGGCGGCGGATTACAGCCCTTCAGTCGACCAGCTCCTGGCCCTGTCGGCGGAACTGGATTTCCCGGTCTCGGATGTCATCGTTGAGGACGAGGCAGAGGCGGCCGGGACCGGACGCAAAAAGATTGTGATCGCGGGAACCGGCTATGTCGGCCTGTCCCTGGCAGTCCTTCTATCACAGCATAACGATGTGACCGCGGTCGACATCCTGCCTGAAAAGGTGGAAAAGATCAACTCATGGGTCAGCCCGATCCAGGACGAATATATTGAAAAATATCTGAAGGAGCACGAAGAGCGCTCTCTGAGCCTGCGCGCCGTGACGGATGGCGCAAAAGCCTATTCCGAGGCCGATTTCATCATTGTGGCTGCCCCGACAAACTATGATCCGCGGACCAATTATTTTGACTGCTCTGCTGTAGAGAGTGTCCTTTCCCTGATCAGAGAGTCTGTCGCGGACCGTGAGGTCAAACCGACTGTTGTCATCAAATCCACCGTGCCTGTCGGATACACACTGTCTGTCCGCGAGAAAATGGACATGGACTACATCATCTTCAGCCCCGAATTTCTCAGGGAGTCCAAGGCCCTCTACGACAATCTCTATCCCAGCCGAATAATCGTCGGCGCAGACGAAAAACACCAGGAGCAGGCGGAAGTCTTCGCGTCCCTTCTGTGCAGCGGCGCCATCAAGACCGGAATCCCGGTTCTTTACATGGATCCGACAGAGGCAGAGGCCACAAAGCTTTTCGTGAATACCTACCTGGCGCTTCGTGTCTCCTATTTCAATGAGCTGGACACATACGCGGAGGTCAAGGGCCTGAAAACCGCCCCGATCATCAAGGGCGTCTGCCTGGATCCCCGCGTGGGTGATTACTACAACAACCCCTCCTTCGGCTACGGCGGCTACTGCCTGCCCAAGGACACCAAGCAGCTTCTGGCAAATTACCGCGACGTTCCTGAAAACCTGATCCAGGCCATCGTGGAGAGCAACAGGACCAGGAAGGATTTCATTGCCGACCGCGTCCTTGATATTGCGGGAACATACGGAAACAGCGAGTCTTATTCCGCAGTGCGCGAGAGCCAGCAGAAGGACATCGTCGTCGGCGTATACCGCCTGACTATGAAATCCAACTCCGACAATTTCCGTCAGTCCTCTATTCAGGGCGTTATGAAGCGCATCAAGGCAAAGGGGGCGACGGTCGTGATCTACGAGCCGACACTCAAAGACGGGACGACATTTTTCGGTTCTCTGATTGTCAATGACATTAAAAAATTCAAAAAAATGTGCGGCTGCATCATTGCAAACCGCTACGATCCTATTCTTGATGATGTGGAAGAGAAGGTCTACACCCGCGACCTGTTCAGGAGAGACTAAAGCGCTGTATCAGTGACCTGTTCAGGAGAGACTAAAGCGCTGTATCAGTGACCTGTTCAGGAGAGACTAAAGCGCTGTATCAGTGACCTGTTCAGGAGAGATTAAAGCACTGTATCAGTGACCTGTTCAGGAGAGACTAAAGCGCTGCATCAGTGACCTGTTCAGGAAAAACTAAAGCGCTGTATCCGCGGCTTCTTCGGGAGAGAATAAGGTTCTCTGCCCGCCGCGAATGTTTCCAGGAGGAATGAAGAATATGCAGAAAATTGATTTAAACGGAAAGACAATTCTTGTCACGGGCTCTCCCGGTTTTATCGGGGCCAACCTGGTGATCCGTCTGCTGAAGGAGCTGACCTCCGGCACTGTGGTCAGCCTCGACAATATGAACGACTACTATGACGTCGGACTGAAAGAGTGGCGTCTTGCCCGCATTGAAGAGACCGCGGCGACATCTCCGGTCAGACATGTTTTTGTAAAAGGATCCATCGGCAGCAAAGAGCTTGTCGACAGCCTGTTTGCGGAATATCATTTCGACGTGGTCGTAAACCTGGCTGCCCAGGCGGGCGTCCGTTATTCCATCGATCACCCCGACGTGTACATCGAATCCAATATTATCGGATTTTATAACATTCTGGAGGCCTGCCGCCACAATCCCGTGGAACACCTGGTATATGCCTCCAGCTCCTCGGTCTACGGCGGCAACAAGAAGGTACCCTTCTCCACAGACGACAAAGTGGATAACCCCGTCAGCCTTTATGCCGCCACCAAAAAGAGCAACGAGCTGCTGGCCCACGCCTACAGCAAGCTTTACGACATTCCTTCCACCGGCCTCCGTTTCTTCACCGTTTACGGACCTGCCGGACGCCCGGACATGTTCTACTTCGGCGCGACACAGAAACTTGTCGCTGACAAGACCATCCAGATTTTCAACTATGGCAATATGCGCCGCGACTTCACTTTCATCGATGACATCGTGGAAGGCGTTTTCCGCGTGATGCAGGGAGCTCCTTCCAGAGAGACAGGCGAGGACGGACTTCCCGTGCCTCCCTACGCAGTTTACAATATCGGCGGCGGCCAGCCGGAAAATCTGCTCGATTACATTTCCACCCTGCAGGAAGAACTGGTCAGGGCAGGAGTCCTGCCCGAGGACTATGACTTCGAGGGACACCGCCAGCTGGTGGGCATGCAGGCGGGTGATGTGCCCGTAACATACGCGGACTCCGCGGCGCTTGAGCGCGATTACGGCTTTACCCCCGGGATCGGAATCCGGGAAGGACTCAGGGCCTTCGCGGAGTGGTATGCAGAGTATTACAAATAAGCTCCTGCATTAATTTTTTAAACCGCGTCTGCCGGCTCACCGCAGACGCAGGAAGTCTTCTATAAATTCTATCACCTGCCCGACAGTATCATCAGAATGAGCCTGCAGCAGCTTTGCGGCCCGGGTAAGGGTATCATCGGTCCAGTTTTTCAGGAAGTCCTTCGGGGCTTCCTTTTTTCGTATTTCCGCATAAACTCTGTAAATGGAAAAAAGATCCGGGGAGGAGGGAACGCTGTCCCCCGCGGGCAATGTACCGGCAGGAATAAAATCCCCGGAAGACGAAATACTGTCCCCTGCGGGCCATGCACCGGGGGAAACAGGATCCCCGGAAGCGGAAATACTGCTCCCCGGGGGCAGTGTTCCGGTGGAAATAAGCAGATCCGGGTCCGGAACCCCGCTCAGGCAGAGGAAGAGCTGCTCCATGAAAAACTCCAGAAAGGCCAGATCGGATCCGGCCCGAAGCAGACAGCAGTTGATCCGGTATTCGGAGGTGTGATCACCGGCCCGGGGGGCCCCTGCCCGGCGACATATGTTCTGCAGAAGGATTTCCTTGTGGCTGAGCAGCTCGCGCAGGATGTATGCATAGAGCGCTGCCTCGGAGTAACGAATGCGGAACTGCAGCCGGGTGTTGTAGAAGGTGACATTGGGATATTGTTCACGGGAAAAAAGGTATTGTTCTTTTGTACTGACTGCCTGCAGGAAGCGGGCGATTGTGTCGTGATCAAATCCCAGATCTGACAGGAATCCTGACTTGTCATCCTCGCTCATATAGTAAAACGATTCCAGATCCGGACCGGAATGCCTGACAACCGCATCCTCGATCTCGTCGATCACAGAATCAGGTTCCTCCTGCCGGTTGAGGCCGGCGATGAACTCCTCCGGGGTTCCGCAAGGCGCGATCCACTCCTGCCGGATTCCGTTGGGCGAGACGGAGAGTTCGCAGTATCCCCGGGCTGCCAGGCGGATCATATAGGTCAGGCCCAGAAGAAGCGAAAAAGATGCCGAGTATTCCGGCAGGGGCTTGTGTCCGGATGCCCCTCCGGTTCCGGTGATCTGATCGATCACAAAACAGATGCTTTCCAGATCACGATAATCTCCTTGCACGAGAATCTCATTTGTATGGACGGAAGGTTTGGCTCTGAGCATTCTGCACTTCCTCTCTTCAAAACATGTCGAAGCGCCTCTGCGCTGAGACACCCCGGGAGTAATCCGCATTTCAAAGTCTTTCGTATATGGGCTTTGATATTGGCTGTTTCTCCGGTGGAATCCGCGGAGGTTTGCGGCACTGCGGCACAAACATCCGGAGTGAAAAAAAAACGACAGCTTTCCGGCCCTTTGCCTGAGGGCGGAATCTGCGGGCACTGAAGGCGCCCCGGTACTCGCTGCTTCTTATATATGAGCCTGTGAACCATGCTCATAACCACAAGTATAACAGGCATGGGAACAGGTGGGCAATTTATTCTTCGCTGCGGGAGGCTTGAGATTGACAGATAAGACCGGTTATTTTACAATATACATATAGGTATTGATTGTCTAATAAAGAGATTATTTCGCACCCGTACCCTGTGTCTGATAAATCATTGGGAATGTCTGATAATTTATTGGAAATCAGGGATTTACGGGACATATCTTCGGATATTGTGTTCAGCGGAATGCCGAAGGAGAGAAGGATGCTTGGCATGAAACGCGCTGTAGCGTTGATGCTGACAGCGTTTTTGTTACTGTCTGCACTTTCGGTCAGCACGATGGCATCTGATAAGGCAGCAGCCTCCGGCAGCTCAGAAGCTGCATATTTTGACAGGCTGCTCGAGACAGCTCCGATTGATGAAGCGGCATCAGATATCGGCGCAGATAAAGAAGTGGAGACAGTTCAGGAATATGAAAAAGGCGCGGGAGATGGAACCGGCGCCTTGTTTGGCTGTGAAGCAGTCGCAGGCGATGAAGCCGATACCATATATGAATCTGAGACAGGCGCGGGAGATGAAACCGGCGCCTTATTTGGATACGGTGACGGCGGGGAGTCCGTCGGGACCGACGAAGAACAGGACGCTTTGGCAGAGATACCTGCTATGGCTGCCGCTCCGGAGGAAACAGGATCCGGAGCAGAGGAAGAGAATACTGCTGGTGAAGATTATGTTGACGATCTGACCGGCGAAATGGCGGGAACTGCTTACGACAGCGGTGAAATGCCCGGGGGCGGAATACCCGCGGATGAGCTTTACGGGAAAGAACCCGGCGCGGAGAACGCTGATGCGGAGAACGCGGGCGGCGGGGAAGCCCTCGAAGCGGAACCCGGTCCGGAAGAAGCCGGCGCGGAGGACGCTGATGCGGAGGACGCTGATACGGAGAACGCGGCCGGCGGGGAAGCCTTCGAAGCGGAACCCGGTCCGGAAGAAGCCTGTGCGGAGGACGCTGATACGGAGAACGCGGCCAGCGGGGAAGCCTTCGAAGCGGAACCCGGTCCGGAAGAAGCCGGTGCGGACGGAACTGATTATGACAGTATCAATGATGCTGCTTTGTATGGGGATGAAAATACATCTGAGGATACCGCTGTAATTGAGGAGGAACCTGACGGCAGCGGGGAGACTGATGCCGCGGACCAGGGAATGGAATCTTCAGAATCTGCTGCCGGAGAAGAATCTGCTGCAGGAGAAGAATCTCCCGGGCAGGCGGCTCCGGAAGAGACAGACAATGGTGTAACAGACAATGAAGTAACAGGTAATGAAATAACAGATAATGAAACTGTTTATTCGTCCCCTGAAGCAGCCGGCGAAAATTATGGATCTGAGGCCCTTACCGAAGATGCTGCTGACAGCGGCACTTACTCCGAAGAAGCGGCAGCGGCGTCGGAGACCGGCAATGCAGCCGATTCTGCTGACCCTGCCGGCCCTGCAGGGGGGAACCTGCCGGAGGCGCTTTCTGACCAGACGCAGACTGGTCCGGACTCGGAAGCGGGAGCGGCGTCGGTGGACCAAAGAGCCGCTCTGACAGCGATGAGCCTTTCCCTGACAGACCAGGTTGTCATGAATATTTATGTCAGGGCGGACGGCAGCGTAGATGAGGACGATTATATTGAATTCAGTTATGCCGGAGAGACCCTTCAGAAAAGAGTCGGCGACGCGGACCTTAACCGCATGACTCTTGGGGGCGGAGAGGCATTTGATGTGCTGTCTTTCGCACTGCCGCTCCGGATGAGACAGATGACGGACGACGTGACTTTCCGCATGGTCGTTGACGGGATGGAAGGAACCCCGAAGACGCGGACTGTGCGGTCCTATGCGGATCAAATCCTGCAGGGTAATTTTTCTGAAGAGCAGAAAGAAGTCACTCGGGCAATGCTCAACTGCGGTTCCTGCGCGCAGGAGTATTTTGGCTACAACACGGACAGACCGGCCAATGCCGGGATTTATGAACCGGGGGAGGACCCTGTGAGGGACTGGGAGGATCCCGACCTCAGTTCCTATGATTATTTCCTGCATCAGGATAGTATGCTGGGATTTGAGTTCTGTGAGACAACATTGGAGCTGCAGGAGGACATATCCCTGATCTGTTATTTCAGGGTGGGCGAAGGACATTTCTTCGACAACCTTACTAACTGGTTCTATCACTTCTCGCTTAAAGGATCTGATCTGGACCTGACCCCCGGATACGATCGGGACAAGGGTATGTTTTATGTGAGAATCCCTCATATCATGCCCTATGAACTGGATGAGATGTTTGAAATTGAGGTGACAAGCCATATCGTGGGCGCTTCAAAAACTGTTGCCACTCTGCGATACAGCCCGCTGACCTACTGCAGGGATATGCTGGCGAGCGATTCCTCCTCCCCGGAGATCAAAAATCTGTGCAGATCCCTGTACTATTATTGCAATGCTGCAAATATCATGAGGGGAGAGTCTTCATCTGCACAGGAAAAATAAAAGCCTTTCCCGCAGAGTTTGTGTCGGAGGGCTTCAAAACCCGCTGACTGTATCGGAGGATTCACTTTCACGAGAGATTTCCCGGGCTGTTTTTTGCGAAGCGCATGAGGAAAGTTGAAAAGAGCCGGGAAAGATCCCTGGGAGATATTTATGGATTTTGAAGGATTTAATTTAAAAAGAGCGGCCTTGGCCGGCGTGGTCGGAGTCGCTGCTCTGATTCTGATGATTCTGGTCACCGGCCGAATGGTTCATCTGAGGACAGCCGGCCGTGGTAAAGAGGGCGGGGCTGTTTCTGAAGAGACAGTTACAGCCGGGAAAAACACCGGGGAAAAAGACGGAAAAGAGGCTAAAGAGACAACCGGCTCTTCTGTTGCCCGGGACTCTGCCGGGAACTCTGATCCGGGTAATAAAGAGAACGGGGCTTCTGAAAGCAAAGACAATTCAAATCACAGCAGTCCCGGAACGACTGGGCCGGATAATTCCAACGGAAACGGAAATACGGCACCCAACAGTTCCACGGGAAGTACAGGAAACAATTCCGGCCAGGGGACGGGTACCCGGACACAGGGGAATGCAACAGGCACAACACCGGACCGGACACAGGGAAACACTTCGGACAACAGCACCGGTACTGCCAACAGACCCGCTGATACAGGCTCAGGCGGATCCGGGGAGCAGACCCGGGAAGTGACGTATACAGAGACTGTCTACGGGGACGAAGATTCCGAAGATAATGCCGGGTCTGACGGAGGCGAAGACAGCGGGACTCAGGAATGGGAGGACAGATCGCAGGAGGAGAACAGCGGAAATTCCGGAGACTCCCTGAATTCCGGAAACGGAAACGGCAATTCCTCAGAATCGAAGAATCAGGAGGACAGCGGAAGCAGAAACTCCTCCAAACAACAGGAACAGGGAAACAACGGAAACGGCAATTCTTCGAAACCACAGGAACAGGGAAACAACGGAAACGGCAATTCGTCGAAACCACAGGAACAGGGAAACAACGGAAACGGCAATTCTTCGAAACCGCAGGAACAGGACAACAGCGGGAACGGAAATTCTTCGAAACCGCAGGAACAGGACAACAGCGGGAACGGAAGTTCTTCGAAACCGCAGGAAGAGGACAACAGTGGGAACGGAAATTCTTCGAAACCGCAGGAACAGGACAACAACGGAAACGAGAACTCCTCCAATCCGCAGGATGAGCAGAACAACAATAATCCTCCGGGACCTGACGATGATAATCCCACACCGCCCGATTATTATGAGGGCTCTATAGAATACAATGATAACGGATCCCGCCAGAGCATCGATCTTCCCGTGATTCTGTTTTGATAACCGGGAAGAGGCTGCCGCGCTGTTCCCCCCGACCTGCCCTGAAGGTAAGTATCCCGGCAGGGACGGACGTTACCATATACAGACAGTGTCATAAGTGCCATAAGCGCCATAAGTGTCATGCGGAAGTTTCACAAATGAGTTCCATACATATTTCATACATAAAAGAAAGATAAAAGAAAGGTCCGTTCGCGTTCAACCGCGAACGGACCTTTTTGAGTGTGCCGGGCATGGCACAGTTCTTGCCGGTGAAATGTGTTTTACGCCTTGCGGCGGACACGGACCGGTCGGGGGCAGAGGGCGGCATGGCCCCCTCTGCCCTGTTGTGTGAGGCCGGTGACATTCAGTCATCGTAATAGTCTATGTAGACACTGTCTTTATACATTTTGAGCGGTGAATAATCCTGTATGGGATTATTGAGTATTTTCAGGTGATAGATGAGAGGACAATTGCGGAGCACGCTGATATCTTTGACTTTATTATCTCTCATAGTCAGAACTGCCAGCTTGCTCATGGACTTCAGGTAGCGGATATCCTCAATTTCGTTATAATTGATGGCCAGATAAGTGAGGCCTGTCATACCGGCAACCGCGGAGATGTCTTTGATGCGGTTATTGCTGAGGTATAACTCACTCATATTGACCATTCCCTTCAGGACAGAAATATCTTCGACATCATTTTTACGCACATCCAGCATGACCATGCGCGTCAGGTTCTTAAGGGGAGTAAGGTCGGTGACCAGATTCCCGTAAAGATCCAGACGGGTGATGTTAGACTTGTTCTCAAGAGGAGAAAGGTCGGAAACAAAGTTGTTCTCGAGATGAATCCTGTAGAGCTTGTCCAGATCTTTCAGAGGGGAAAGATCCTCGATCAGATTATCGGAGAGATATAATTCCTCGAGACCGGTAAAGTATCGGAGTGCGTTGATTGAGTGAATATTTGCTTTTTTCAATTCAAGCTTTTTGACTTTTGCAGCATTTGCGACAGTCAGGTCTCCTTTGAAATGCAGGTATCCACGGGCAGCTTTTTCCAGATTGGGATCATCCCAGATGACGACCTCCGGAGCCTTCGTGGTTGTGGTCGTTGTCTTTGTAGTGGTAGTTGTCGGTGCTTCAGTAGTGGTAGTTGTCGGTGCTTCAGAAGTGGTGGTCGTCGGAGCTTCGGTAGTAGTCGTTGTCGGCGCTTCGGTTGTGGTCGCCGGATCTGTCTCAGTCTCGGAGGCCAGGGCTGTATTATTTTTTCCGGAATCATATGTAAAGATAAGACGATTCTGATCTTCGTCATCTTCCAGAATCATACTCTGCTCCCTGTCCTGAAGGGTATAACCATCTCTGTCAGGTGCGGTATGATCGATCTCGTCTCCGACATGTCCTGTATAAACGGTTTCTTCGAGCAGGGCTCCGTTCTCGTCAATATAAGTGATCTTGTATTTGACAGTATGCCCGGGAAAACCTTTGAAAAGGTCTTTGTTAAAGAAGAATAATATTGCAACAAGGATCAGGAGGCAGGCAGCAGCAGCCGCGATAAGGCGGACCGGAATTTCCTTTTTGCTGCCGGATCCTTGTGAAGGATCTCCCTGGATGTCTGTACCAGAGCCGGGGGGAAGGACGGGGCCGGTTACGGGCGGCTCCTGCACCGGAGGCGGATCAAAGTCCTGGGGAACGCTTTCCACTTCTTCATAAGGAGTTTCCACTTCTTCATAAGGCGTTTCCGCTTCTTCATAAGGTGGAACATATTGATTAAAAGGATTATAATTTTTAAATGGATCGGAAGGATCAAAAGGCTCATTTGCAGACTCTGGTGAAAGATTTTCCTCCAGACATTTTATCAGGGCAGCTTTAAACTCCGCGGAGGTCTGATAGCGATCAGAGGGCTGATAAGAGCAGGCCCTGAGGATCGTACGCCCCAGCTCCTCGTCCGCGTTTTTGGGAGGCGGAAAAGAATCTCCTCTCAGGCGTCGGGCGTTGGCTTTGTAGGTCTGCGGATCCCCGGTCTGCTGATGATATTCTCTGACAAAAGGAGGATAGAAATCGTTTAATAGCATATACAGAACGATTCCCAGAGAATAGATGTCGGAAGTCTTGCCGCACTGACCGCCTCTGTAGACTTCGGGCGCAAGGCATTGAGTGACACTGATTTGATTTTCGGAGATATTCTTAAAGGCGGGGTCAGCTGTGCAGGGAATATCGAAATCGCTGAGTTTGAACCCGGTCTTCTCTGTGAGAAAAAGGTTGTTGATTTTGATATTGCGATGGACGACAGACTGCCTCTCGCAGAAATCGAGAGCGTCGCAGATCTCAGTCCCCAGCTTGATGATCTCATCCCGGGTCTGTAAACCGCCGGCACATATATAATCAGGCAGGGTGAGCATCTTTTCCATCCGAATCAAGACCAGGATGGAAGAATCTCCCTTCATGATGGCATATTCCTCGATCCCCGCGATATGGGGATGGCCATTCAGCGCGTAGATTGCCTGAATCTCGGAATTGATCCTGCCAATCAGATTGTCCAGAACAGCTGCGTCGGAGTTCTGATCCGCCAGTTCCAGGCAGATTGCTTTCAGGACCCTGACGGATACCTGGCCCGCTTCGCTGCAGGCGATCTCGTATACGTTTGCACGCGTTCCTTCCTCGACCAGATTGATTATGTTCCATCCCGGCCAGGCGGTGGACAGGCATTTTTGAATAAAATCTGTAGTGTGAATCATTTGGCTGCTCCATGATATGGCTTGAACTGGAATGCTATGAAAATCATTATATCATAAAAGCCGTGGTGTGCATCATTGAGAGAGAAGGGAAGGCTCAAAAAAGTTGGACGCAAGTTACAGACCGGCTCGAAACTCGAGGCGTTTTTCGCGGCTTTTTTCGCGAAAAACCCGAGTTGTACGGCGTTTGGCGGCGCGTAAGCGCATTGGAATCGCCAAACGCGTCGCT